>ULVF01093465.1_pt1 | contig 9750 bp, 10 predicted proteins | sample 1959201 | NCBI WGS metagenome assembly ULVF01 (sample SAMEA4835779, study PRJEB28245) | human gut metagenome | biome: gut microbiome; material: fecal sample | place: Denmark | collected 2008 | reverse complement strand
TCGTTTTGAATAAGCGGAATTCTCTCGGCGAAATTATTATGCTTATCCACTTTCCTTTCAAGCTGTTCAATTCGATAATTTGTAAGCTTTGAAGCGGTAATAATTCCGCCGAATGTACCGATAAGCGTTCCCACTAAGCTTACAAGCGCTACTGCTATTGTATCTGTCATATCATCACCTCTTTGTCTTATGCAAGTTTCCAATTCTTGGAAGCTATAGCACTTTTCTGTTCGTCCGTCAATTTTGACTTCACATCTGTGTGTAGTGTTAATGTTCGTTGGCTTGTAACTGTTGCCAAGCCATCTATAATATTTTGGATTGATGCATCTGTCAATAGTGGTGAATTACCAAAAGAAATACTAAATTTAATGCTTTCAGGAACAATTTCAACATTTTCTAATGCTGAACATCCTGCAAATGTTTCACTAAAACATTCAGTATATGCGCCATCTGCTGCGTTGGTAAAATCAAGTGTCTTAATTGATTTTAAACTTGTACAATTTTTAAAAGCACGAATACACCATCTAACTATTGAAATATCTAAATCGATGCTTTCTAAAGCTGTGCAACCATTTACAAAATCTGTAAGATTATAAAAATGACTTGTGTCAACCATTGTTTTGTTAAGAATCGTAAGTGAAATACAATTTTGAAACATACTTGACGCATTGATTTGCGCAGCGGAATTCATATTAATTAATTTAACCTGAGCACTTGTTAATTTTGAACAGCCATTAAATAAATTAAATAGTTCTGTAACTGCACTACAATCCAATGTTAGAAACTTTTCCAAGTTTGAGCATCCATAAAACATTCCTTCCATAGTTGTTACTTTAGGCATATTTAGATTAGATACGGCTGTTAATTTTGAACAGTTTTGAAAAAGTCCTTTTGCTGTTGTAGCTTTAGAAAAACTTAAATTAGGCACTTTAGTAATTTGTGTTTCACCAAAAGCCCACGCTGCACTTGTAACATTGGGAAAGTTTAAATCCTCCGTACCCAAATCTGATAAAGAGCACGACCAAAACATTTCACTCACATTAGTGATAGTTTCGTGATTAAACTTCGGCAATTGAGTGATTTTTGAGCCATAGCCAAACATTCCAAAGCCGTTTGTTATACTGTCAAAACTGAATTTTTGAACCACATCATCCGTCACTCTTGTATTCCTAAATGCATTAGTAAAATCTAAGCCTTTTGAAAAATCGCCTGTATTTATTACATTGATTAATTTAGAGCAATTATAAAAAATACTATTAAAATTTGTACCGTTGCTTGTGTTTATGTTCGCTTCCGTCAAATTAGTACATTCCGAAAAAGCTCCACTCCAATCAATTATTTCAAGGCATTTACTATTCATAAAACGTGGGAAATAGTATAATCTCTTATTACCGGCAAACGCTTTGGGATTACTTTTTCCAAAACCAATAGTATTTAAAGCCCAAAATAGTTTATGATTTTCGTAATAGTCATTTGAAAATGGATAAGTGAAACTTCCATTACTTGTAATTCTATTTTCTTCACTTACAAATGCGACAGAATTTTCAATAATATACGGATAATATGTCTGCGTTTTTCCGCTTACATCTGTAATTTTTACATATGATATATCCTTATATAAACAACCGCCTGTGTGAGGTAAACGAAAGATATTCAAATTGCCTAATGCACTCAAATTACTCCACGTTATTTCATTTTCAGATTGAGTTTCATCTATAAATAATCTGTTATTTTCGATTTTAGCGATATGCCAATCAGTATCAAACGGTATTCTTATTTGAGCAGTAGATGAAACAGAAAATTGAAGCATTGAATTATAATAGCCCAACAAAAATGTATTCGAATTATTTTTCCAATTTCCACAAACCCAAGACTCACCGCTCGGTCTGTCAGTAAATCTGTATTTAATTTCAATACCTCGGATATCGATTATACTTTGTGGCAGCTCAAAATATGAATTATCAGAATTTGCTGTAAGGTAAGGAAGTTTTATTGTTGCGACGTCGTTCCCGTTGTCGCCAACTTGAATATCTTGCACCTTTTGCACCAATTCATCTAAAGACAGATTATCTGTTGCTCCTGATTTAGATTTAATAGTATCAGCAAGAGTATCAAGCTTTGATTTACTTATAATAATCACTTTATCACTCATTAGCAGTCACCTCATTTGCCTCGGCTGTTGTCGAAGTGCCGTATTTTAAGTTATCGCCGTTCTCAATATCAAGAGACAATACGCCATTTTCGAACTTTAGTCCGTCGCCGAGCGTAACCGCTCTGAATTCGGGACGTCCGTATTTTTTTGGAATCGAATATACAAGTCCGCCGGTTCTTCTGCAGGGAAGGTCACATAAATAATCGCCAATCTCGTCAGCAGTACCCTTAGCGCCTTCTACCATTTCCCAGAAGGTTGTATTGTATTCAGTGGCATCTATGGCGAATCCTAACTGCCCCGACCATATGTCAATAGAACTATATTTATAATCGTAGTCATCAGGGATATTCTTACCAATATCACCGATATAAACGATGTCGCATAAGCAGTCTGTTTCTGTTTTGCTGAATTTTAGGTAAATGGTGTCTCCTTTGTTTACCTTGATTTCAAGAGGTGTAAAGTCTGCCACAGCTCTCGGATGACCTAAGCGGAAAATTCCGTTAGCATATATGTTGTATTTGCCGCTTACTTTTATGGTATTTCCGAGTTCTGTACTGTCGAGAGTCATTGTTTTAAGAAGAGCGTTTCTTGCAAAAAGCGATAACAATTCGGTAGTTGTTTTTTTAGTTGACGGGCTTGTATAACTTATGTAGTAAATACCTAAATTGCTAAGCATATCTTTAGTTTCTTGGGTGGTGATATGGTTGCAATCGGAATTAAACCAATCTCCAGTGCTCATATCTTGAATGTAATAGGTATTATATGAGTCGGACACTTGAGCTTCGCCGCCGGTACCGGTAAGAATAAGAATGCCTGCGTATAAGTTTACAAGCACACTTCCGTCCTCTTTTTTGCAATTTATGCCACTGTTAACGAAGTATAAACTGCTTTCCTTAAGGTCACTTACCTTGAAATCTTTGCTTAGAATAGTGATAGGTTGGTTTTGGAGAGCGGTGTAATCTGCGACTGTGAGAATATCCGCAATGCTTTTTTGCGCTGTTTTCCCATTAAAAACGCCCAACAAGGTATCATCCTTGTTAGGCGCTCCGATTGATTTAATTATATCCGATATTTTTTTTAGTTTCATTTTGTTGCCTCCTTAATATACAGCAGGATAAGTAGCTGAAAAGCGAATATGCGTAGCCTGCGGAATAGAAAGAGAGCCAAACGAATAAAGAATCGCCTGACCGTCAGGATTTATTGCCACAGTAAATATTTCCTTATTACTTGCAATACCTATAACTGATAGCTGATTTGCAGGTCGCATACCGACAGGCAACGTCAATATTGCATCCCCTGCTTGCGCATCGCCGTTTACGTCCTTATTAATTTGACAAGTAACCGTAAGTGTAACTATTCCGTTTTTACGATAAAATTGACAATTGTAAAAATTATAAAATACAGCGCCGAAAGCAACTTGTGATTTATAATCTTGAAGAGGCTCAATTCCTATTTTTTTCAATGATGATACGCCTGTACCTCCTCGTTCAACACCTAACACGCCCGATGTTATATCAACAGTAGAATGAACGTGAGTTGCCTTCGCAGCACCGATAGTATCGCATTTTATATTATGAGGATTGTTTGCATTTGTGTGCTCGGCAAAATCAGATGCAGGGGCGTAATCTTCAAATTCATCAAGCGTAATCGTTACGTTTAAATCATCGGAATAATTTATCCCTATTTGGCAGATATATTTATTCAAAGTGTTGTTAGAAGTATATGACGGAATGTGGTTAGCGGTGTCTTTGCTGTTATAGCCGTATAAAACCATACCGCTTTCAGTATTTCCGTCGTTTTTAGTGACTGTTGCAAAATATCCGATTTCAGTCCAAAAGAAATCGGAAGATACTTTTTTATTATCAAATTGAAATTTCAAATTTAGAGTGTCATCAATTCGTTTTTGTGAGATAGCCTTTGTGTTCAATTTAGTATCAGCTAATGCAGTTACCTTTGAAAAATCCGTCGGCGGCTTTTCAGCTCCGCCGATTTTAATTACATTAAATGCAATACTGCCGCCGGCTAAACCGTGAATAAGCGCGGCTTTTCCGAATTCAGTCAAATAAAATTCAAAAGCCATATTTATTCCTCCTCAATAAAAATGTTTCCTTCGTCGTCAACAAGAATAGAGTCATCAAGTGCAATGAAGGTAGTACCGCTAAAATCATCATTAATTATCGCAGTACCTATATTTGTTTCGATTTGTACTCCTGCTGCTATTGAGCAGGAAAGTTTTTTATCATAATTCGATGAGTTAAGTATTTCAATTGCTTCGAGTGAAGAACGAACATTTTTGATTTTTTCGATTTTATTCTTAATATCGTTTAATAGTTTTTCGTCAACTTCTCTATTTTCAGTAATGTTAAGGAAAATTTTGAAGTTATATGGATTACCGTCATAGTCATACCATTCGGCGACGTCAGCTTCTTCATTAAGAGTATTAAGATATTCCTTGACGATATTAGTTGTGCCGATTTTTTGATACGTAAGCATAGTCGATTTGACAAGATTTCTTTTCATTTCCAAATCGAAGGTATCATCATAATAAGGCGTTCTGTATTCGCAAGCGAGGTAATCTATAATTTTTTCGCTAACATTGTTTAAATTTACAGTGAAATTAACATTGTCAATGTATTTTTGCAAAAGATATAGCGAAAAAGTAACCACATTATTAAGTGCCTTAATTTCAACAGTATCAAAACTTGACGGCAATAAATCGGACAATTTAACATCGAGTAAATTAATCATCCTCAATACCTCCGTAAGTTATACTTCTATTATCAAGCTGCGGTACTTCCGCTTGATTGCAAGCTTGATAAAGCGGCGATGATATAGCTACTCTTTTTGCCCCAGCGGCTATGATTTTTTCAATCAATTTATCCGGGTTGATATCTCGACCAATTTTAGAATTTTGCCACAATATATATTCGTTAATGGCTTTTTCAACATTCTTTTGAATTAAGAGTGCCTTAGACCGGTCGGATTTGTTGATATAATACGTCAAATTTATATCATATTTCTTTACACTCGGCGCAGCAACAACAACCTTATCTGTAAGTGTTTTTATGCTGTTGCTATTCAAATATTCTTGAAGCTGAGTAATCAATTCTTCTTCAGGAATAACTCCGTTTTTCAACAGCACAATAATATTTACAACCGCCGAGCCTACATCGGACGTGGCAATTACGTCAGCTATATCATTTGAAAACAATTTACAATGATATATATACGCATCTGCCGAGCCTGTGGTGGTATAAGAAGACGGTGCAAGAAACACTCGTTCTCTTAGGCTATCATCGTCCTCATCGTCTGTACCGCCTGTTGAAATTGATATATTCACGACATCATCAATATAGCTTATCGGGTCAACCAGAGTGTTAAGTTCGCCAATTTGAATATTGTTTCCAATCGTTCCTGCCTCGGTGCATACACAGGAAATAACTATGTCGGTTTTTCCTGCTGCAATTTCTTCGGAATTTTGTGTTTCAAAATAGATATCCGAGTCGTTTGATACTCTCGTTCCCTTAGGAATGAGAGTAGATGAACTTCGTGCAGTTTCAAGCGAAAATTTAATATTTACAGTTGCTGCTTTTGCCGTTTTTCTCACAACGCCTTTTTCGGCCGCTTTATTATCAAGATATTCGCCATACGCATATTTAAGGGTATTCTGCTTACCTGCACGGTCAATACATTGCAAATTTTGATAAAGGATAAGTGCAATTGAATTAATAATAATCCTGAATTTATCTGCTTGCGGTAAAACATATTTGTTGCCTGTTATTGCTGTTATTGAATTTTCATATTCACTAACAAGCCTTTTTTGTATTTCACCGATTGTCATATCATCGATAAAGCTTATTTCGGGCAAGTTTTGCAATTCTTCAATCATTCTTCATCCTCCTCGATATCTTCTTCGTCAAATTCGTCGGCATCGTAATCATCCTCGTCGGCATAATAAAAGTCGTCTTCGTCCGTTGTTAAATTGTCCTCATCCTCCGCATCTTCTTTCGCCGCATAATCTTCGTTATAGCCCACCTTAATAATCGGTGTGAGCGTTCCGTCGTCGGCAGAAGAAAACTCTACCGAATTAACGGTTAATTGAGGAATATATTTTTCAACCTTTTCCATAATTTCAACGCTTAATAAAGCTGTGGCAACGTCAGGAGGCTTGGAAAGACAAGCACTGTCAATGCCAAAATCACGGTCAAGAGGTATCGTACCGGCAATAGTTGAGCATAATGTGGATATCTGTTCTTGATACGATTTGATGATTTCTTCGCTTGTATTATTTAAAATTACATTGCTTGATAAATTCATCATCGATACTCCTTAAATGATAAAGACAGGGTAAGTCTTTGGACTTTTCCTGCATTTGTAATAATGTCATATTCTTCGCTTATGTCCGTTAGCACAAATTTATTACTTGAAATAGCTTTTCCTGCAATAACAAGCTTTGCTGCCGTTCCATTATTAAGAGCCTTGTGGAATTTTTCGGCTTGCTGCGTCGGTTTCACGCCGAGCGTTGCATCAAGAATAATTTTGCACTCGACTGCAATTTGGTCCATTCCTTGAAATTCCATTTTAGGCGTTTTGCCAATAATATCGTGAGTCGCCCAACGGCTTGAACGCTTCACATTAATATCAGTAGGCGAGAATATTTTTTGGCTTGAAACCTTGAATACAATTCCGTTCCAAGAGCCTATTGAGTTACTCATTTGCCTTTACCTCTTTTTCAATAGGTGTTTCGCTAACGACCTTTATATTCGGTGCTTTAATTGTCAAAGTGTTATTTTCAAACAGTATGTAAGCTTCAGGCGATAGCTCTTTAAAATAAACACCTTTTCCCGAATGCAGCGGTTTGTTTGTTTCATTCCAAAATGAGCCGAGAATTAAGCCGATTGATGAGCCATTCGACAAATAAGCGACAGCAACATAATCATCTGCTTTCGGCATCTTATATTCGCCGTTGAAGGAAAGACAGGGCATTTTTGCAGTAACTGCATTGCTTTCCTCCTCATATATCACGCTTACCATTCCTGTTTTATAATTCACTGTTGATACTTTTCCGATTCTTAAATCCATAAGCATTCACCTTATTTCTTTTTCTTAGGTTTAGGAAGTCTTTGAACGATTTTGTAGCACTCAAGGGTCACCTCATAACCGTTATTAGGTGAGCAATTATGCTTAACCTCTTTAATGGAATACTTACCGTTCAATTTTCCGAAGCCTGTAAGCTTAATATTTGCAGTTGCAATAAGCTTTGGGTCGGGTAGGGTAGTAAAGCTTATTGTAGTTGCTTCTTCGTTAGAGTTATTAACGGCAGCATAAGCTCTTTTAAGCGCATCTGCTTTGTTGCTTGCTTCGCCCTGAGACGTGAGCCACCTGCTGCCTTTACCGACTTTAACTTTTATTGTTTTATTTGTTTTAGGGTTAGTATAAGAAAATTTGCACCCGGTATAAGTTCCCGAAACGGTAGTGTTAAAGTTCCAATTTGAAACCTCTTTTTCATCAATTGTTTTTACAGCTTTCTTTTTTTCATATTTAGCCTTGGAATATATAACAAGCTTGCTTGAATAAATCTTGATGCCATAAGCGTAAGCCTCACATAACGATTTCAGAAAAGAGCCGTCCTCGGTTTTCTTCTGTTCAATATTTTTAATCTTGACAGTACCGCCGTCATAAACAAGTTTCATTTTATATCGCTTTGCGATTTTCCTTGCAATTTGCTTCAGTGTTACATTTTTCCAAGTTTTTGTTCGCTGTTTTGTCGAAAAAGAGCTGTTGGCAGGTTTCGACACCATATTTATTTTCGCCGTAAGCGGTCTGCCCGATATTGAAAAATCGTCAATAACAAATTTGCCGCAATTAAGCGTTTTTTTGTCTTTATCCTTTTTCCAATTGTAAGTGTTGATTTTCAGTTGATATTTTTCGCCTTTTTTCGGCAACCAACTGTTTAAAAATTTCTTATCAATGTTGGATAAGGTAATTGATGCGCTGTCGCTTTCGCCGCTTGCAACATCCGTATATTCAAGAGATTCGCAATAATCGGTCATAAGTCGGTCTTTTTTAGAAGTTTTGCCGAGTTTTTTTATACTCACGGTCGATTTTCGTGGTTCACTCAATCGTCAGACCTCCAATCAGGATATGTATCTTCTCCTTCACTTTCAACCAAAGAAAGAGCCGGAGCGGATAATTCCACCCCGGCAGAAAATATGCAGATATCAAGCTTTGAAGGATTATTTTTCATCAATATGTCAACATACTTTTCATCATTATAAACCTTTTTGGCAATAATATCCCAAGTATCGCCTAATACGGTTGTATAAGTTGTGTTATCCATAAGTTCTCCTTAAAGCCGAATTCGTTTTTTCTTTTTAAGATATTCATTCATAAATCTTTCAAACTCTGCTTGGCTCATTTTTACAGCTTCCTTAACGTCATTCTTGTCGGCATTGCCTTGAATTATAATCTGCGGCGAAAAAATGATAGTCGGTGTATCACCGTTATTATCATTGCCGTCGCCCTTATTTCCGCCCTCAATCTTATTAGCAAGCTCGGCAATTCGGTTACTCATCACCGAGAAATTAGGATTGAGTGTGTTTGACAGATTATTCCACAGACTGTTAAGAGGAAGTATAGCCTCTGCTCCTGCTTCGCCTACAAGGTGATTTGCACCGTTGATTGACGGAATAACAGTAGGTGACGTAAACACACCGCCTGCTGCGTGCGCTGCCTGAATTGTCGGAACGATTGTAGAGCGTGGAAAAATACCGCCGCTTGCGTGTGGTTTTGCTCCTGAGCTTGAAGCGGAAACATTCGCTGTTATTTTCCTTGAAAAAATACTTTTAACGCTCTTAAAGATATTTTTAACAGTCGCAATCAAAGAATCTTTCATTGCAAGAAGCCCTGATTTTATACCGCTGATTATATCCTTACCGAGTGTGCTCCAATCATAATTTTTAAATGCATTAACCAAAGCAATAATCAATTGCGGAACAGCCGCAATTAATTGAGGTAAAGCTTGCAATAATCCTACCACAAGAGCGCTGATTAAAGATATTGCTGATGTAGCAAGCAACGGCGCATTTTGTGCAAGACAAGTAATCAACTCGGTAATAATCGCAATTACAGCCTGAATTATGTAATCCAAATTATTCATAATTCCATTAATCAATGCATAGAGCAGCTCAATTCCTGCCGATAAAATAATTGGTAAGTTTTGAAGAATACATTGAATAAGAGTATTAATAATCAGCATTACACTTCTTGCAATTTGCGGAAGATTTTCAAGTATTCCATAAACAAGATTGAGAATTAATTGAATGCCTATTTGTAAAATTTGTGGCAATTCCGAATTAATTACGTCGCATAGTTTTGTGATTAACATAGTTGCAATACTAAAGCACTGCGGTAATCCACTCACTATGCCGTCGGCTAAAGCTAACACGAAATCTAAACCTACATCAAGAATCTGTGGTAACAATTTCAAAGCATTTGATATCAATTGTTTTAAGCCTTGGAAAAATGCTTTTTCTATTGTAGGAAATTCACTTTGAAGTGCTGTAATGAGCGATATTAAAAGTGTGGCTGCAAGAGTT
>ULVF01057577.1_pt1 | contig 9786 bp, 2 predicted proteins | sample 1959201 | NCBI WGS metagenome assembly ULVF01 (sample SAMEA4835779, study PRJEB28245) | human gut metagenome | biome: gut microbiome; material: fecal sample | place: Denmark | collected 2008 | reverse complement strand
TGCTGTAAATAGTCTTACCGTCCTTGATCACATGGAGAGCAAGGTAGCTGCAGGGATTGACCAGCTGTACAGAAACGGAGGTCAGCTTCTTGTTGCGGTAGGGTACGAGATCGGTGGCGTCCCATGCTGAAGCGGCATAGAAGGTGCCTCCCTCACTGATACCCATCTGATCAGCATGGATGCCGGTCGACCACGAGGCTGTATCGGGCAGCGCAGCGTTGACAAGGGGAGATTTCCATGTGAGGCTGACGTTCTTGTTGTCTTTTACGCTAGCACTTGCCTGAACCGGTGCGTAGTAGGGGGCGCCTTGCTTTACGAAAACTTCTACGGAGTCGGTAGGAATTGACTCGGCGCCTTCGTCATAGACTGCGGTCACTTTATAATAGTACTTACCATAGACCAGCTTGTCGTCGGTGAAGGATGTGTCGGTGATGGCTTCAGTGTTGATCTTTTGTCCATTGCGATAAACATTATAACTCTTTGGAGTGTGTCCGTTGTCTCCGGGCTTCCAAGAGAGTTGTACAGAAGCTTTTCCGGCTGTGGCTGTCAGGCTGACAGGCTTCGGCATGGCGGCAGCGGCATTGACGTTCATTTTGATGTCGAATGCTTCGCTTTCAAGCTCGGGTAAAGTGAGCAGTTGAGCAGCTGTTGACAGCTGGTCGCCGTTCTTATTGTCGGCAGAGTTGAAACTAAAGGTAAGTTCCTGCTTGTCACCGGGTTGGAGCGTGCCGTGCTTGGGTGTGATGGAGAGCCATTTGTCTACGTCGCACAGTGTATAATTGAAGATTAGAGCCGGCGACTGCTGCAACACTCCGGTAAGTGTGAGTTTGCCGTCTTTGATGTCGAGCGATGATGACAGTCCTCCTAGTTTGTTCACTCCGGATGAGGCCTCTCCGATCTTATAACCAGGAATGTCGATAGTGGTATGTTTAACTCCCGTGAGCCGACCCTTATTGATGTCGTACTGGTAGATGGTGATATTGTCGATCATATTTTCAGATGCCTGTCCATCGGCCAGCCAGAGATAAGGTCCGCCAGGCGATACATTATCATAGGCCGATCCTATGACATAGAGTGTTGTTGAGGCATCGAAATTCATGATGTTCGAAATAATCTTTCCCTTCATGTTGACGAGTCCCAGTGTATTCCATCCTCCAATCCAAAGACCTTTCAGGTCGGGATCGTAGCAACAGTGGGTAATCTCCAGGTCGGGTGCCTGGTCGACGGTGATGATGTCGGCTATACGCCGGTTATAAAAGTCGAATTTGAAGATTCTATTGGTACCGTCACTCCCGTAGAAATAACGTCCGTCGAAAGTAAGGTCGTAAACGGGATAATACATGTCTGGCAGGCGGAATTCTTCGATGAGATTGCCGTTCTTGTCGTATTTCCAGAACTTGCCCAGTTCGGTGAATGAGCTGGTATAATAGTTTTCACCATCGAAAGCCACGCACGATTGTAAATCGCCTGATGCAGTGAACGATCCTTGCACGTTCCACAGGGAAGTCGCATCGCCGCTTCCTGTTTTGGGTGCCGTGTTGAGATACCAAGTCATTGGTCCGTCACCATCGTTGCTGATAGAGATGGTTTTTTGAAGCAGACTTTCTGCCGCCATATCGGCTGTCACGCCACTGTCGGAGAGTGTCATCACAGGGCGTGTGAGCTGTACTGTATAGTCGTTGCCACCGTCTTTGTTGACCATCCAGGTGCCGTTGTAGATATTATAGCCTGTGTTGGCAATGGAGATGGTGTAGGTGTCGGCTTCTATCTGGTCAAGAGCGATCTTGCCCTCAGCATCGGTTGTGGCTTCCACTACGCCTCCGGTATTACCGGTGAGCTTGACAGGGCAGTTGGCCACAGGTCCGTTAGCAGAGTTGACGGTTAATGTGGCAGTGGTCCATTCCGGATTCCAGATCTTGACATCGTCTACATACCAGTAGTCGATGTATGTGGCCTCGTTTCCATGAGCGCGGAAGCGTATACGGAACAGATTACTGTCAAGGTATTGTCCGATATTATATTGGCATATTTTCCAGTCGAATTCACCGTTGGTGTTATCGAACTCATCGATCTTCTTCCATGTCTGTCCGCCGTCACTGGTGATTTCCACTGTCAGATAGTCGGTATTCACCTTTCTGTAGTTTTTTAACTTCAGATTGAAGCGCAGATAGGTATCCGTCTTGTCGGTAGTGTTCAGTTCGCGTGTTACGAGAGCCTGGTTGTAGTTTTTGATCAGCGAATATTGATAGGTGGCGCTGGGGTCTACGAGTCCTTTCTCATAGTAGTCGATCTTCCACGCGGCATCCTGATAGTCGTCGAGGTTGACGGTGCTCCACTTGTCTTCGTGCAATGTCCAGTCATCGAAATCGTCTTCGAAGGGCAGGAGCCGGATATCAGGCACATCGACTGTCAGAGGAGCCGTCTGTTCCGATTCTGTGCCGTCGGAATATACAGCGCTTACAGTATAGTCGTAAGTACCATAGTCAGTGACGGTGTCGGTGTAGCGAATCTCCGTTATGGGCTCGTTGTTCACTTTCTCACCGTTGCGGTAGAGATTGAATCCCACCAGATGACGGTCGGCAGCAGCCTTTTTGGGTGCAACGCCAGGGCGTATGGCATTAGTGCCGATGAAGATATCATCGATCATCAACATGAATGCGTCGTCGGACACGCAGTTGATGGTGACATATCGTGCATTGGCCGGGATATTGAACTCATAAAGGCCCCATTGGGCAGGCAACTCGATATAGTCGCCCTCGTTGACCCATGTGAAGTTGGAAGGACTGGTGCCAGTAGTGGAGTAGCCTACGCGGATACGCTCGAGATTGTAGGACGCAGAGTAGCTGCGTGCTCTGAAACTGAGCTTAAAGTCGGTGCTGAAGTTCAGCTCCGGGGAGATGATATAGTCGTTGTTGGGCACATCAACGGAACTGAAATCTACCAACATCTTTTTGCCGGAGAAAGGCTTGTAGTTGGGGTTGGCGTCAGTAGCAGGCGATGTTTGCGACGGGTTCATGACAATGAATGCCATTTTCTGTCTTTGATTGGGGAAAGAACAGGCAGCCCATGTATAGGTTAGTGCATTATCGCCGTCGATATATTGCCATCCGATATTTCCCGGGGAGTTGATTTGGAAGTCATCGTGGTTTTCGAAGTCTTCCCAATAGCCGTTAGTCTGCTCAGGCGAGAGCCAGCTGAGTGACACTTGCTTATCGTCGACGTCCATTAGGCGCAGACCGTAGGGGATTCCGTCATCGGCTCCTTCGAGTCGCAGCCTTGTATAGGCCTGTCCCTGAGGACGGGTCATTGCCGGCAGGTTGGCTGCCGGTTTTACCTTTTCCGGTCTGTCGGTTGTCCGGTCGTCGGTTACTGCGGCAACACAGACGGCGCATCCGGCAGCTGCCATGATCGACAGGATGTAATTGCGTATTTTCATTTCTTACGTATGTTTATTGTTTTGATGGAAGAGTTGTCACCTGAGTCGGATTTAGTAGTCCGGCAAAGAGCCGCCAGGTGTACGGAATGTTGAGACCCGCGTTTTTCTTATGTCCTTTGTGCGTCTCCGTCATTCTGCCGGCAGGCAGAAAAACACGAAATGCGTTGGGTGGCATGCTCTTCCGTTGTGGGTTATCTTACTATCACCTTGGTTCGGTAAGTGTGTCCGTTACCGTTGATGCTTACAATCACGATGCCGCAGCCTGCGGGCAGATGGATATCGGCTTGTGTGCTTTCAGCCTTGCCGCTATAGAGCAGTATGCCGGAAGGTGAGGTGCAAGTAATGTCGTAGCCCGGCTTAATGCCGTTAATAACAAGTGAACCGGCTCCTGTGGTGACGCTGATATCTGAACCGTCAATGATATCGGTGATAGCTGTAGCACCGGTTTTCTCGTAGTAGGCGTTGGCTGACTGATTGTAGAAGAACATGCTGTCGCCGGCTGCTACCCATACTACGTAGCGTCCGTTGTCAAACTCGCCCGGGGTGGTGGCTTTAATATCCATTGAGGTGCCGTTGACAGAACCGGCAGCCAGGTCTTCTATAATTTTTCCGTCGTTGTATCCTAACGTGAGGTATTTCACTCTGCCATTGCGACCGCCATGAGTGAAGCGGAAACGCAATCTGCGGTATCCCTTACCTTGTACATAATTCTGCCAGTCGCATTCCTGACCTTCGGTGTCATATTCCTTGAAATAGACACGGGGACCAACGCTTTCCCATGTGGTGCCATCGGTAGAGCCTTCTACAAGCAGGTCGGACGTGCCGGTAGGTCCTGACGTGGTAGCCATGAATTTAAGATCGTCGATGCCTTCTGGAATATCGGTGAGCTCTACAGTAGCGTTGCCGGTGAACAACATTGATCCGGCGCTGAGCTGTACGTCGCCATCCACTTTGTCGTAAAACGACATGGGGACGAAGGTCATGACATAGTTGGGCTCATTGGTCTCTTTACCGAAATATAAGTAATAGTAGGCTGCCTTGTCTACCGGAGTCCATTCTACGGTGAGCTGATCGTCACCTGTCTGGTCAAATTTAGTTACTGTCGGTGTACCTAGTTTTTGTGTCACGGCTACTTGCCATAGCCACAGATTGGTTTGCAGCCTCTCTGAGCAGCATCTGAAGGCAATATAAATATCCTGTCCTGCGAAGCGGCTGAGATCGACTTCCTCAATATGCTGCTCTCCGAAGTAGTCGGCAAATGACATTTTCTCAAGCAGGAAGAAGTCATCGATGTTGCTGGTCTTAGTGGATACGTAGATCTCCAGGTCTTCCACTGTGGTGGTCTCTGTCACGCCGCGTGAGAAGAACAGTGTACCATTCTCGGGTACGTGAATGCGTCGTTTGCTGATCAGCCAATCATCGGCGTTGTTCCAATAGTCAAACTGGTAGACGATGCCTCCGGTACTCTCGTCGAGGACCCATGTTGTTCCGTCACCATTGCGGTCGACAATCTGCCAGCAGTCGGGTTGTCCATTGGTCCATGACATAAAGTCACTGACAAACGTGCCTTCAGCTGTCTTGCACTCAGTGGTGAACAGTACAGATGATCCGTAGATTATACTGTCGTTATCCATCTTTACATACGCCCGGACATTATAGTTGCTTCCGGGTTGTAGGTCTTTTGCGGGGGCAGAGAATTTGCCGTCGGTCATTGTGGCGGTCGTGTGCTCATTGTGGATGGTGGGGTTTTGTTCCATTGACCAGCAGAATCCTGCTTCTACCACATTTTGTGTGTCACCGGTCATTTCTCCGGTGAATGTAGCTGTGACGTCTCTGATGTCACTAGGCACATCGGTCTTTACAAAGTTCCATACGGAGGTGCCTCCATTGACTTGGAACTTGATTATGCCGTCTTGCTCAGTGATATTGGTCACGGGCACGTTGGTCGGTTCATTATTCCAGTTGAGTGCGTTAGGTGTAGATGTATCGGTAAATGCCGTGTTGGCGCTTGTCCCCGGCCATGTGTCTCCGCTTCGTGAGTTCTCGTCATCGATACCATCTGCCGGCTTGATGTACATACATCTGTGCTTGGCGTTGTTGTTAGGCCCGTTAACACTCCAATATTGGTCTACCATTTCCTGGGTGTAGTCGTAGTGGTAGATGAGCAGTCCGTGTGCGGGGATGTAGCTGTCCCATCCTGTCTGCTGTCGGTTTTCGAGCACAAACCATTCGTAGCCTGTTCCTGCAGCTCGTCCCGGTTGTGCATCGATGAATCGTGCCTTATTAGTTGAGATATTGTCAAGGGTGACATCCTCAGGGTCTTTCAACTCGACGATATCGGTGCCTTTTGTGGCCCATCCCAGCTGCAGACGCTCAAAGGCCATCAGGCAGGGAGGGGTACGGCTGTCGTTGTTGTAGCTTCCTGAGGCATAGAGACTGTAAGCTCCCGGATCGATACCGTATCCGTTGGTGTAGTCGTCGGTATCGTACATATCCTTTAGTCCAAGGATATGGCCAAACTCATGAGTGAAAGTACCGATTCCATCCATGGTCGGTTTTTCGGGATTGCCTGGCATGCCTACAAGCTCTGCTGAGCAGGAGTAGTTGTTGATGTTTACACCGTCGATCTGGAAAGTCTCGTCGCCCATCGTCCAGCTATGGGGCCACATGTCATCGCCATTGGCTGTACTGGCCTCGCTGTATCCGGCATAGATGATATAGCAGTTGTCCATATATCCATCGCCGTCGTTGTCGAATTGTCTGAAGTCAAGGTCGGGATTGGCAGCTTTGGCCAGATCGCAGGCTTCTCTCACCATGGCGCGGGGATTGGTATCCTCACCGGTGTCTTCGCTGTTACCAGCATAGTATACTTGATTCTGTGACAATGTATAAGGACCGACAACGTGGAAGTTGGGTATGAACTTACCCATTGAGTTGTCGCGGAAATAGTCCTTTACGCTACCCGTTCCTCCATTGGTACTGTAACCTGGTTCATTGAGCCATGTGTCAAAGTCGTTGGCGACATGCTGGAAAGCACAGTCCTTGAAGTTGACAAGAATTACCAGATATTGATGCTCAGGGTCGGCGGCAGCTTTTGCTTTGACGGCGGCAGCCGTATTGCTTGTGTTCAGTGTGACCTTCTGTGGTTGGCGGATAGTGATGGGTCGTCTTGCCTTTATGTCAGCATTGACTACCGGAGCTGCTTTCAGATGGGTGATGAAAGTCTTTTCTGAGGAAGAACGCTCGTTGACATTGTGGGCTCTTTGTGCCGAAACCGTCTTACGGCCGGTGGTGAAGTCGTAGTCCACATAACAGAAATACCCCGCCTTGTCCTTGCTGAGCAAGAAGCCATCGATGGTTGTCACGTAATGGAAGCTTTCGTCACCGTGTATTCTCACCGTCACCCTTGTGCCGTCAGGCTGAGTGACAATGATCGGACGCGGATACGCCTTGACAGCACCGGCATGTTGCGGAATGCCCATCAAGACAGCCAGACCCATTAGAATCAGTTTTAGTCGTCTCATTGATTTGATGTGTTGAATAATTAAATAATATTGCCGCCCTTGCCAAAGCAAGAGGCGGCAAATATTGATGAAAGAATATTATCTTATCGTAATCTTTTTCACAGAATGGTTAATCTTTACGATATACATTCCGGGCTTGAGATGGAATGATGCAACGTCAGCAACTTTCTTGCTGGCAATCATTGCGCCTGCCAAGGTATATATCTTGACATTGGCACCTTTGGCATGGATGTTCAGTGTACCATTGGTTACAGTGAGCGAAGTGTCGTCTGCATTCACACCTTTTATGGAGGTAGCGGTGCCGGTGAGTGTCAGGACGGTGCCTGCACTTCCCTGATCGAACTTAAAGTAGTAGTCTCCGGCTTCATCGATATTGAGTGTGCACAGATAATAATTCATTGGCTGATAGTTCTCGTCATAGTTAGAGAAGGCCAGATACTGTCCATTGTTGGTGTCGATGTTTTCTTTTCCTTTATAATAGGTACCGCCGATGGAGTAGTTGGCTTCAAGTATCGCTGTGCCTTTGTCAAGTGTAGCTTTGCACCAGATCGGTTTGATACGTGAGGGAGTGGGTAGAGAGATTTCTTGCCCGGGTACCAATACGATGGGATTGTCGATGGTCTCGCCTTCTACAGCGTCTCTTACTGTAAATGTTACGACATTGCCTTCATAGGGTGCCTGCAGTCTGAGATTGACGAGATATACGTCGCCGGCATTGACAGGTACTTCTGTCTGATAGATGGTAGTATAGTTCTCACCATCCTGGATAGTTGTCGTGAGTCCGGAGGTGTATGGGTCTGTCGACTTGCAGAATGTGATCTGGTCGGTGTAGTTGTAAGGAATGTCACTCTTGATGACTAATATGCCATCTTTGGTTGCTGTATATTGCAGCCAGTAGTTGGTATATGTAGTATTGTCGAGAGTAAATGTGCCGTCTTCGACGATAAACGGATTGTCACGGCTTTCACCGATCTGGTATTCTTCTTCTGACAGCGAGAATACATCCTTATCTTTGGCATTCTCGATCTTGATATAGTAGACATTGCCATCGGTTACATCGAGCGTATAGGTGGAGCCGACGAGAGGGGCCTGATAGTTGCCGTCATACTGACCTGTTCCCATCGGGAAAGTAATGGCCATCTCTGGTGTACCTTTAACAATAAGCTTACCGGTGAGTGTAGCTGTATAGGTATAGTACTTGGTGCCGTCACCGCTGATGGTATTATCTCCTATTTGTGCTGTGAGAGGGTTGGTGATGACATCGCCTTGCTGGATATCTTCCAAAGCGACAGAGAAGGTGATGGGTGTAGCCTCGGATGATGCCCATCTGATGATGTATTGTTGTCCGTTTTGGCTTCCGTCTACTTCGGCGCGTACCTGGCTGTTGCCTGAAATAGCATTCCAACTATTGCCTGTAGGGTAGACAGCCACGGATGTGCCTTCATTTGTAACATCGGTCGTAGCTTTTACATGGAGGAACTTATGTGTACCGGCAGGTACGTTGACTGCATAATAGTAGGTGCCACTGGCAGTCTTGAGAGTTTGGGTAGCAGGCAGCTCTTCTAAGAGAATTGGATTTTCCTCCTTGTCTCCGACTGCATAGTCCTCGACGGTAAAATTGAAAGTTTCGTCTTCATCTGATCCCATTACCTTATTGACACATATATAATAGGTAGTGCCGGGTGAAGGCATTTCAAAACGGACGTCGTAGCTTCCTGTTGTAGACTGTGCGTAGATTTGTCCGTATGTAATGTTGCTTTTATTGTTGTAAATCTTAACATCGCCTCGGGGCAGTGTACCATTGCTACTGATCACACCATATCCGGTTTTGTCATTAGTGAATGTGTACCAGTATTCGCCGTTGGCAGCCGGTACGGTGTTGTCACCTTCTGTCATGTCGAAAGGCATATCAGCCGAACCGGGCTGCGGATGGGTCATCTCAGCTGTGAGGATAAATGGATTGTAGTGTTGCGAGAAGGTCAGGTTGTAATTCTGGCCTGTCTTTACTGAGAAATTGTAGATGTAGTGACCGTTAGAATATTCGAGATATGTAGGATCGCTGTTATTGACAGAGATTGATGCGTAGGCGGTAGAAGTAAGTACCAGTACGCCATCTTCCGTGGCTGAATAAGTGGCATACGTTGTCTGCCCGTTGCTTAAAAAGATGGAGCGTCCCATAAACATCTCTTCTCCGGGGGTGATAATAAGAGGATCGTCAGCAGAGAGTCCTTTGCCTACGTTGCCACCTGTCTGCATGGAGGCATCGAAGCTCACGTTTGTGCTTCCCGATGCCCAGAAATAGCATGTTGTACCTTTTTCAAGATAATACAGGGTTTGTTGGTTTGTGTTGGTTGCACCTTGAAGTGTAGTCTGTGTCTCACCTTCGATGGTGTAGGCCTGTACATAGTTCCCGGTTGGGGTAATAGTGAGGAGGGTGTTCTCTTCTGGAGTGTATTTCCAAAATACTTTGCCTCCTTCTTCTTCTACGGCGCAAGTATTGGTTCCCGCTTCTAGATCAAGCGCAGTTTCTTGTGTGTACTGTGCAAAACCTGTTACAGAGAAGCATGTCAACAATGCGGTAAGTAAACCTTTTCTCATAACAGAATACTTTAAGTTAATCTTAATTATGTGTTTTATAATTCTTAATGATTTTGCCCTATTTCCTTTATTTAAATCACAAATTTATCTATAAAAACAAGAAATTGTTTGCAAATGTATAAATTTATTTTAAGTATACAAAATAAATCCTTTATAAAATCAGATATAGGTATGAAGTTTTTCATTTGTGTCGTTATTTTTCCTGTATATAAGGAGCTTGGCCTCTTT
>ULVF01004951.1_pt1 | contig 9788 bp, 9 predicted proteins | sample 1959201 | NCBI WGS metagenome assembly ULVF01 (sample SAMEA4835779, study PRJEB28245) | human gut metagenome | biome: gut microbiome; material: fecal sample | place: Denmark | collected 2008 | reverse complement strand
TCTGAGCAGCATATCTCCCCTATATTTATCGGGTGAGCCTAAACAGGTCGGAAGCAACGGTCAAGACGCATAAGAATGACATACTCCGAAAACTCAAGATGAGCAATATGATCGAAGCGGCACACATAGCCTCAGTATTCGAGATCTTATAGGAAAGACGTATGGACAGGCTCAAAAAGAGGCATTTAATGACCGCCATAGGTGATACTCTGAAGGATTTTCCTTAATTTTGCAAGCAAAAACAAAGAAATCAATATATGGAGATAATTAAGCCACAATTTGAGATTTGGGAGCAGCAACCCGGAGAACAAGGTATATATGAGCAGATCGAACGTTGCGGAAGGGTCTGCTATAAGAGCGAAGGGCACAAGACTACCGACAGCGCACGCCCCTTCGTCGAGCGCATGATCAAAAGTCAGCACACCGCCATGCTCGAACACGGCACCGTCTACCTCACGCTGCCGATGACAAAAGCCGACGGCGAGCCCGGATGCGTATATAATAAAGTAGCCATAGATGCCGGCAATGCTTTTTCCCGCAACCCGTTCTCACACGTGAATATGGACGAGAACGCTTACTATGTGACGACCAACCTCCGTGTACTCGTGGAAAACGACTGGATGGCCCTGCTCTCTTACCTGACAGAGCCGACAGCCTTGCACGACCGCCGCGTGACGGTTCACTTCACCACGCAGGTGGCCATCACACGCGAGTTCAACCGCCACCGTGCCAACTCCATAGCCGAACAGAGCACCCGCTACTGCAACTACTCAAAGGATAAGTTTGGCGGACAGATCGGTATCAACCTGCCCTCATGGGTGGCCTCATCGCAGGCCGACGACGCCACTGGCCTACCACATACCGGCTCGGCCGACGACTTCCTGGCCCTTGCCACCAAAGTGGCTGACGGATCGGCCAACGATCTGGAAAACTGGCTCTTCGCCAACATGGCAGCCGAACGTGCCTATATGAACCTTATCGCCGCGGGCCGCAAGCCCCAGGAGGCACGCGTCGTACTGCCTCTCGACACGAATACAGAACTTGTACATACGGCTTTCACCAGCGACTGGAAGCACTTCTTCGACCTGCGTGCACTGGGTACGACGGGAGCTCCCCATCCCGATGCCAAGGCTCTCGCACAACCGCTGTACGAGGCGTTCGTGGAAAAAGGATACATCCGTAAAGCATAAAACGAGACGTGCCCGCAGAGACGCCTCCGACCCATCGGCCGGTACTGTCTCTGCGGGCACATTTTTTTCAATCTGTCTGTAAGGGAGTGACGCGACCTACCGCCACGTCACACCCTTAAAGACTTTTCTTTCTCTTCATTATTCATCACCCTGCTGCTCCTCAGCACTTAGCTGCTTGGGACCACGGACGACATCCCCCTTCTTCAATCCGCTCCGGATCTCGATGTTGATGCCATCGCTCAGACCGGTCGTCACACGACGGCGCTCATACGTCTTGGCATCACCCTGCCCTTTCACGACATATACATACGTCTGCCTGTCCACAAACTCGACAGCACTCTCTGGCACTGCCAGCACCTGACGGGCGGAGGCCAGCGTAATCTCCGCATTGGCACTATAGCCCGAGCGGATCTTCTGGCCGTTCAAACCGTGGATGGCAGCCTTGATCTCAAACTGGTTGGCACCATTGGTCTCTGTAGCCTTCGGAGAGATATACTCCAACGAGGCTTCCAACTTCTCATCCTGCAGGGCACCGATGGTGATCTTCATCGGCATGCCCTCGACAAGCTGCCCTACATCCGTCTCGTCCACATTGCCACGGAAGATCAGATCGTTCATATTGGCCACTGTGGCGATCGTCGTACCATCGTTGAAGGTATTGCTGAGGATCACCGTGTTGCCCACCTTCACGGGCACATCGAGGATCAGGCCGCTGATCGTTGAACGGATGAGTGTCGAGCTCTTGTCGGCATTAGAGGCGGAAACACCATCGCGCACCACTTCGAGGTTATCGGCGGCGGCTCTCACTTCCTCCTCACTCTGGTGATAGGTCTGGCGGATCTTCTCAAACTCATCGGCAGAGACAAGTCCCTTGTCGAAGAGTGCCTTCTCACGCAGATAGTCGGTCTTGGCCTGTTTCAGGTTGATATCGGCCAGACGGCAGCGCGCCTGAGCGGACGAGAGCTGTCCCATATCGGGAATCACCTTCACCTTAGCGATGATCTCACCGGCCTGGACCATCTCACCGGCCTCCTTATAGAGCACCGTGATGATACCGCTGATCTGCGGCTTCACCTCTACCTCGTTTCGTGGTTCGATCTTTCCTGTGACGATAGTAGTCTTGCTCAGATCCATCACCTTACACGTGAACTCCGAGTAGACCGTCGGCGAAGGCTGCGAACGCACCCAAAGGAAGACGAACGTGCCTACAAAAATCAGCAGCACCAGAATAGCCGCTCCATACTTGATGTACTTCTTCATATAATAAATTCTTTTTTAATAATCGAAAGGACAGGATATCTCCCTAAAGGAGCATACCCTTTATCTTAATTTCTTTATGACATAGGACTTATTCATCCCTCATGGCATCGACAGGCTTGATGCTCATGGCACGCAGCGCCGGAGCCAGACCGGCGAGAACGCCCAAGACAGACAGCATGGCCAAGGCACCGAGCGCCGTCCAGAAACCTATCTGGAAGTGAGCCGCCACAATGCCGTCGCTCGTATTTCCCACCTCCAGCATCTGCAGGATGATGATGGCAAAGAGGATGCCGCTCAGTCCCGCGACGGCCGTGAGCATCAGGCTCTCCGACATGATCTGCGACAGGATCATCCGTGGCGTCGCTCCTATGGCGCGCCGGATACCTATCTCTGTCGTCCGCTCGCGCACCGTCACCATCATGATGTTGCTCACGCCGATGGCTCCGGCCAGCAATGTGCCGATGCCGACCAGCCAGATGAGATAGTGAACACCTTTGAAAAGACTGTCGACCAGTCCGAAGAGCACCTCCGTGTTGAACACTGTGATAGCCTTCTCATCCGTCGGATCGACATGATGGGCACGGCCGACCACCTCACGCAACCGCGGTGCCAGCCGCGACAATACCACGCCGGGCTTACCCGTCACAGAGATGATGTCCACCTTATTACCCAAATTATAAGCCCTCTGCATCAGTGTCAGAGGGATGACGACGCTCTCCTCACTGCTGCCGTTGATGCTCATGTTGCCCGAACTATAATCCACACCTACCACCTGGTAATAGGTAGAATCGACACGGATGAGCTGTCCGCAGGGATCGCCTCCCTGTGGGAAAAGCGTCTTATATACTTTCTTGCCGATAACACATACCTTGCGCGCCTGGGCGATGTCCATCTCGTTGAGATAGCGGCCATAATAGAGGCTGGGCTCTTCCACCTTGACGTACTCGGGCATAAGTCCTTTCAGCGGTCCCGACGTCTTCTTGTCTCCAAACACGAAGTTGCTGCCCCAGTGGGAGAGCATCGGTGTGACGACATCAAGCTCCGGCACCTGCGCCTTCAGACGGTCGACGTCCTTGTAATCCATGTTCCACTGACGTCCTTTGCGGAAGCCGTCATAAGGCTTCGTCGTGTTTTGGGCAAAGATGAGGGCTGAGTTGTGGGCAAAACCGGCAAAATTCTTTGCCAGCAGCTCCTCCAGTCCCTGGCCGCCCCCCAACAGCGCCACCAGCATAAACACACCCCAGAAGACGCCGAAGCCCGTAAGCAGGCTACGCGACTTATTGCGCATCAGCGTATCGAGGATCTCTTTATATGAATCTGTATCTATTCGCATCTTATTCTACTCTTAATGCTTCAATGGGACGTATCCGCGCGGCACGGCGGGCAGGGATCAGTCCGGCAAACGTTCCGGCAACGACCATCACCATCGTGGCAGCGACACAAGTGGAGAAGCCCACCGTAGGATCGACAAACATCGTAGCCTTGAACAGGCCGGAATCAATCTCATTGTGACCCAGGGTAGCATCCATATACTGACACGCTCCTATGCCCAACAACATTCCTATATAGCCGAAAACTGTCGTAATAATCACACTCTCGATAATGATCAGGCGCAGGATGCTCGAAGGACGGGCACCGATGGCCTTGCGGATGCCAAACTCGTGGGTGCGTTCCTTCACCGTGATAAGCATGATATTGCTCACGCCCACAATACCGCTGAGCAACGTGAACAGACCGATGATCCACAGTGCGGTACGGATCATGGCCATACCGTTATCCATCTGCATGGCCTGCGTGAAACGGTTCCATATCCAAATGGCATCCTCATCATCGGGAGCTGCCTGATGATTGCGGTTGATCGCGGCTTTATAGCGGGTCTCAAAAGCCTCATTGTCAGCCATCGTCTTCAAGCCGTGAAACGAGAACATGATATTCTGGATGGTATCGCCCTTATTGTAGATCGTTCGCAGGGTGGTGTAAGGGATGTACGCCTCCTGATTAAAACCATTCTGCGACGACTTCATGATGCCGACAACCATGAAAGAGAAATCGCCCACCTTCACCTGCTGGCCGATAAGCCCTATGGGATCGTGGCTCAACTCCTTGGCCATATCCTCATAGATCACGATCGAGCGTCGCTGCTGGTCGTTGTCGATGTCATTGATGAAACGGCCGCTGACCATCTCGCGCTTATTGATATCCGCATAGACCGGATACACTCCGGTAAGCTGTGAGTTGGTGTAATTGGCACCATAAACGATCTGCTTACTGTCTTCCGTGACGACGGCTCCTACCTGGTCCACATTGTCGGAAAACCGTTCCCGCGTAGTCGTCATGTCGCCTGAGCCCAGCGTGATCTCACGGCCTTCCTTCAATCCCTTGTAGGCCTTCGACGTCGCACCGCCATAGACCGACATGGAATTGTCAAGAAAATCCCTTGAGTTCTGCTCTCCCGCATTGATCAGGCCATTGCCGGCACCGAGCAAGACGATAAGCATGAAGATGCCCCAGGCGACCGAAAAGCCCGTCAGCGTCGTGCGCAGCTTGTTGCGGCGCGTCGTAGCCCATATTTCTTCTAATATATCACGCATCCGATTATTTCATAATTCCGTTGACTCCAAACGGCGAGGCATTGTGGTCGATGTTCTCATCGATCCTGCCGATGACGCCATCCTTGATATGGATAATTTTATTGGTCTCATTGGCGACACCACTCTCGTGCGTCACGACGACGATGGTCTTGTGTTCTTCCTCATTGAGCTTTTTGAGCAGTTCCATCACCTCTACAGAGGTCTTCGAATCAAGCGCGCCGGTAGGCTCATCGGCGAGGATCACACGGGGATTGGTGACAAGGGCACGGGCAATGGCCACACGCTGCTTCTGTCCGCCCGACATCTCATTGGGATAATGCTCTGCCCAAGGCAACAGTTCCAGACGCTCAAGATACTCCATAGCCATCTGGTGGCGCTTGCGGCGCCCCACACCCTGATAGAACAAGGGCAGCTCCACATTTTCCACAGCTGTCTTGAAACCGATAAGATTGAAACTCTGGAAAACGAATCCGATCATGTGATTACGGTACTCTGCTGCCCGACGCTCACTAAGATCCTTGATCAGTGTGCCGTCAAGGATATACTCACCACTATCGTAATTGTCGAGAATACCAAGAATATTAAGTAAGGTCGACTTGCCTGAGCCCGACGCTCCCATGATCGAGACAAACTCACCCTCCTCAATGTCGAGCGAGATGCCCTTCAGCACGTGCAGCGGCTGTGCGCCCTGATAAGTCTTATTAATGTCTTTTAGATGTATCATAATGTAGGTTTGACGGATAGACGACTAAAATAGTTGCAACCCGGATTAAAAAGTGTATTATTATCTATTGATTCTCAATGTCTGGTCACAATAGTCGATGACGGCGGGACGGTGGGTAATGAAGAGGATTGTCCGCTTATTCTCTGACAGCAGATTGTGGAGCAACTGACGCTCAGTGTCGGGATCAAGGGCAGAGGTAGCCTCATCCATCAGCATCACCGGCCGGTCGCGCAACAAGGCACGGGCAATGGCGATGCGCTGTGCCTGGCCTTCCGACAATCCGCCGCCAGCCTCGCCGCAGACCGTATCAAGACCATCAGGCAGCTCGCGTACGAAGTCGGCACAACTCTGATGAAGCGCCTCATACATAGCCTCATCATCGGCTTCAAGACATCCCAACCGGAGATTGTCGCGGATCGTGCCGCTCAGCAAGGTATTGCCCTGAGGGACATAGACAAGATTGCAGCGCAGGCGGGGCGAGAGCGTACACGTCCGGTTGCCGTCATACAATTCCACAGATCCCGACTGCGGCCTGAGCAGTGCCAGCACAAGACGCACAAGGGTGGTCTTGCCCGTGCCCGTCTCTCCGAGAACGGCCGTACACGTACCCGGACGGAAATCGAATGACAGATGATCGAGCACCGACCGGTCGGAATCTTCATAGGCGAAGCTGACGTCCCGGAAACGAACGCCCACGGGTGACCGCAGGGCGATGGGCTCGCCCTGCTCCTCCAAGGGATTCTCCTCCAGTTCCATCAGCCGTTCGGCAGCTGTAAATACGGAGACGAAAGCCGGAATGAGTTGCGCCAGCGAGCGGGCAGGCGACTGAATACGTCCCACAAGCTGCAGAAACGCCGTCATGCCGCCAAAGGTCAACGTATGTGATGACAGCCGGACGGCTGCCCACAGAAAAGCTATGAGATAACCAAGGGCGAAACCAAAATTGAGCACAAAATTGCTAAAGACAGAAAAACGTGTACGGCGCACCACACGGCGGCGTAGACGGCTCTGTGTCGTCTCCAACCGGTCCACCATCGTCCCGACGCCCTCAAGTGTCTTGATGAGCATACGGTGCTGGACCGTCTCCTGCAGCACACTCTGCACACGGGAGTCCTGCGCACGCACCTCGCGTGTCAGGCGACGCATCCGTCGGATATATACCTTACTTAATAGAAGAAAGACGGGCAGAATACCGACTGTGATCAGCGCCAGTACAACATCCATCGAAAGAAGATAGCAGAACGCACCTACAAACAAACAGAGTACAGAAAGCATGTTAGGCAGGGTCTCTGTCAGAAAGGTGATGACCTGACTCACGTCTGTCTCCAAACGGTTGAGCACATCTCCCGAGTGCATGCTTTCCCTGCCGTGCCACTCTGAACGGAGGATATGGTCAAGCATCCGTTGTTGCATACGGTTCTGTGCCCTTACACCCAAGATATTGCGCACCCATACCGCAGAGATGTTCAAACCGAAATTGCAGAGCATCAGAATACCCATCCAGCCTACGGCGCGATAGATATCACCCGGCCGCGACCCCGATGCCACATCAATGGCCTGCTGCACGGCAGCCACCAGTAACAGCGACACGCCCACCTGCGACACGCCAATGAGTACATTGAGAAGCGCCTGCAGGCGGTTGCCGCGCCACGCTTCCCACAACCAGAAGAATATGGCATGGGTGCCATATCTCGCTCCCGGGCGATGGAACCATTCTTTCAAAGTCATCACTGTTGCCTTGTATCAACTCCCCACATCAATTTCTCACGCAGGGTAGAGAAATAGTGCTGTTTCTGCTGCTTCAGTATCCGGACAGAATAGGGCGCCTTGCGTACCGTGACGCGCGTCCCTTCCCGCATCGTCTCCGACCGGCCGTCGATGGCTGCAAGGAAGTTATGCGACCGGCTCTCCACCTCGAGCGTCACCACCGCACTGTCGGGAATGACTATAGGACGGATATTCAGGCTGTGAGGAGCCACTGGCGTGAGTACGAAATCACTGGCTGACGGCACGATGATCGGGCCACCGTTGCTCAGGCTGTAGGCTGTCGAGCCCGTCGGTGTGGCGACGATCAGTCCGTCGGCCTCATACGTAACGAGGTATTCGCCATTGACAGAGCAGCGGATAGAGATCATCGAAGCATTGTCGCGTTTCAGCAGAGAGATATCGTTGAGGGCATAAGGCACGTCATTCAGCGGTTCGCCCGTTGTCTCGATCTGCAGTGCCGTATGCCTCTCTATGTTCATCTTGCCGGCATAGAGCTCATCAAGAGCGGTCTCGATCTCTCCCGGCAATACATCGGCGAGAAAACCCAGACGCCCCATATTCACGCCCAAGACCGGTGTCTGCCTGCAGATCACCTTACCGGCCGTTCTCAGGAACGTGCCGTCGCCACCAAGAGAGATGGCATAATCGGCATCGATATCGTACTGGTCAAACACTCCCGAGCACCAAATACCACGCTGTTCCTGCCTTGTCAGGAACTGAAAATACGGACGGTCTATATAGATTTCAGCATCGCGCGCCCGCAGATAGTCAATGATGCGACAGACAGACATTGACTTTCTCACCTGGTATTCGTTGCCAAAAAGGGCAAAACGTAGTTTGCGTTCACTCATGAGTCATACGTTTTTAGAAATCACAAATATACGTCAATTTATGGGAAATCTACGATTTATTGACCGAAATCAGCACATTTTTACAATTTTGAGCAACCTTCTAATATAAAAGTCGGTATAAATAACGTAAATTATCTACTTTACCGAAGCCTAGTCGCAATACTTTTGCTATCTTTGCGGAAAATCAAATCGTTATTCAATTATGGCAAAAGTATATGAATTTTTGGCCAATGGCTTCGAAGAGGTTGAAGCCATGGCTCCTGTAGACATCCTCCGCCGCGGCGGTGTAGATATCAAGACCGTTAGCGTGACAGGTTCTGAATGGGCCACCTCCTCACACGGCGTTACCATGAAGGCCGACCTGGTGTTCACCCGTCCCGAGGACTATGCCGATGCCGACATGATCCTGCTGCCCGGTGGCCTGCCCGGCGCCACCAACCTCAATGAGCACGAAGGTGTACGTGCCACACTCCTCGCACAGGCCAAGGCCGGCCGGCGCATCGGCGCCATCTGCGCCGCTCCCATGGTACTCGGCTCACTCGGACTGCTCGACGGAAAGAAGGCTACCTGCTCACCCGGTTTTGAGCGTTACATGACGGGAGCCGACTACACTGCCGAGCTCTTCCAGGAGGACGGCATGATCCTGACCGGTGAGGGTCCTGCAGCCACGCTGCCCTATGCCTACCACATCCTCGGCTACTTCGTACCTGAGGAGCAGGTGAAGGATCTGCAGGTGAAGATGCAGTATGCTCATCTGATGGGTAAATAAGCTGCCAGATCGTTCTCTACAGCATCCGCATAGTCTGCAAACACCGCAAGATGCTGATGAGCGGCTACCATAACGGACGGAGAGCTCGACGGGCTCTCCGTCCGTTCGCTGTTTCTAACAGACTACTACCGAGATGATGAAAAGTAATTATATATCAATTTCACTACTGTCCCGTAAAAGTGGATAAATAGTTCTTTGAAATTATTGAAATATAGTCAATTACATGGTTTTTTGAAATGAAACGGACTTGATTTTGCAACTTTGCAGTCTAATACAAATGACTGCTATGTTCCAAGATAAATACGTATTCTCTCAATTAACCGCTTTTCTGAACAGGACTCAGTTCAACAACTATGTTCGCAAGTATGATGGCAACAGATATGTGAAACATTTCACTTGCTGGAATCAGATGCTTGCAATGATGTTTGGGCAACTGAGTAACCGTGAGAGCCTGCGAGACTTAATCGTTGCTTTCGAGGCGCATAGGGGCAAGCAATATCATCTTGGGTTAGGTCGTGAACCAATAGCCAAGACAACTCTTGCCACAGCCAACCAGAACCGCGATTACAGAATCTTCGAAGACTTTGCTTTCTACATGATGAAGGAAGCCTGCGAGAAGCGGACGACCAACATCCT
>ULVF01011201.1_pt1 | contig 9876 bp, 10 predicted proteins | sample 1959201 | NCBI WGS metagenome assembly ULVF01 (sample SAMEA4835779, study PRJEB28245) | human gut metagenome | biome: gut microbiome; material: fecal sample | place: Denmark | collected 2008 | reverse complement strand
TAAAAATTATTCATCCCCCAAATTTCCGTGAAGAGCCAGAAAAAAACATGCGGCGGGCCCCATTTTCGTCCTTCCATCATTCACCGCTCTCCCCGTCCCCACGCAAAAAGGCTCTCTTTCGAGAGCCTTTTTGCCTTCCATCCTTCATACCATTCTTCTATCCTGCCTACGCTTCTTCCTGGAGGCGTTCGATGCGGCCGCTGATGGTGCTCAGGCTGTAGAGCACTTTGGAAGCTTCGCTTTCCTGATACGGCTTTCTTGCGGTGACCGTTCCCTCCATTTTCTGGCCGTCGATGCCAGCCGGAAGGAGGACTGTGTCGCCCTCCCGGATCGATTCGTCATCTGTTACGTAAAGACGGGAACCATCCTTCGTTTCTACGCGAAGGACATACCGGCCCCTTCCTCCAGACGGCCATTGAAAAGCCAGAGCGGATATGGCCGCGCCAGCGTTTCTCTGATGAGGCGGCTGAGTTCGATGTCGCCTGCCTCGTATTCGTCATGACAGAGGTGGCCGCGGATTTTCTTGCGCATGCCATCCTCCATCGTTACTGTTATTTCCCAGCATCCTGGATTGTCTTTCTTTTTCTTCTTTTCATAGTTTTCAGCAAAGTACATGCTGATATGCTCGAAGATGTTTTCGACATCCGGTTTGGTGATATAAAAGGTATCGGACCAGGCTTTCACATAGCCGCTTCTGATATCTCCGAATACGTACCGTGAGATCTTCACTTCCCCGTTTGACCAGATCGTCACGTGCTGTTCCACTTCATCGGCCGGCGACGGCGATACACCGTACTTCAGCCTTGTGGAAATGATTTTTATTTTGTCAAAGCTCATGGTTTCTCCATACTCACGCAGACCTCGGGCTCTTCCTTCCCTTGCCTGCGCCTTCCATCAGTATAAAATCGGTTTCCCGAAAGGTATCTGTTCTTCGCCCTGCACTTCATCCATGCCTCTCTGCAGCGCTTCGATGTTGTATGCGATCTTCCTCGTCGTGACGAGCCCGGCTCTGGATGTGCCCATGAATGGTAGCATGGCCGCGCGGATCAGCGGGAAATTGTACATATACACCGTATGCCAGGCTCTCGGCACGATGCAGAGGCAGGAGTGCGGAATCCACTGGGATGCGGCAAAGGCAGTCACCATCGGGCAGTGGGTGTCGCCGTCTCCGCATACGAGGAGGACGGGACATTCGATCTGCGAAAGGAAATCTTCATCGATCTCCAGTGAATGGAGGTAGCTGATCTGCGTATTGAAGATTTCTTCGGCCCTTTCGGGTTCCGGCATGAGGGCTTCCTGCTGAGCGATAAAATCCGGATCAGCATTGACGACGTCCGAATAGGGAATCGATGACGGGATGAATCCCTTCTTCAGCGTTCCTGCTCCGATAGCGACGATGCGATCGACTATCTCAGGTTCCTCGATGGCCGCTTCCATGGCAGCATAAGCACCATCGCCCACACCGACAATCATGACGGGATCTTCCGCCTCTTCATGAATGACGGCCAGGACGTCTGCTGCTTTCTGCGAAAGGGAAAAAGGAATATGACCCATTTCCGACTTCCCCTGTCCGCGTGAAGAAACGACGATGACGCGGTAATACTCGCGTATTTCATCGATCATGCTTCCCAGCTCATAGGAACAGCCGGTGCCCCCTTCATTCAGGATGACGACATCATCCCCCAGCCCATACACTTCGTAGTAAATCTTTGCGTCACCAGATGTGACGTAGTGCCCCGCTTCCGGATTATTTCCATACGGGGTTTCGCTGCCTTCCGTAAATTGAGGCTGCAAAAAGTACCGCATAACGCATCCTTCTTTCGTGCCCGCCCCGGGCCTTACTTCCATCCTCCACTCCCGCGAAGGGAGTTCTCCACAAAGGATTTAGTGATTGTCTCCCAGATTCCCGCTCTCCAGAATCTTATCATTGTAAGCCACTTTCTTTGACGGAAGGAGATCAGATTCCTTCGCATCAAGGAAAGGTTCTATTCCTGCCCATACGACAGGAAAATTATCCAGGAACGCCGTGTGCCATGCTTTCGGCACGATGAGGAGGCGTCCGTTCTTCAGAAGATCCGCCGCTTCGACCATCGTCACCATCGGTGCGTGGTCGTCTTCGTCCCCTGCGATCAGAAGGACGGGGCATTCGATCTTCCCAAAGGTTTCCTTGCCCACTTCCATGCCGTTCCAGAATTTCATGTAGTCCTTCATGAAGGACCCCCAACGCTCCGGTTCCGGCATCAGCTTCTTCTGCTGTGCAAAGAAGGCAGGATCGACTTTTTCAAGCGCTTCCACATCGATATCGGCTGAGAAATATCCCTTTCTCAGAGTACCTGCACCGATCGCTGCGATTCTTTCCACGCGCTCCGGCGCAAGGACGGCTGTCTCATACGCGGAATAGGCGCCGTCGCTGAAACCGACGATCATTGCTTTCTTCACATGCGCTGCATCCATGACAGCAAGGACATCTTCGCCTTTCTGTTTGTAGGTCAGAGGCGAATGACCGATTTCTGACCGGCCGTGGCCTCTTGTCGACATGACGATGACTTCATGGTTCTTCCTGAGTTCATCGATGATGCATCCCATTTCATAAGGAGTGCCTACGCCGCCTCCATGAAGAACGACGACCGGCGTTCCCTTGCCGTAGACTTCATAGTACAGCCTGGCATCACCGGACTGTACATAATGGCCAGCTTTTTCATTATTCCCATACGGTGTGCTGCTTCCCACAGCGTCCGCTTTTTCCGTGAACCAGCGAAGCGGCTGTGCTTCCTTCTGCTCCACGACGCCTGCCGTTCCATCTGCCGGCAGCGCTGCATAGGCTGCCTGTGCATCATGGATGCCATAAGCGGCCAGCACGCCTGCGCCAAGCGCGAGCGATGCAAGCCATTTCAACTGACTGTGTTTCTTCATATACTCTCCTCTAAGACTTTCATCAAAGGCCGTTACGGTTCATTGAAAAGCCAGAGGCGCGGTCTTGAAACTGCCTCGCGGATCTTGTCGCCAAGTTCGTTCAGCTTGGCCGAGCATGACGGAATCGAATTCTCATCGATCGGTATATACTCTCCCGATACCGTCAGGACATTTCCGTCTTCGTCCTCGATGGAAACGACCCAGCAGTTTCCTTCACCCTTGTCCTCTCCGCCAGACTTTTCTCCAAAGAAGGCTCCCAGAAGATTCAGGATTTCCTCTGCTTTTTCAGATGGGATCTCCAGATGCTGGTCCGGACAATCATACGTCTTCGTCTCCGCCGATTCACCCGGATTCTGTCCCGTGATTGTGACGTTTCCGCCGCGTCCGATCGTGACCGTCTGTCCCTTTTCAGTGCCCGACGCCTCCGCCTCCTTCACTGAAGCAAGCCTCGACTCGATCGTAATCTTCGCTGCTTTCATGATCTCTCCTTTGCCGGATATCCGGCTACTCATCACTGCCGGTGAAGAGCCGGAAATCCCTCCGCCGCAGCATCTTTCTTGTCAGTCCGTCAAGGAAACGGGCGAAGGAGTCCCTGGCTTCCGCAAAGCCTGTCTCCGTCCACTTCGTCCCGTCCTCAAGCTGCAGCTTCACTTCCCAGATTTCATCACCCCTGACAGGCTCCCTCTCCGGGTGCATGGAAAAAATTCGCTGGTACTCGAAAAGAAGCTCCTTCGCTCTTTTCCCCGGAATCTGGAAATCTTCCTCGCTCTTGACCTTGAGCACAGGTTCCTTTTCGGATTTTGTCTTTTTATATGCAAACCTCTTGACCAAAATACGGCCGTTTCTGCGGATTGTGACCTCCTCGCGGACCTCACTTCCCGCGGGAGCCTTGAAGGCATTCTTATTCTCTGATGTCACCCTGACCTTCTTCAGCTCCGGAATACCGTCTCTCATTATCCCTCCTGAAAGATCGTCTCCGTGTCTTTATTCTCCTGCAAGCAGACGATACATCACATGGATGTCTTCGTATTCGCCCTCTTTATTCTTGAAGCCTCCCGGGATGATGCCCAGGTCCGTGAAGCCAAGACGCAGGTATAGATGGTACGCATGGACATTGGAAGCGACCACTGCATTGAACTGGAGAATCTGGTAGCCGAGCGCCTTTGCCTGCTTCAGGCAGTCCTTCACGAGAAGCTCACCCAAGTGGAGCCCCCGGCAGCTGCTCTTCACTGCATAGCTGGCATTGGCAATATGGCCGACACGGCCGATATTGTTCGGATGAAGAATGTAGAGGCCGACGATTTCGCCATCAAGCTCAGCGACAGCCGTATACTGCGCGCGGAAGAAATCTTCTGCTTCCTCAGGTGTCTTGAGTCCTCCGATCTGAGGAAATGCATTTCCTGCATCCACAACCTCATTCCATATCTGAGCGGCCTCCTTCGCATCCTCACCCTTGAAAGGACGGATGACGACATGAGCCCTTGCCTCATTCTCTTCGCTTTCCTTCTTCTCCTTCGGTTCCTCAAAAAGACTTGCCTTGCCGAAGACAGCGCTGAAATCATCGATAACAAGCGGTGCCTGGTCTTTTGTGAACTTTGTCTTCTCGACGACGACAGCCACCTTCTTCGTCAGATCCACATCGATCGGCACGACCACGCGGTCGCCCTCTTCGATCAGCGGATCATCCGTCAGATAATAGTAGCGCTTGCCGCCCTTGACGAATTCAACCATGAGGAGGATGTATCCTTCCTCCCAGCCCGTCTTGCCAGGCCTTCCATCGAAGAGCCAGAGACCGTAGCGGCGTTCCAGCTTTTCACGGATAAGCTGATTGAGATCCTTATCCCCAAGCTTGTACTCACCCTCGAGCGGGCCTGCTGCACGGTACTTCTGTCCCTCATCATCGGTCATCGTCAGTTTCCAGCCGCCGATATCCGTCGTGATTTCCGGAGTTTCCCAGTACTGGAAATATCCTGCACACGTTTCGAGGATTTCTTCTGCGTCCCCCTGCGGGATGCGGAATTCCTCATTCGATGCGACTACATTATCTACCGTTTCATCGCCGAAAAGGATTCGCTGCACACGCACGCGGCCGCTGGCATGAATCGTCACCCGCTGCTCCACTTCATCATTGAATTCCGGACGCGGGCGGAATGCTGTACTGGCTGAACTGATTTTGATCTTAACTAACTTCAATGGTAAGCCCCTTTTCTACTTATTTGATATAGTGAATCCTCGTCTCGTCGAAGCGATTCTGCTGCGGGCGCATCGGACGTGCCGGATAGCCTATCGCAAGCAGACAGAAAGGATCATACTCTTCTGGAAGATCGATGGCTGCTCTCGTATTGGCCATACGTTCCTCTTCCGGATAAACCCCAAGGTAAACGCCGCCCAAGCCCAGGTTATCTGCCTCGAGCCAGACGTTGCCGGCGCAGAGCGCCATATCCTGCTGAATCTTTTCAGGGAATGACAGCTTTTCCTTCCTGCATGCCAGAGCAATAATGAGCGGAGCTCCTGCTGCGCATGCGGAATGCTTGCTGACCTTGGAAAGCGCCTGGATCGTGTCCTTATTCGTGACCACATAGAACACCCACGGGCGCTGATTGCCTGCACTTGGCGCCTGCATGCCTGCATGGAGCATCTCTTTGATCTTCTCCTCTTCTACAGGCTGATCCTTGAACTGACGTACACTTACGCGGTGAAACAGATTATCCATCATCTGCCTCCTTCTTTTACGACGCGGCCCTTGGCGGCAATCCCCGGCCGCACCTCCGCGCTATTTTGATTATATTAAGTATACCATAAAGCACATAGAAACCAATGAATTTATTTATCCACGGTCAATAAAAAATCTCCATGATATCAAATCCGTCATACCCTACGGAGAAGAATCATGGAGTCTTTTTTTCGGTCTTCCAGCCGTCTCCGATTCGGTTCAGAGTCAATTTTCCTTATGTGAGAAATGACGGTCGATCGGACCGCTCCACCAGCGTCCGGAGAGGACATGATGGATGATGATATCCTTCGCTTCCGGATCGATCGAATCATCCGCCTCAAGCGCACGGATGACATCCTCATACGTTTCATGCGCTGTGATCTGTCCGGCCGCAGCCGTATTCCCGCCCGTATGAATGACCAGCGAGCCGAAGCCATCCTTGGCCGTCATCCACTTCTGCCATTCCGGAAGGCCGTTTCCATTTGGATTTCCTGTCCTCATGAAATTTCCTATATACTGCTGGATCATGCGCTTCATATCCTGGAAGCCAGGGTTTTGGATTTCCTGTCCTCATGAAATTTCCTATATACTGCTGGATCATGCGCTTCATATCCTGGAAGCCAGGGTTGTCGAAAGCATGAATCGGGAAATCTGCCGTCGTCGACGTTGCCCTGCCCGTCACGCACGGAATCCATATCCCATGCACGGAGCCTAAGAGAAGCGCTGCCGCATCCCCGACGATTTTCGGATCGTCTCCATAATCGATCGTCAGTGTATAAATAGGCGCCCTGTACTTCCCGACAAGCATCGATGCCGGAGCATCCGCATTGAACAAGCGGTACATCGCGCTTCCGTACTTCTTGGCAAATTCGAATTCCTTCCTCATTTTCTCATTCGTCAGGATGGAACGGTCTGCCACATACGGAGCGAAGTAAGGATCCTGCGCTGCATAGATCGAGAACTCATCCGTCCCCGTTTCCATCATAAGAGGCACGGTGGTAAATGTCTTCGACTTGAAGCCCATCGAGTCAAGCACGATGCCATCCGGATAGAGATGCGGGAATTCTTTCATACGGATATACGCCGGGCCGAAAGCCTTGGCAAGTCTCCCTGCGGGAAGTCCCAAGAGGTAATCCCTCACCTCCGGCGCATCCGAAAGGAGCCATTCCTCTGCCTCTGACAGATACGGCTTCACATGATCTTCCACGACAAGCGGAGCCAGGTGCTCTGCAAAATTTTTCTGCGACGGTTCGATTTCTGCCGTCGTCATGCCGCCGCTGAAAGAAATCGCCTTCTGGAAATATCCCTTCGCATCCGGCGAAATAAGAAGCGCCATCACATCACGTCCGCCCGAAGAGAAACCGGCGATCGTAATATTTCCGGGATTTCCCCCGAAGCTTACAATATTGTCCCTCACCCAGGAAAGGCCGCGGATGGCATCCAGGATTGCAAAATTTCCTGAAGCCTGCGCCGGGTCCTCACCCTTGATGGCACGAAGCGGATTGAAGCCAAGTGCACCCAGACGGTAATTCATGCTGATAGCGATGACGTTTGCTGCATAAGCGAACTCCGTGAAATCCACCTGATCCGCCCCGTCAATCTGGTTGTTTCCCCCATGCAGGAAGAACATGACAGGCAGCCCCGTCTGCTGCGTATCCGGGCGGTAAATATCCATATTGAGACAGTCCTCAACACCCGTCAGCACGCCGTCGCGGTTCACATGGATTCCCATCGGCCCGCTCAGCGTCACATCACGCACGCCATCCCAGGCATCCGGATATTCAGGAAGCGACCAGCGCTCCGCCTTGCCATAGGGCACGCCCCGGAAAACAAGCGTCTTTCCGCTGCGATACCCTTCCAGGCATCCGTACCGCGTATTCTGTATCGTGTCGTACCAGTACTTCGATGCCACCCTGTCTCTGAAATGCATCCTTTCATTCCCCCTGTATCCGTATATCTAAACACTTTTGTTAATTTTCTCTTTATTTTCTTTATTATATCATTTTTTATGTGACAATTCGTAACAAACTGCCCTAAAAAATGTACGTTTCTGCACAACTATACAGCAAAGTCCGGATGGGCGGCGTATACAGAAAGAATCGTTTCTGCGAAATCCTCCGCATCGCGGCTCCCGCCGTCCGCATGAGAGAGAAGGACGCAGGGAATCCTCTCCTCGCAGTCGAAGAGCGTCCAGGCAAATTCCCCATTATGATCATCAAGGAAACCGGGCTCCAGGCATACGCCCCTTCCCGCTGCCACATTTGTCAGCGTCGTCTCATGATCATGCCTCGTGAAGAAATCCACGCCCACCTCCCCGATCATCCGCTTCTGCACACGGCGAAGAGGCGGAGGCGAGCCGCCGCCCACCATCAGAGTGCGGCCGCGAAGATCCTCCGGACGGACGATATCCTTCCCTGCAAGCGGGTCGTCCTTCTTCGTGATGAGATAGATCCGGCTGTCAAAGAGCGGATAGGAATGCACATCAGGGATACCCTTCGCATCTCCTGCCATGGCAAAGATCAGATCCTCCTCGCCCTTCAGGAATGAAGAGAAATCCGAGAAAGGAAAGAAATGCGGCATCACCGTCACATCCGGATGCGTCTTTTCAAATGCCTTCATCGCCTCTGGAAGATAGTACAGACACGACCGCATCGGAAGAGCAATCGTCACTGCACTCCGGTACCTCGCGCTGAAATTCTGCCCCTGCTCGATGGCGGCCTTCAGCTCCTCGCGGATATTCCTGAGCGTCTGAAAGAACTGCTCTCCTGCCGGCGTCATCTCCGCACCGCGGCCTGAGCGAAGGAAAAGAGCAAGACCGATCTCACTCTCCAGCGCCTGGATCTGGTACGAAAGAGAAGGCTGGAAAATGAAAAGATTCTCCGCCGCCCGGTTGAAATTCTTCACCTGCGCAAGCTCGAGCGCATAGTCGATCTGCTTCGTATTCATGGCTCTTCCTCCAATCAACTTTTTCTATTGATTATAGTATATCTCAATTAGATTTCTAAATAAACGAAAACTATAATGAAACCAATCAAAGTATTTCATCAGTCAAAAGGAGCGATTCATATGTCACTTGAAATCTTAGAAGAAAAAGAAGCCATCCGCGAAGTCATCGACCGTTTTTCGAACCTGGAATGCGACGTCCCCGCTCAGCAGGCACTCTTCACCAAGGACGCCCACATCATGGTCCACATGGGAGGCATCCTTGCCAAGGACATTCACGGCTCCGAAGAAATGAGAAACCAGTTCGAAGGTTTCACCAAAACCGACAAAGCCTCCCACCACATGAACGGGCAGCAGGTCATTGAAATAGAAGGAAGCACCGCGACCGATACCCACTACTGCCGCGCCGCCCTCATCACAGAAGAAAATGGAAAGACATACATCACCGACAACTACATCCGCTACGTCGACACCCTCGTCAAAGAAGAAGGCACATGGAAAATATCCATCCGCGACCAGTACTTCGTCATCGTAGAAAAGAGAGAAATGAAAGCATAAAAAAAGATATCTTCACAAGACTTAGAAACGGCGAAGCCATCGATATGCAAACCGATGAAGACTATAAAGGGACCGCATGGAATGAAGTAGAGAGGACCATGAACCTCTGCTGGAAAGCAAACTCCGTCCCTCCCTTCAATCCCATCGTGCGCCAGAGCCTCGATGAACTCTTTCAGGGAATACTCTCCGCCTCCTCCACCATCCTGCCGCCCTTCCAGCTCGACTTCGCCTGCCAGATGGAAATAGGAGAAGGCTGCTTCATCAACCATGGCCTCACCGTCATGAGCACCGGCGGTGTCACCATAGAAGACGGAGTCATGATAGGCCCCGATGCCTCCATCCTCACCGTCAACCACGACTTCGAAAACACCTGGATCATCAAGTGCAAACCCGTCCGCATCAAAAAGAAAGCCTGGATCGGAGCCAAAGCCATTATCATGCCAGGCGTCACCATAGGCGAAGGCGCAGTCATAGGAAGCGGAGCCATAGTCACCAAAGATGTCCCCGACCACACCATAGCCGTAGGGAATCCAGCCAGAGTCACAAAGAAAGTGGGATGAGAATACGATAACAGCAGCCGAATAAGCTGTCCCCGTTAGGGGAAAGTGGCGCGAATGCGCCGAAAGGGGTTCATCTCCACGAACGAAGTTCGGTTATACATTTCGCAGAAAGGATTTCCGCAACAAAAGGGGCTGTGACAAAATGGTCAATCATTTTGTTGCAGCCTCTTTTTTGCGTCTTTATTTCAT
>ULVF01081250.1_pt1 | contig 9907 bp, 6 predicted proteins | sample 1959201 | NCBI WGS metagenome assembly ULVF01 (sample SAMEA4835779, study PRJEB28245) | human gut metagenome | biome: gut microbiome; material: fecal sample | place: Denmark | collected 2008 | reverse complement strand
GACTCTTAGGAAGAAATGGCGCTGGCAAGACAACTACCATAAGAATTATTATGGATGTTTTCAAAGCGGATTTGGGAGAGGTATATCTTGACGGAAAGCCTTTTAATCCTAAAAAGCATCTTATAGGATATCTTCCTGAAGAACGCGGGTTATATCCTAAGAAAACAGTTCTTGAACAGATAGTATATCTTACAAGACTCAGAGGAATATCAAAGAAAGAGGCTGTGAACAATGCCAATAAGTGGTTAAAAAGACTTGAGATTGATGAATATACTAACAGAAAGTTAGAAACCTTATCAAAGGGCAATCAGCAGAAGGTGCAGCTTGCCTCAACACTTGCGTGTGAACCAGAGATAGTTATACTTGATGAGCCATTTAGTGGACTGGATCCCGTGAATTCAAAGATACTTCAGGAAGTTGTGACAGAAGTCATTAATGAGGGTAGAATAGTTATATTTTCAAGTCATCAGATGAGCTATGTTGAGGAGTTCTGCCGTGATATAGCTATAATAGATAAGGGGAATATAGCACTTTCTGGCAATCTTAAAGATATAAAAAAGAAATATGGTGAGAACCAGCTTGTTATATCAGATGTTAACAAAGATCTGGATACTTTGTCGGATATAGTAAAAGAAAAGCTTTCAGATATTATAGCTGAAACAGGAAGAACAAGAGAAGATATTATTATTAAAAATATAAGTGCTGCATCAAGGGCAGATATATTAAAGAGAATAGTTGATTGTGGTATAGATGTTGAACATTTTGAAACATATAAGCCATCACTTAATGATATATTTGTTTCACTTGTAGGGGATGAAGCAGACAATGATAATAAAAAGAATAATATTGAAGGAGGTGCGCATTGATGAAAAAGTTAGGTGTAGTTCTTCAATATGAGATTATGACTTATCTTAAGAATAAGTCATATGTAATAAGTACAGTCATTATAGCTGTGATAGCTGCTGCCATTATGTTTGTGCCAAGATTTTTTGATATAAGTTCAATAACAGGTGTTGATAAAGGAACTGAGGAAAATACAGAAAACAATGCAGATGACAAATCAGATAATACAGATGAAGATAAGGATATAATGCTTATATATGATGAGTCGGGTGCATTGTCTGACATACGTATGCTTCAGGCAGCCTTTGATGATATGAAAGTTGAAAAGGAAGTATCAGAGGCTGCATTAAAAGATAAGATATCCAGGGAAGAAGCAAAGAAAGGCTTTATAGTTCACAGCCTTACAGATTATGAGTACATTGTATATAATAAAAGTATGACAGATAGCACTAATATGCAGTTTGAACAGGTGCTTACAGCACTTAACCAGATGGTGTATTGTAGTACTAATAATCTTGATTATGAAGAGATAATGACAGCCTTTAATCCACAGATTAACAGTGAAACAGTTGTACTTGGCAAGGATATGGGCGCTAATTATATGTATTGTTATATACTTATCATTATAATATTTATGATAATTATATTCTATGGGGTCATGGTTGCAACTTCAGTTACACAGGAAAAGTCAAACAGGACTATAGAAGTACTTGTAACAAGTGCAGATACTAAGATTCTGTTTTTTGGTAAGGTGCTTGCAGGAACTATAGCGGCACTGTGCCAGGCAGGCGTTTTTATGCTTGCTGTTGTTGGTGCATATAAGATTAACCAGAGTGTATGGGGTGGTATACTTGATATGCTTCTTGATATTCCTGCTGATGTGATTGTTACATATGCGTTATTCGGACTTGGAGGAGTGCTTTTTTATACATTTATATATGGTGCATTTGGTGCACTTGTATCTAAGACAGAGGACCTTAATAAAAGTGTTGGAAGTATCCAGATGGTCATAATGGTTGTGTATTTTGTTACACTTTTACAGCTTGGCAATATTGATGGTACAGCTATGAAGGTGCTTTCATACCTTCCATTCAGTTCATATAGTGCAATGTTTGCCCGTGTTGCCATGGGAAACGTGGCAGTGTGGGAGATTGTTGTTTCATTCATAATACTTGTTGGTGGTATAATAGCTGTGGGCATAGCAGGCTCATCTATCTATAGAATGGGAACACTTAGATATGGTAATCCGATTAAGATAACTACGGCAATAAAGAGCCTTTGTAAAAAGAAAAATAAATAAGATTATGATAAGACCGTTAGATAATATTAGTATCTAACGGTCTTATGCTTATAAAATGCTTAGAATTTCTATAATAAAAATGTTAATAGCATGAACTAGACAAATGACGATTATAATTTAACAGTTTCCCCACCTGGTATCTCAACAATATGATTGTTGTTTACAGCAACCCATACAGAACAAGCACTAGGGTTGTATATGTATTCATTGTCAGCAAACATCTGAAGTCTGTCAAAGGCTTCATTATAATCGACAATTTCTATGTTGGTAGCATACCATATATCATCGCGGTGTCCTATCATTTCAGAGAATTCTTCTATAACTGACCAGTTGTCATTTCTGTCGAATTCAAAGCTGTGACCCCATACATACATCATATAAAGATACTGCTTTTTAGTAAGAGCCATAAAGCGTTTGCCGAATTCAACAAGGTTGTGGTTATGATGGCACGTAGGTACCCAGTTCATATAATCTGACGGCATGGAAAAACCATTTTCATCACCTAAGAGAATAGGCCCTTCACAGCAGTCTGCATATTCAAGGGCTGATTTTACAGCAGCATATTGATCTGCAGCTGGTCTAATATATTTTATTCCCAGATCCGCAGCAATGGAAGTGATAAGCTTATTGCCTGCTCCATTAGGTAGAGCCATGCCACGTACGGGTCTTTTAATAATCTTTTCTATAGCTGTTTTATCTTCAAGGATTTCTCTTGTGATTTCGTAGCTTCCACAACGGTTCATAGTTGGGTGCGTGCATGTATGAAGTGCAATTTCGTGGTTTTTATATAAAGAACTCCACTCATCAGAATCCAGTCGTATATCCATATCCGTAAGTTGAGAATTTACATTAAAGGTTGCACGGATTCCATTTTTATTGAATATATCTACCAGACGTCTGTCCTGTATTTTGCCATCATCGTAGCTTAAAGTAAGAACTTTGAATTTACCGCCTGGAAAACACTTATAAATTCTATTCATAATAATCTCCATTCTTGCGCTGCTTCTTTGCGCATCTCAAGTTTGTGCGAAGCACAAATCTTGCGTGTGAAAATCTTATTTTTCACACTATCCTCCATTCTGGTATAACTATAGCAAGTTATATCTATGTGTAAAACTTACACATGCTTTTTAAGTATACAATAATTTGATTGTAATGTCATCAGAATTGAATTAAAATACACAAAAAATACAAGAAATGTCGGATAATACGAGACACTTTACGAGCATACTTACATTTACTAATATCTTTATCACTTATTATGTTATATTGTTTAACAGCTTCATTGTTTATAAATACAGTTACAGTGCCAATGACATCATTTTTTTTAACAGGAGCCATAATACTGTCAGGTATATTGTATTCTATTTTAACTTCATCATCAGATTTAACATATGCACTATATTTTTTATCTATAACAACATTGATATCATCTGATGTGCCATTAGTTACTTTTACATTAAAGGTTTTTATATTGTCAAGAAGCACCTGTTTTTCAAAGTTGTTTCTTGCATAATCAAGCAGTACTTTTGAATCAGTCCATTTATAAGATTTGTTATTTGGCCATCCGCATGCAAGAAGTGCTACTATAAATGTTTTATTTTCATCTTTGTAGGCACATACATAACAATATCCTGCATCTGCAGTAAAGCCGGTTTTTCCTGATATTATATTATCATACATGGATAAGAATGCATTTGCATTAGTAACAGAATATCTTTTACCATCAAGATTGCTAAAGCTGTAGGAACTGCTTTTTGTTATTTCTATAAAATCAGGATTTTTGATACAGTATGACATCATGACAGAAAGATCATAGGCAGTTGTCTGGTGTATACCATTCTCATCTGAAGCATCAAGACCATTAGGAGTCACAAAATGTGTGTTAGTACAACCCGCCTCTAAAGCTTTTTTATTCATAAGATCAGTAAATATCCTTACAAGAACTTTACTTTGCTCTTTACTGATATTTTTTAAAAATGAAGAATTATTACTATAATCAGGTATAAAAGATATATCATATATCAATTCATTCCTTTCTTTATCTGAAAGATTACATATGTAGTAGTAAGCTGCATTTTCAGCAATAATAACTGCGGTATCATTATGTGATCTTAACATCAGTGAAAAATACAGGTCTTTTATTGTAAATTGTTCACCATTTATTGCGTTTAATTGTACATCTGGCATAGATGCGGCATATGCAGAGGTTGTTGCTATATAGTCATCGCCACATATGCCAAGAGCTGTAATAAGGGTGATGATTTTGGTTGTGCTTGCATTGGGTGCTTTAATATCAGCTCCTTTACCGTAAAGCAGACGGTTATTGTCAGCATCAATAAGTGCTGCATAACGTGCATGTAAAGATATATTGTTTTTAGGACTGCTGCTGGCTGCATGCTGTGTTTTACTTACAGCAGTAATCTTATGTGGAGCAGGGTTTAAACAGGAAAAGTAAACAGGCGATATTAAAAAGAATATATATTCAAAAAGTATAACAATAAATGTTAGCGATGATAGAATATATTTTAAAGGTTTCAAGCCAGACCTCCATATATGAATTTTTAAATATATTTAGCTTTTAAATATATATACATTTGTTTTGCTATTATGATAAAATTATAGTAAAATGTAAGGGATAAAAGGTTATTTATATCTTATGGATATCAATATTTTACAAATATCCAATAGTGACTGCAGTGTTATGCAGCAATCAGTAAATATCGGTCATGAAGAGGTGCATATGAGTTATATAGAATTTCAAAACGTAAAGAAAATATACAAAATGGGTGACGTTAAGATTAAAGCACTTAATGGAGCAGACTTTAGTATAGAGAAAGGAGAGTTTGCTGTTATTGCAGGTGCAAGTGGTGCAGGTAAAAGTACAATACTTAATCTTATGGGTGGTATGGATATAGCCACTACAGGTAAAATAATAGTAGATAAAGAAAATGTTTCTAAATTTAGTGCTAAAAAGCTTACTACATACAGAAGATATGATATAGGCTTTGTGTTCCAGTTTTATAATCTTGTACAAAATCTTACAGTCAGGGAGAATGTTGAACTTGCAACACAGATATGTAAGAATCCGCTTGATATAGATGAGGTTATAGAGGCAGTAGGACTTAAAGACAGAAGCTCTAATTTTCCATCCCAGTTGTCGGGTGGTGAACAGCAGAGAGTTGCCATTGCAAGGGCACTGGCAAAGAATCCGAAACTGCTTTTATGCGATGAACCAACAGGAGCACTTGATTATAATACTGGGAAGCAGATATTGAAGCTTTTACAGGATACATGCAGAAAACGTGGTGTTACAGTAGTGGTGATAACACATAATCTTGCACTTACAGCGATGGGAGATAAGGTTATAAAAGTTAAAAATGGTATAGTTGACAGTGTAACTGTGAATGAGAATCCACTTCCGGTAGAGCAGATAGAGTGGTAATAAAATATTAATTATGAATATAAACACAAATCTTGCATGTTACGGAAAGGTAGTTTTATAAGATGAGAAAGGCAGTATTTAAAGATTTTATAAGAAACATAAAAGGAACGCTTGGGAGATTCTTTGCTATTATGGCTATAGTAGCGATAGGTGTAGCTTTTTTTGCAGGAGTAACTGCATCATCAGGCGATATGAAGCATTCATCGGATTCGTATTATGATGAGTATAATATGAACGATATAAGGATATTGTCATCAATAGGATTTACTTCACAGGATATAGAGGCAGTCAGTAAGGTTTCAGGAGTAAAGGCTGTATACAAAACTAATACGCAGGATGTACTCGTTGATTATGATGGCAGAGAGAATGTTGCACATATATCAGGTATTCCGGTTGGAAAAGCATCGGATGATGACAGCTATATTAACCAGCTTAGGATAAAAGAAGGACGTCTCCCACAAAATGATAAGGAATGTGTTGTTAAGTATGAAGATACACGTAAGTCTATGCAGGTTGGCGATGTTATCAGTTTTAAATCAGGAACAGAGGATGATATCAATGACACATTTAAGGATACAGAGTATACAGTAGTTGGTATAGTGTATACACCATGTTATGTATCATATGATTTAGGTTCGTCTGGCATAGGTAACGGTCATATTAATTATTGTATATATGTAGGTGATGATGAATTCAAAAACAACTACTATACGGAATGTTATGCGGTTATAGATGGCGCAAAGGATATGGATACTTACTCAGATGAGTATAAGAAGCTGATTGATAAGTATGCAGATGATATAAAGGCTATATCAAAAGAAAGGCTTGACATAAGAAAGCAGACAGTTATAGATGAGTATACAAGGGCAAAGGCAGACAAGAAGGAAGAACTGTTAGAAACGATTAAGAAAAATGTAGAGGATTCTATTACAGAACAATATCAGGCTTATTATCCTGGTATGGATGTATCCTCAATGATAGCACCTTACGTTAAGACAGCATATGAAAAGGCAGTAGCACAATTTGATTTTGATGCAGTTAATGCAGAATATGATAAGAAAATGAATGAAACACTTGCAGATAGTGATTCATGGGAATGGTATGTACTTACAAGGGAATCGTCATATTCATTCAGGGATTATGAATCAAGTGCAAACAGAATGAAGGCTATAGCAACTGTTTTTCCGTTGTTCTTCATAATAGTAGCTGGTCTTGTGTGTCTTACAACTATGACACGTATGGTAGAAGAAGAAAGAGGGCTTATAGGAACATATAAGGCACTTGGATATGGAAAAGCAACGATTGCACTTAAGTATGTGATATATGCATTTCTTGCTTCATTAACAGGTGCAGTTATAGGCTGTGCAGCAGGTCTTAGATTATTTCCATACATTATATATGAATCATGGAATATTATATATCAGATGCCTGCTATAAAGTATGCAAGTCATACGATACTATCTGTTGTAGCAGTAGCAAGTCTTATTCTTGTGACTCTTATAGCAACATTATATTCATGCTATAACGAATTATCTGAGGTTCCATCGGCACTCATGAGACCAAAGGCACCAAAGAATGGTAAAAAGATTCTTCTTGAGCATACATTTATATGGAAGCATTTATCTTTTACGAAAAAGGTTACCATGAGAAATATATTTCTGTACAAGAAGCGTTTCTTTATGACAGTTATAGGAATAGCTGGATGTGGTGCACTTATAACGGCAGGTTTTGGTATAAAAGACAGTGTGCAAAGTATTATTGATAATCAGTATGGACAGATAATACATTACGATAATATACTTGTATTTAATAAAAATGCAGATAGTGATGCCAAAAATAATTTATCTGATAAGATTTCATCAGATGAGTATTATAAGTCCTCACTTATGGATTATGCCTATACGGCAGAGGTTAAAATACCAGGAAGTTCAGATGATTATAGTACGGAGATAACAGTTGTAAACGATACATCAGCGTATATGGATTATGTTACCTTCAGGACAAGAAGAAGTAAGAAAACTATAGAGCTTGATGATTCAGGAGTTATAATAAGTGAGAAGCTTGCTAAAGACCTGAATGTTAAAGAAGGAGATAACGTTCTTATACATGATGAAGATAATAAGCAGGCAACGGTGAAGGTATCAGGTGTTATGGAAATGTATATAAATAACTATATTTTTATGACGTCTGAGTACTACAGCCAGGTGTTTGGATATACACCGGATAATAACAGGATACTTGGAATATTAACTTCTGATGGAGATGATATACAGTCTGTTATAGGAGACAGATATCTAACAGATAATAACGTGAAATCCCTTACGTTTGTTAAAGCTAATATAACGAGATTTGAGAATATGATACAATCACTTGATCTTGTAACATGGGTTTTAATAATATCAGCCGGAATGCTTGCATTTGTAGTTTTATATAATCTTACAAATGTTAATATATCAGAGCGTATACGAGAAATTGCGACTATTAAAGTCCTTGGCTTCTATGACAGAGAGGTTGGGGAGTATGTTTACAGGGAGAATATAATTCTTACACTTATTGGAGGAGTTTTTGGACTTCTTCTTGGAATGGCACTGCATGCTTATATTATGACAACTATTGAACTTGATGGTGTTATGTTTGGAACTAAGATTAATATAAGTTCATTTTTAATATCGTATGGAATAACTATATTGTTCTCATTACTTATTAATATTTTTATGTATCCATCACTTAAGAAAATACCTATGGTAGAATCACTTAAATCAGTTGAATGATCATGATATGAATAATCAGAAGACAACCTTCATATACTGTGAAAAACAGTATATGGAGGTTGTTTTTTTATGGGTGATATAAGTCAGATAATAAGAATCCTCCCAAAAGATCTGGTATTGGGACTTGATCTAAACAGGCTGAGGTTTGATAAGATTAACGAAATAAGAATAAGGGTGGGACGTTACATAGCTCTTATATATGATAATAAAGAGGTGATAAGCAGAATAAAAGCCAGTAAAGAACATATAAGAAAAATAATCGACCTAGCTGCTGATTATTCTGTATATGCATATGAACAAAGCTTCAGACAGGGCTATATTACAATAGAAGGTGGACATAGAATAGGAATTGCAGGACATGCGATAGTAGAAAACAATAATATAAGAAATTTTAATTATATAACATTTCTGTGTATAAGAGTTGCACATCAGGTGCCAGGCTGCAGTGACAAGGTTATGGATTTTATATATGCAGGAGGCTTGGAAAACACACTTATAATATCACCTCCAGGATGCGGTAAGACAACATTGCTACGTGATGTTGTACGTAATATATCTGACAATGCAGAATTATCCATGAATATAAGTCTTATTGATGAAAGGCAGGAGATAGCTGGCTGCTTTATGGGAGAGCCACAGAATGATATAGGCACAAGAACAGATGTTTTTGATGGATGCCCCAAAGATTCAGGCATGCTTATGGCTATACGTGCCATGTCTCCGGAAATGATAGCTGTTGATGAAATAGGCAGTAAATATGATGCCCAGGCTATCAGATATTGTATCGCATGTGGCTGCATAATAATAGGAACTGTACACGGATATTCAATAGAAGATGTCCTTAATAAGCCTTATGTAAGGGAGCTTATAGGAAAAGATGGTTTTAATAAAATAATAATAATGTCCAAAAGGCATGGAAAGGGGACAATAGAGAAATGTATAAACTATCGGGAGCAGTGCTTATAATTTCAATGACGACATATTATGGTTTTTATCTTGTCAGCCGGTTAAAAGAAAGAATAAATGTGATAGATGCATTTATATATTCCTTTGATTATATCAGGTCGCAGATAAGATATGGTCTGACCCCATTTCCTGTAATATGTCGGGAATTATCGCAGAACATAAATAATAATATAGTCAGCAGTACATACGAAAATATATACATAAAGCTGACTGATATAAGCAGGACAGGCGGTTCTTTTGATGAGATATGGCTGCTTGAAATGGACAAACTGCTAAAATCAGGATTTGCTAAAAAGGAAGAAATAGATGCTTTAAAAGAACTACGATGTATAAACATATATATAGATAAACAGATGCAGATAACATGTATAAATACTGTCAGTGATAAATTAAAAAATACATATTGCAGGCTGCAGCAGGAAGTGAGGGCTAAATCAAGGATATACCAGGTGTTGGGAGTTATGTCGGGTGTTATCATAGCTATTATTTTAATATGAGCATAAAGTGAAATGATAATATATACAGGAAAGGCAGGTATATGAATACAGATATAATTTTTAAAATCGCTGCAGTAGGAGTAAT
>ULVF01066650.1_pt1 | contig 9907 bp, 6 predicted proteins | sample 1959201 | NCBI WGS metagenome assembly ULVF01 (sample SAMEA4835779, study PRJEB28245) | human gut metagenome | biome: gut microbiome; material: fecal sample | place: Denmark | collected 2008 | reverse complement strand
CCTTGCGATATGGCGATTTGGAATGGATCTTTGGTGTTTGTTTGATAGGAAACCCCTGATGCGTCTGTTTCAGGCTTTTCGTCACGATTGGTGATGTTGACGGAATTGTTGGATTTGCTGGTCCTGACGGTCGCGGTACTGCTGAAAGTCCGGGGCTTGCGGACGTTACTTGCTTGACTGTCAGCTTTATTTGGCTGCCTTTCGTGCCGTGCCATGCTTCCCTCCAGGAGTCCGCGATACCGTTCTGATGTTGTCTATTGGAGGTGGTCCGACAAGGTCCTCTGTTCCCAAATGACAATACATAAGGTATGTTACCCGTTCCACTTCCGAATGCCAGCACTTCATGTTGTGGCATATTCGGTAAATGTGAAGTTTGGTCTGGAATCCAGCTGCTTTATTTTAAGTGGGGACATCTCAGAATACACTTAAGTTTTGCGTGTGCAATTGCGTCAACGAGTGAAAATGCGTTTTGTGAGAGAGGCTGACGATGATATCGCCGAAAAGCTTGATGAAGATTGCGACCACCGCTTCCGTGGTTGCAATGACGGTTTCCGTTGCCGTGGTGCCGGCTTACGCCATGCAGGATATTGCGATTGAGGATACGCCAAGTTCTTTTGCCGCAACTGTGGATGATGTGCAGAATTCGTCAAACAGCATGCCGGACAATCCGAACGCGACGCTGCCGGAAACGGTAAGCGAAAACATTTCGGACGATTCCACTGTGGTTTCGGAGAACCTTGCGGTTACGCCGGAAGGTGATGTGCAGAACATTGAGACCGGCGAAACCGTGACGGACGCTCAGCTGGTCGGCACGCAATCGCAGCAACCTGATCCACTGGCCAAAACGAATGGCGAATCATTCATTCCGGTGAGTGCCTCGAATGTGAAAGATGCTGTGGAACAACCTGTGAAACAGTCTGCGGAGCAGTCGTCCTTGAAGGGTGGCTCGACTGTCCGGCTCGCTAAATTCGAGAGCAACGAATACGGAGCACACTGGGGAACCTACAACGGAACAAAGGCGTTTTTCGATTATAGGAACAACCTGTTCGTTCAACAAGCCAAGGGCGTGATTGATGTTTCCTCATGGCAGGGTGACGTCGATTGGGCCAAGGCGAAAGCCGACGGCGTGGAAGGCGCAATCATTCGTTTGGGCTATGGCTGGGGCAACTATGCCGATGCCAAAGCGCAACGTAACATCAACGAATGCAAACGTCTTGGTATTCCTTTTGGCGTCTACTGGTATTCGTATGCATACGATGCGAACTGCGCACGTGCGGAAGGCAATGATGTGGCTGCCAAACTCCGCCAGATGGGCGTGAGCCCGAACGATCTGAAATACCCTGTGTATTACGACCTTGAAAAGTGGACGTGGGCTGGTCATACCCCGCCGACCAATCCGAATGTTTATAGCGGTATGGCCGACGCCTGGTATGGCGCACTGCAGTCCGCCGGATACAAGAATCTCGGTGTGTATTCGTATACGAGCTACCTGCAAGGCCCGTTGAACAATTCGAACATCTACGCAAAGACCCGTTGGGTGGCGCAGTATGGTGCTCAAATGGGATACAACGCCTTTGGCACCAACGACCGCGGCTGGCAATACACCAGTTCCGGCCGTATCAACGGCATCAGCGGTTCCGTGGATATGAATGCTTTTGGTAATAAAGCGTATGTGGATAAGAACAATAGTAACAACGCAACTTCCTATGAGGTTAAGGGAGACATGGGAGTTGAGTGGCGCTCTATTGGCGCGGAGAAAAGCGTTATTGGCAAACCAATTGCGAATGAAGTTTGCGATTGGACTCAGGGTAGGGTGAACTGCTATCAGAATTTCGAAAATGGTGCGATTTCCTGGACTCCGTCAACCGGTGCGCACTATACGACTGGTGCAATACGCAAGGAATGGGCTCGTCGTAATTATGAGCATGGCGTCTTGGGGTATCCGATCGAAGACGAGAAGAAGTTGTCGAATGATTGGAAATATCAACGTTTCCAGAATGGCGATATCTGGTCTCGCGGAACGAAAGAGAGCCGCATTGTTTTGTACAACTTGCGTGATTCTTTCTATAAGAATGGCGGGTATTCGTCGTTGGGTGGTCCCGTGGCGGATGAGGAGAGCATGGGCCGTGGCTGGTGGCGCCAGCGTTTCCAGTATGGCGATGTGTGGAGCAAGGACGGCACGAATTATCGTTTCGTGATCAAGTTCGATCTGCGTGATTCGTGGAACCAGCATCGTGGTTTCTCCTGGTTGGGCGCGCCTGTGGCGAACGAGGAGAACATGGGCAACGGGTATTGGCGCCAGCGTTGCGAGAACGGTGATGTGTGGACCCGTAACGGGGCTTCCGAGAAGTACATCGTGATGCTGAATCTGCGAAAAGAGTACTACGCTAAGGGTGGTTTCTCGAAACTTGGAGGACCGGTTTCGGAGGAACGTAACTTGGGCTCGATCTGGAGACAAGATTTCCAGAAAAGGTCGATTTACGCACATTAGAAATGGTGTTTCGACTCTGTAGTAAAGTTTGTTCCCGTAAAGAATTGATACCAGCTTTATGCAGGTAAGGATTATTTCATAATGGCTAAAAAATCCATTGTAATTATCGGCGGCGGTCCCGCTGGCTTGACTGCGGCTTACGAGCTTCTTAAGGATAACGGCTCCGAGCAGTATGATGTCACTGTTCTTGAAGCTTCCGGCGAGTTTGGCGGTATTTCCCGTACTGTGCGCCACAACGGGAATCGTATGGATATCGGTGGTCATCGCTTCTTCTCGAAGGATGACCGCGTGATGAATTGGTGGAAGACCATTCTTCCTCTGCAGGGTGCTCCGTCTTACGACGACAAGAAGCTGAATCGTGCTCATGACATGGAGCCTGGCGGCCCTGATCCGGAGAAAATAGACGAAGTGATGCTGAAGCGTCACCGTGTTTCCCGTATTTACTGGCATGGCAAGTTCTTCGATTACCCTGTGAGCCTGAAACCGCAGACCCTGAAGAATATGGGCTTTATTCAGACCATGAAAGTGGGTTTCTCCTACCTTAAGTCCCTTATTCATAAGCTTCCGGAAGATAATCTGGAAAACTTCTATATCAATCGTTTTGGTAAAGCCCTCTACGGAATGTTCTTCGAAGGATATACGGAGAAGCTTTGGGGCCGTCACCCGTCTGTTATTTCCGCTGATTGGGGCTCGCAGCGTGTGAAGGGCATCAGCATTATGGCGGTGCTTAAGGATGCTTGGGGCAAGCTTGTTGGCAAAGAAAAGAAGGCTGGCGAGGGTGAGACCTCATTGATTGAAGAGTTCTGGTATCCGAAGTTCGGTCCGGGCCAGCTGTGGGAAACCGTCGCTAAGCATGATGAAGAGTTCGGTGCGCATATTATTAAGCATGCTGAAGTCGTGAAGATCAACGAAACGGCCGAAGGAAAGATCTCTTCTGTTGTTTATCGCGATAGCGAAGGGCATGAGCAGACTCTTACGGGTGATGAGTTTATTTCCTCCATGCCTGTGAAGGATCTGGTTGATTCCATTGCAGCGGGAGACCAGGCTACGAAGCCGGTTCCGTCGGATATGAAGAAGATTGCCGATGGTCTTCCGTATCGTGATTTCGTGACGGTTGGTTTCCTTGTTGATCACCTGAATCTCAAGAATGAAACGGATATTCCGACCTTGGGCAATCCGCAAATCGTTCCGGACTGCTGGATTTATGTACAGGATACCAGCGTGAAGGTTGGACGTATTCAGGTGTTCAACAACTGGAGTCCGTATCTGGTTCAGGATGTCGACAACAAGGTCTGGATTGGTCTGGAGTATTTCTGCAATGAAGGCGATGCTTTCTGGGAAATGACAGATCAGGAGTGCATTGATTTCGCGGCTGATGAGCTTGTGAAGATGGGAATTATCGCATCAAAGAACGATATTCAGGATTCTCATCGTGAACGTGTGAAGAAGGCATATCCTGCTTACTTTGATACCTGGTATCAGATCGATGATCTGGTGAAGTGGCTGGATTCCTTCGGAAACCTGTATTGTGTTGGACGTAATGGCCAACACCGCTACAACAATATGGATCATTCCATGGCTACTGCTTTTGAAGCAGTCGATAACATCAAGAGTGGTCGTGGAGATAAAAAGAACGTCTGGAATGTGAATACCGACAAAGAGTATCACGAAGAGAAGTAAAAAATAGAGTGGCGCATAGTGGGTGATGTACCTCTATGCGTCACTCTATTTTAAGAGAGAATGAAATGAGAAAATTTTGGAAAAACATGTTGTTAGTTTCCGAAGGAAAATGATTTTTTCAAGTCTTTTTTCTTTACTGTTCTCCTTTTTAATGGTATTAGGATACTCTTTTTCTAAAACGCATAGTTTTCAATTTTTTGATAGTTGTAAATCGTTTATCTCATTCTGCGTTATCTCGTTAATAGCATTTGGGATTATGTACGCGGTTCTTTCTCGTATGAGCGTGCCTAAAGAATCGGAATTGTCGAAGAGCTGCAGGAAAGTACGTCACCCATTTTTTTCTGCTTGGGTACTGATTATTGTTGCTTGGATTCCTTATTATGCGTTATTTGCGCCGGGACTAGGGTTTTATGATAGTCTCTGGCAGCTGTCGCAGTTTTATGGCTATACTTCATATAATTCTCAGCACCCTGTCTTGGCAACTCTTGTTATTGGTGTTTTATTTTCAATTGGGAAACCGTTGGGAGCAAATTCCCAGTTCTTTATCTACACGAGTATTCAAGTACTGCTTGTTTCCGCTGTTCTAGCGTTTATAGCATGGTTTGTATATCAGCGTCTGCTTGTTGCAGAAGGTGAAGAGAGGATCAATCGAGTCTTTTGCTTGTGGTGTGTGCTTGTTGGTTTTTCCGCGCTGAACCCGCTTTTCCCGCTGTACTCATTGTCTGTTTTAAAAGATGTACCTTATGCTGCCGCGATTGCGGTGATGACGGTTTTACTCGTGGAAGTGATCGGTGACAAGAAAGTGATAAATGAAAGGACGTTTGTCGTCCTCTTTTCTTGTGCCTTTATGGTGATGAGTGTCTTCCGCAATGAGGGTTTGATTATTGCGATTGCATGTGCCGCTCTTGTTTCTTTTGTTCAGGTGAAAGATAAAAAGAAATTATACACTTTTCTTTCCGTGGGCTTGGTTGGTGTCGTTGCTGTTGCATCATTGATGAGCTCGGCATTGATTAATCCGCAGAAGGGGAGTCGTATTGAAATGTTAACGATTCCTGTTCAGCAGATTTCGAGGGAGGTTCGGGATAATCCATCTTCGTTTACGGCTGATGAAAAGAAAAAGTTAAACGAGATGCTTGTAGATGATGCGCTATGGAGTGATCTTGGTGCTAAATATTCGCCCGAACTCGTTGATTCTGTGAAAGTTCTTTTCAGAAAAGATTTTTCGTTGAGAGCATTTCTGAAGGTATGGGGCCGTCATTTTGTTATACATCCAGATACCTATCTGTCGGCGACATTTTCTGGAACATTTGGTTTCTTCTACCCATGTAGGGCAAGTATTGGACAAGGCTCTGTATATGACAGTTTCCAATGGATGAATTCTCAGACAGTTAGTGGGTGGAAACAGTATATGGGTGTTCCGGATGAAGAATTGTATCCGACATATTTAGGGGAAACGGAAAATCTGCGTGAGAAATTCTTGCAGTCATTTGCGAAGCTGTATAAAATCCCGGTCGTAAATCTGATTGTAAAACCAGGAACATATTTTTGGATTGGGTGTCTTGCTATATGTTTAGCTTGCTTTAAGCGCAATTATAAGCTATTGATTGCAATGGTTCCTTGTGTTCTGGTTTTCTGTGTATGTCTGTTGTCTCCCGTGAATGAGAGCGCAAGATATGCTCTTCCTCTAGTTTTTTCGGCACCCGTACTTTTGATTATTTCCGCGTGTATGCCCTTTAATAGGTTGGAAAACGGTAGTGGAAAGTAAGGTCTATATTTGATTGTGTCGAGCAGAGCGATATGACAACCATTCAGAAACCAAATAACAGATGAAGACAGAGAAAAACAGAGAATCCGGGCTGGAGCTTCTCCGGATAATTGCAATCATTCTTATTGTTTCTCATCATTTAGTTGTTCATTGTCCCTTTGATTTGTGGGCAGAACCTTTTTGTCTGAAACGTCTCTTTTTCCAGTTTTTCTACAGGGCGTCAGGAAAGATTGGAATCGCTTTATTCCTTCTTATCACCGTTTGGTTCCTTGCCGATAAGGAAATATCGCTTCGACAGGCTGCGAAAAAAATTTGGTCGCTGTGGAGCATCCTGTTTTTCTGGAATCTGAGTTCTTTGGTGTTGCAGTTTATTATTGATCCGACTTCTGTAATTGCCTCGACATGGCTTGACCTTTTGTTCCCGCTTACTCGAAATGAGTGGTGGTATGTAAGCAGTTACTCGGTTTTCATGCTTCTGCTGCCTTTTGTGCGAACGTCTTTACAGAAGATGGGCAAATGGCCTCACCTGCAATTATGTATTTTAATGATTGTCTTGTGGGGACTTTTAAGGTTTGTTCCCGGGGCGAATCTAGGTATGGGGCTTAATTTTGTTGGTTTCTGTTATGTTTTCACGTTACTTGCTTACTATAAGTGGTATTCATTGAGGCTATCTCGGTTCGCTTTAAACGTTGCGGGTTTGCTGGGGCTGTTCGCTATTGTGATTTGGAATGCTGTCTTGTCGGCGGTATGGGTTGGAGATGCGGACAATCTTCCCATCTATCTTGAACCGGTTCAGGACGAGTGGTCGATTCCTATTCTCGCGGTAAGTTTTGCCTTGTTTGGTCTTTTTCGTGGGATGCATTTCCATTCAAAGATAGTGAATCATATTGCTTCGGCATCATTTGGTGTTTATCTGATTACTGAGCAGCCGTTTATTCGTAAGCAGCTATGGTTCAATTGGGTCAACCTGTCTGTTTTTTATAACGACAAATACGCGATTTTGCTGTCTGTGTTGTCGATATTCGTTGTTTTTTGTGTTGCGACTGTGTTGGAGCTCGTGCGAAAGAGTTTGTATAGGGTTGCTGTGGATCGGTTGTGGACGAAGCTCTTCGATAGAGTATGGCCGAAAAAATCTAGTGACGGATGTTGGAACGCCTTTGCTGTTCTTTAGTCGAGGGCAGTGTTCTTTCGCTCAGAATTCGAAATCTGGTCAATGAAGTGTTTAGTGTGCTTTTGACTAAGAGGGAAAGTACTATTGCACATATGGCTGAAGAGACGTTTACTCCTAAGAACATCATCGTGACCGGTGGCTGCGGCTTCATCGGGTCGAACTTCGTGCACTACGTGGTGGACCATCACCCGGACGTGCACGTGACCGTGCTGGACAAGCTCACGTACGCGGGCAACCCGGAGAATATCGCGGGCCTGCCCGAGGACCGCGTGGAGCTGGTCGTGGGCGACATCTGCGACGCGGACCTGCTGGACCGGATCGTGCCGGGCCACGACGCGATCGTGCACTACGCGGCCGAGTCCCATAACGACAATTCGATCGCGGATCCGGAGCCGTTCCTGAGGACGAACGTGGAGGGCACGTTCCGCCTGCTCGAGGCGGTCAGGAAGTATGGGATCCGCTACCACCACGTGAGCACCGACGAGGTGTATGGCGACCTCGCTTTGGATGATCCGGCCAAGTTCACGGAGTCCACCCCGTATCATCCGTCCAGCCCGTACTCGAGCACGAAGGCCGCGTCCGACATGCTGGTGCGCGCGTGGACCCGCACGTACGGCCTGAGGACCACAATTTCCAACTGCTCGAACAACTACGGCCCATACCAGCATGTGGAGAAGTTCATCCCCCGCCAGATCACGAACATCCTCGAGGGCGAGAGACCGAAGCTGTACGGCAAGGGCGAGAACGTACGCGACTGGATCCACACCGAGGACCATTCCAGCGGCGTGTGGACGATCCTGACCAAGGGCAGGATCGGCGAGACCTATCTGATCGGCGCGGACGGCGAGAGGAACAACATCACCGTGCTTCGCATGATCCTGAAGATGATGGGACAGAGCGAGGACGCGTTCGACTGGGTGAAGGACCGTCCGGGCCACGACCGTCGATACGCGATCGATTCCACGAAGCTCAGGACCGAACTGGGTTGGACGCCCACGCACACGGACTTCGAGTCCGGTCTGAAGGCCACCATCGACTGGTACACGGACAACCGCCAGTGGTGGGAGCCCGCCAAGGCCGCCACCGAAGCCAGGTACAAGCAGCAGGGCCAGTAAGACGCATACGAGAACGGTCACACCCCAAAGGGCGTGGTCCCATGATGATTCCCATCTACGGCAAAGGATTTACGAGGGTATGGATTTCGAGAAGGATTTGAGGGTCGAGGAGACGAACGTTCCGGGACTGCTGGTGTTCGACCTGCCGGTGCACGGCGACAACCGTGGCTGGTTCAAGGAGAACTGGCAGCGGGCGAAGATGACCGCGCTCGGCCTGCCGGATTTCGGTCCGGTGCAGAATAACATCAGCTTCAACGCGAAGAAGGGCGTGACGCGAGGCATCCACGCGGAGCCGTGGGACAAGTACATCTCGATCGCCACGGGCTCCGTGTTCGGCGCGTGGGTGGACCTGCGTCCGGGCGAATCCTTCGGCCAGGTGTACACGACCATATTGGATCCATCGAAGGCGATCTACGTGCCGCGTGGCGTGGGCAACAGCTTCCAGGCCTTGGAGGATGGCACCGCGTACACGTATCTCGTGAACGCGCATTGGAGCCTCGAGCAGAAGAAGACCTACACCTTCGTGAACCTCGCGGACCCGGACCTGCACATCCAGTGGCCGATCCCGCTGGAGGACTCCGAACGCTCCGAGGCGGACCTGCACCACCCGATGCTCAGGGACGCCAAGCCCATGGCCCCGCGCCGCACGATGGTCACCGGCTGCAACGGCCAGTTGGGCCGCGCGATCCGCGCCTACGTGGACGCGCATGGTTTGGAGGGTTTCGAGTTCAACGACATCGACACGTTCGACTTCTCCGACCCGGCACAGTACGGCCGGTTCGACTGGAGCCTGTACGGCACGATCATCAACGCGGGCGCGTACACCGCGGTCGACAGGGCGGAGACCCCGGAGGGGCGCGTGCTGGCGTGGAAGGCGAACGCGCAGGGGCCAGCCCTTTTGGCCAGGGTCGCCCGGGAGCACAACATCACGCTTGTGCACGTGTCTAGCGATTACGTGTTCGACGGGACCGCCGAATTGCATGACGAGGAGGAGGCGTTCGCGCCGTTGGGCGTGTACGGCCAGTCGAAGGCCGCGGGCGACATCGCGGTCGCGAACGCGCCGCGTCATTACATCCTGCGTTCGAGCTGGGTGATCGGCGAGGGTCATAACTTCGTGAAGACCATGATGATGCTGTCCAACCGCGTCTCCGACCCCGGGGACGGTCTGAACGAGGTGACCGTGGTGGACGACCAGTACGGGCGCCTCACGTTCACTTCGGATATGGCGGACGCGATCTTCCACCTGTTGGATTCCGGTGCCGGGTACGGCACGTACGATCTGACCGGTTCCGGCAGGGTGGAGAGCTGGGCCGGCATTGCCAAGGCGGTGTTCGATCTGACGAACGGCAACGGGGACAGGGTACGCCCGATCTCGACCGAAGAGTACTTCCGGAACGCGAAGGATCCGGTCAGCCCGCGCCCGACCCATTCTGCCCTGGACTTGGGGAAGATCGAGGCGACGGGATATTCGGCTCCGGACTGGGAGGAGTTGCTAAAGGCATACGTCGCCAAGGAACTGACCAAGTAATCCACGGGGAAGAAACTTCCTGATAATGCGATGAAACCGCGCAGACTCTTCTGCGCGGTTTTTCAATATTGGATTGACCTACTAAGCTGGAAACGCTTATTACCCAAAGATACGTCAGAAAGCAGGACGATTATGAAGGGCATCATCCTTGCCGGTG
>ULVF01092924.1_pt1 | contig 9925 bp, 8 predicted proteins | sample 1959201 | NCBI WGS metagenome assembly ULVF01 (sample SAMEA4835779, study PRJEB28245) | human gut metagenome | biome: gut microbiome; material: fecal sample | place: Denmark | collected 2008 | reverse complement strand
GCCACTGTCGAAGATCATTTCATCAGGCGTGACTTTCTTGAGTTCCAGGGCTGCCGAACCGGTGATCAGCTTGAACGCAGAGCCCGGCGGATATTCGCCGGCAATGACGCGGTTTTCCATGGGGTGATTGGGATTGTCGTTGATGAGAGACCATTCTTTTTCCGTAATGCCCCGGGTAAACCAGTTCGGGTCGTAAGCCGGACGGCTGGCCATGGCCAGGACGGCGCCCGTATTGGGGTCGATGGCGACGGCAGCGATGCCGTGGGTGCCGATGCCGTTGGCGATCTGGCGGTCCATGGCCCGTTCCGTAGCCTGCTGCAGGTAGAGGTCGATGGTCAGGTGCATATTGTGACCGGCTACGGGGGCCTTGCGTTCCATTTCCTTGACCGGACTGCCGGCGGCGTCGACTTCGACCTGACGGCCGCCATCCTTGCCGCGCAGGAGGTCATCGTAATAGGCTTCCAGGCCGGCCCGGCCAATCTGGGTGATGTTGGATACGCCTTCGACGCCTTCCAGGCGCTTGGCGTCTTCTTCATCGATCTGGCCGACGTAGCCAAAGACCTGGGCGGCCATCATCTTGTACGGATAATAGCGGATCGGCTGGACGTCGACGGAGACGCCAGGCAGGTCGTTGCGCTGTTCTTCGATTTTCGTGACGATATCCTGGGTCAAGTCATTGGCCAGGACCGTCGGCACGTAAGAGCTCTTGACCTTCTGGACCTTTTCCCGCAGCTTATCTTCCGGCATGTTGAGGATGCCGGCCAGTTTCTGCAGTTCTTCGTCGCTCATGCCGTCCTTAGGCGGCACGTAGGTCACCATGAAGCTCGGCCGCGAGCCGACGAGGATCTGGCCGTTGCGGTCGTACATGATACCGCGCATGGCTGCAATGGGGATGGCCCGCAGGCGGTTCCCTTCGGCCAGGGTATAATAATATTCACCGGCAAAGAGCTGCAAGTAGACCAGCCGGCTGATGAGGATGACGAAAATCGCGATGACGATCCAGTAGAGGTAGCGGAAACGGCCATCTTGATTCTTCTTTTTCAATAACGCTTCAAGCATGTAACTAAATCTCCTTTATTTACCAGCGATAGCCCGGGAACCCGTAAAAGGCATCGTCGCGGCGCAGATGCCAGACGATGTGATCCACCGGCAGGGCCAGGATTCCGTGATAAACAAGCATAGGGATGCTGAATTCCAACAAGTAGGCGGCAATGTTGATGTACTGGCCGGCCAGGAAGAGGAACCCGCAGGTCAGGACCAGGCCGACTTCGGTCGCCCCGAGGACGATGAGCAATGTCAATACCCACTGGTCCTTGTCGATGTCGCGGCCGAGGTAGCTGCAGATGAGGGCTACGATGAGATAGACCAGCAGGTGCAGGCCAAAGAAATTGCCGATAATGACATCCTGACAAAATCCGCCCAAGAGGGCCGTGATGATGCCGATGCGCTGGCCGTGATGGAGGGCCATGAGGACGACGAAGACGAAGATGAGGTTAGGCTGGCTCACGCTGTTAAACATAAAAGGCAGGATGGCAGCCTGCAAAATAAAGACGATGAAGGCTGTCATGACACAGTTCAGTTTCTTCATAATGCCGCGGCTCCTTTAATTCCTTCTACTTTGTCGCGATTCGTCTGAGGTACGAGTTTCGGCGTGACTTCCGGTTTTTCATAGGACCCGGTATCGGCCGACTTCAAGATGACGAAGACTTCTTCCAGTTTGGAGAAATCGACGCTGGGACGAATGACGGCATATTTTACGAAATCATTTTCATTCTGATGGATCGATACGATGGTGCCGATAGGCAGGCCCTTCGGATAGATGGAGCCGAAGCCCGATGTGACCAGTGTATCCCCTTCCAGGATATCCGCATCCTTGGCGATGTTGACGAACTGCGGTTCCGTCGGCACGTTGCCGTTGCCGCGGACGACAGAGGAAACGCGCGATTCCGGACGCTGTACGATGGCACCGATGCTGGTCCGCGGGTCCGTCAGGAGCTGGACGCGGGACGAATGCGGATAGACGTCGCTGATGAAGCCGACGACACCACTCGGCGTGATGACCGGCATGTCTTTTTCGACGCCTTCGCCGCTGCCGACATCGATGATCATGGTGTTGGTCCACGTGCCGTAGTCACGGGAAATGACCGAACCAGCCAGAAGCTGGTACTGATTATGGGTCGATTTGAAATTGAGGAGCGCCCGCAGGCGGTCGTTTTCGGCTACGACTTCATCGTAGTCGACAGTCCGGCTCTTGAGGTCGGCATTTTCTTTTTCCAGCGATTCCCATTCAATGCGGTTCTTCAAGCTGACGTCGACGATGTGGATGCTCGAGGTCAGCGAATCCATGACGCGGCTGGCACCGTATTCAAAAGGCGACATGATCGTCATCAGCGGCTTGGTAATGAACGGCAGGGAATCGCGCTGGCGCCAGGCCCAGCCGACAAGCGCAATGACGATGAATAAGATGAGTACGAAGACGACGCTTCTTTTACCGAACGAAAACAATTTTAAAATCTCCTCCTATATATACGCTGTGCCCCTTCGATGAGGGCCGATAATTTATCACGATCAGCGACGGCAATGCCCGTGCCCTTGGCGACAGCCAGTTCCGGCTCGGAAGCCAGCATGACCGGCACGCCCAGTTCCTGGGTGAAGAGCTGGTCCATGCCCTTTAGCTTGGCCCCGCCGCCAGTGAGGACGATGCCATGTTCCATAATGTCTGCGGCCAGTTCCGGCGGCGTTTCCTGCAGGACATCCTTGACCAGGTCGAGGATCTTGATGAGAGGCTTGCCGATGACGTGGTAGAGCTCACTCGATTTGATGGCCATTTCCCGCTGGAGGCCGTCATCGAGGCCGCGGCCCATGAAGTAATAGCCCCGGTCTTCCAGGGGCAGGACAGCTGAGCCGTTGGTCACTTTCATCTCTTCCACCGTCGTGTCGTCAGTGACGATATCGTACTGATAGCGCAGGTAATCTTTGATGGCCGCATTGAAATCGAGGCTGCCCAGATGGAGCGACTTGGATACGACGATGCCGCCCAGGGACAGCATGGCTACATTGGTCGTACCGCCGCCGATGTCGACGACCATATTGCCGACCGGATCATAGACGGGCAGATTCACGCCGAGAGCCGCAGCGGCCGCCGTTTCGATGAGGAAGGCTTCCTTGGCGCCGGCCTGATAGACGGCTTCCATGACGGCCCGTTTTTCGACATTCGACGCCGCCGAAGGCACGCCGATCATGATGCGCAGGCGCTGGACGCTGCGGACGCACTTGCTGAGGATATAGCCCAGCATCGTCCGGGTTACACTGTAATCGGCGATGACGCCGTGGACCAGAGGCCGATGGAGCTTCACCGTTTCCGGCGACCGGGACAATAAGTCCTCTGCCGCCCGGCCGACAGCAATCATCTTGCTGTTCCGTTCATCTGTCGCCATGACCGACGGTTCAGACAGGACGATGCCCCGGCCCTCCACATAGACCTGGGTCGTAGACGTCCCTAAATCAATCCCTATATTTTTAGTTAATGGAGAAAAAATCGAAGCCATAACAAATCCTTTCTATTTCTTTCGCATATTCTGTTATACAAAACAGTCATCATTCCATATTCTATCACATTGCGCCCCTTTTCGCATTAACTAATTTCATGGAATGAAAAAAAGGCCTGTCGCACGTGCGACAGACCCTTTTAAGTAGTTAGCAGCTAGTGGCTAGTGGCTAGCGGATGGTCTTTAATTTAAAAACCCTCGCTTCAAACATCAAACTTCAAGCAGGGATACACCCACATGTGCATGACAGCCGAAACGACCACACGCTTCTTACGCGACTTTCAATCCGGCGCGGTGCAAGGCCATGACGATCGGCGTGATGATCAGGCCCGATACGATGGCTTCCGGGATGCCATTGACGGCCGTGATGCCCAGCATGATGTTGATGACGTTCATGAAGGGGATGCCCTGTGCTTCGGCATAAGGGACGCCGACGATGGCCGTAAAGGAACCGAGGAAGAGAATCGTGTGACAGACCGTCGTCAAGACCGCCGTGACGGCGATGCGCCATACTTCGCGGATTTTCAGATGACGGTACAATTCAAAGGCGATGACGCCGATCAGGATACGCGGTACGATACAGATGAAGGCGTCGGCAACGACGTTATACTGTACAGCAAACAACAGCAACGCGCTCGGTGCCTGCAAGGACCGGATAAAGGAAAAGATACCGAACATGAAGCCGACGATCATGCCGACCTTGCGGCCTGCCGTCAGGCTGCCGATGATAGTCGGGATGTGAAGGATCGTCGCGTTCATGATGACCAGCGGGATGAAACCATAGCCCGTGAGGCCTAAAAAAATCGTAATCGCCGATAAGAAACCGGCAACCGTTAACTGACGAATCGACAAAAAAGTGCGTCGTGCCGGCATGACGCCAGCAACATTCTGTTTTTCCATGTTTTTCCTCCGTTCTCGCTCTTTCGCAAGATACAAGTCGCAATACGATTAAAGACGCAAAAACACGGCCGGTCCGCGCCAGTATCCGCCCGTTTCCGGTACCAACCCGGCGCTTTAAAAGAACCTGCCTTATGTGTCACGCGTAGTATATCATACTTGAAGGGGTCTTGCCAATAGTAATTGGGAATATTGTGAATCTTTACACAAGCATAATGGAGGATAAAGCCTTCGGCCGCAGTTGGCAAAGAAACACGGTCCAGCAAGAACGGGCTGTGGATTTTTCTCCAGCAGGCTCGCCCTCTATCATGAATCAAACTTCAACCCTGAAAAAGAAAGGGACTGTACGCGATAGCACAAAGCTTCATGCGACAGTCCCTTTTGGTGCGAGTGGAGGGACTTGAACCCTCACGCCGTGAGGCGCCAGATCCTAAATCTGGTGCGTCTGCCATTCCGCCACACTCGCAAGTACCTTTTTATTCTACCATGCTTCCCTCCTATTGGTCAAACAAAAAATATGGTATCATATTTCTATATATATCATAAAGGAGGATTGTTATGTTATTACAAAGGGAATCGAAATTTGAAGGGTCTGTACTCGGATTTATCGGCTATGGCCTCATCTTAGTCATCCTTACGATTTGTACATTCGGCATCGCCTATCCTTGGGGCGAAGTCATGTTCCGCCGCTGGATCTGCCGCAATATGATCATCGACGGTCAGCGTCTCACTTTTGATGGAACAGGCCTGCAGCTCTTCGGCAGCTACATCAAATGGTGGTTCTTCACTATCATCACGCTGGGCATCTACGGCTTCTGGCTGTTCAACAAGATGACCGCCTGGCGGGTAAAAACATACGCATTTTTAGGGAATAATAAAAGGGCTGTCGCATCGCGACAGCCCTTTTAAGTTGTTAGTGGCTAGCAGTTAGTGGTTAGCAGATAGTTTTAAATTTAAAGGTTTTCTCTGTGAGAAAGGGACTACACATACGATGAGGATAACCAGCGAGTTACTAACCACTAACCACGAGCCACTAACCACGAGCCACCAATCTCACACGACCTGAAACAGGTAGAACTTCAGGTAATTCGTTTCCGGGACATTCCAGAGGATGGGATGGTCCGGCGACTGCTGGCGCCCTTCGATCTGGCGGAGGCGGACGCCGGCGTCTTTGGCGGCGTCGTGGAGCATCCGGCGGAACAGGTCGTCACGCATGAAGTGGGAGCACGAACAGGTCGCGAGGTAACCGCCGCGGGGCAGGAGTTTCATGGCTTTCAAGTTGATTTCCTTGTAGCCCCGGATGGCGTTGTGGACGGTATGACCCGATTTGGTGAAGGCCGGCGGGTCGAGGATGATGAAATCATAGTCATGGCACTTGTGGTCGGCCAGATCGGTCAAGAGGTCGAAGACGTTGGCCTGCTTGGCCGTGACGATGTCTTCCAGGCCGTTGCGGCGGATATTTTCGTTGGTCATGTCGACGGCTTCCTGGGAAATGTCGACGGCTGTGACGCTGGCCGCCCCGCCCTTGGCCGCATTGAGGGCAAAGGCTCCGGTATGGGTGAAGCAGTCCAGGACATGCTTGCCGGCAGCGATTTTGGCGACAGCCAGGCGGTTGTATTTCTGGTCCAGGAAGAATCCCGTCTTCTGGCCATTTTCCACATCGACATCGTAGAGGATGCCGTTTTCGTCGATGGTCGTCAAGACGCTGCCCGGCTGGGGCAGGAAGTCGGCCTGATACCAGCCTTTATACTCTTCCATGCCGTCCAGTTCGCGGACTTTGACGTCGTTCCGTTCATAAATGCCTCGGATGGTGACGCCCATGGCGGCCAGTTCGTCGACGAGAGCCTTGAAGATGACCGGTTTGACTTGGTCCATGCCATAGCACAGGGTCTGGGCGACGAGGACGTCGTTATAGCGGTCTACGGTCAGGCCCGGCATGTCGTCGGCGTCTCCGAAGATGAGGCGGCAGCAGGCGAAGTCTTTATCGCCCATGACGGTCTTGCGGTAGTCCAGGGCATATTTGACCCGGCGCTGCCAGAAAGCTTCGTCGAAGCGGTCGTTGGCATTGCGCGACACGATGCGCACGCGTATCTTAGAAATGTCGTTGGCAAAGCCCGTGCCGAGATAGCGGTCTTTGTCGCTGTAGACGTCGACGATGTCCCCTGTCTGGTACGTGCCTTCGACATGGGTCACTTCTTCGCCATATACCCAGGGGTGGCCGCTGCGGGCAGCCCGTTCCCCCTTCTTGGTAATCGTTAATTTCGCATAAGGTCGGTTCATATTTCCCCCGTTTTATAAAATATAATGGCTCAAGTCGACGTTCTGGACGACGTCGTTCAGCTTGCCCGAAACGAATTCTTTATTGACGACGATGTGCTTTTCGTCGATATCCGGTGCTTCATAGGCCACATCTTCGAGGATTTTTTCCAAAATCGTGTGCAGCCGGCGGGCGCCGATGTTTTCCGTTTCCAAGTTGACGCGGTATGCGTATTCGGCAATGGCGTCGATGCCGTCATCGGTGAATTCCAGGGTGACGCCATCCGTTTCCAGGAGGGCCTTATACTGTTTGACCAGGGACTGGTTCGGTTCAGTCAGGATGCGGCGGAAATCGTCGACCGTCAGGGACTGGAGTTCGACGCGGATCGGGAAGCGGCCCTGCAGTTCCGGAATGAGGTCGCTCGGCTTGGATACATGGAAGGCACCGGCAGCGATGAAGAGGATGTGGTCTGTCTTGACCGGGCCGTACTTGGTGTTGACCGTAGCTCCTTCGACGATGGGCAGAATGTCGCGCTGTACGCCTTCGCGGGAGACGTCGGGCCCGTTGGAACGGCCCTTTTCGGCGATCTTATCGAATTCGTCGATGAAGACGATGCCCGATTCTTCCGTCGCTTCGATGGCTTTGTCGACGATGATGTCCATATCCAGGCATTTTTCCAATTCTTCTTCCTTGAAGATTTCCCGGGCCTTGGCGACGGTCATCTTCTTTTTCTTCTTCTTTTTCGGCATGATGCTGCCCAGCATTTCCTGGAAATTGTTGGTCAGTTCTTCCGTCGAATTGCCCGTCAGGATGCCCTGGAAGCCCTGGTTCTGTTCAGCCACTTCGACTTCGATTTCCCGGTCGTCCATCTTATGGGCGCAAATGTCTTCAAACATCTTCTGCCGGCGGTCGGACTTCGGCTCTTCCAGCTGCTTCGGTTCTTCCGGCATTTCATCGTCGTCATCATCGCTGCTGAAGAAGACGTCCATCGGGTTCTTGACTTTTTCCTTGATGGACTTCTTCGGCCAGAAGACCTGGAGGATGCGCTTGTTGGCTTCTTCTTCGGCCTTTTCTTCATAGCGCTGGCTTTCCTGTTCCTGGACCATGCGGATGGCATTGGCCACGAGGTCGCGGATCATCTGTTCGACGTCGCGGCCGACATAACCGACTTCGGTGTATTTCGTCGCTTCGACTTTGATGAACGGCGCACCGACGAGCTTGGCCAGGCGGCGGGCGATTTCCGTCTTGCCGACGCCAGTCGGCCCGATGAGCAGGATATTCTTGGGGATGATTTCATCCTGCATGTCTTCACTCAGGCGTTTGCGGCGCCAGCGGTTGCGCAGGGCGATGGAGACGGATTTCTTGGCTTCCCCCTGGCCGACGATGTATTTATTCAATTCCGCCACGATCTGTTTTGGCGTCAATTCTGTTTTTTCCATGAAAATACCTCTTTCTTAAATTTCTTCGACAATGACGTTGTGGTTGGTGTAGACGCAGATATCGGCTGCAATATGCAGGGATTTTTCAGCGATTTCCCGGGCCGACAAGTCCGTGTTCTGCATGAGGGCCCGTGCCGAAGCCAGGGCATAGTTGCCGCCGGAACCGATGGCCAGGACGCCGTCGTCCGGTTCGATGACTTCGCCGTTGCCGGAAATGAGCAGGATGCGCTGGCTGTCAGCGACCAGGAGCAGGGCTTCCAGCTTGTGAAGGATTTTGTCGGACCGCCAGTCCTTGGCCAGTTCGACGGCACTGCGGACGAGGTTGCCATTGTGTTCGTTCAATTTTTCTTCAAAGTGGTCGAATAAGGTGAACGCATCGGCGACGGAGCCGGCAAAACCGCTGATGATCTTGCCGTGGTAGAGGCGGCGGACTTTCTGGGCCGTCCCTTTCATGATGACGGCATTGCCCATCGTGACCTGACCGTCGCCGGCGATGGCCGTCTTGCCGTCGCGCTGGACGGCGCAGATCGTAGTAGCGTGGAATTCTGTAGACATTAATTCAGACATGGGTAATCCCCTTTCATTTGTTCAATTTCATCGAGTGCCCGCTGTGCCAGCAGGGCGTTCTTTTCTTTCTTCTTCATGCGTTTCTTGATGCCCAGCGGTTCCATGAGGCCGAAGTTGATGTTCATCGGTTGGAAATGGTCGTTCGGGCCGCTGGAAATATATTGGCTCAGGCCGCCCATGGCCGTGCGCCGGGAAAAGGTCAGGCCGTCTTCCCCTTGCAGGAGGCGGGCCGCATTGACACCGGCCAACAGGCCCATGGCTGCCGATTCCAGGTAGCCTTCGACGCCGGTCAGCTGGCCGGCAAAGAGCAGGTTCGGCTGTTTGCGCAGCTGCAGCGTCGGCAGGAGCAGTTCCGGCGAATTGATATAGGAATTGCGGTGCATGACGCCATAGCGGACGAATTCGGCGTGTTCCAGGCCGGGAATCATGGAAAAGACCCGCTTCTGTTCGGGGAACTTGAGATGGGTCTGGAAACCGACGATATTGTACAGCGTGGCGCTGCCGTTATCCTGGCGGAGCTGGACGACGGCATAAGGCAGTTCGCCTGTACCGGGCAGTTCCAGGCCGACAGGCTTCATGGGGCCATAGCGCATGGTATCGATGCCGCGGCCGGCCATGACTTCGATGGGCATGCAGCCTTCAAAGACGCTGTCGTCTTTTTCAAAGTCGTGGAGTTCGGCACATTCAGCCGTCGTCAGGGCCTGCCAGAAAGCTTCGTATTCTTCTTTGGTGAAAGGGCAGTTGAGATAGTCTGCCCCACCCTTGCCGTAGCGGGCGGCGCGGTAGACTTTAGTCATATCCAGGGAGTCGACGGCGACGATAGGCGCGGCGGCGTCGTGGAAATGGAAGTAATCCTCCCCGGTCAGGCGGCGGATGGTATCGGCCAAGGCGTCACTGGTCAGGGGGCCGCTGGCGACGATGCAGATCTGGTTGTCCGGCAATTCCGTCACTTCTTCGTGGCGGATGGTGACCAGGGGATGATCCTTGAGTTTTTCCGTCACGTACTGGCTGAAGGGGACGCGGTCAACGGCCAGGGCCCCGCCAGCCGGAACGCGGTGCGTATCGGCGGCATCCATGATGAGGGAGCCGAGACGGCGCATTTCTTCCTTCAAGAGGCCGACGGCGTTTTCAATATTCGCTGCCCGCAGGGAATTGCTGCAGACGAGTTCTGCGAAATATTCCGTGTGGTGAGCCGGCGACGATTTGACCGGCCGCAT
>ULVF01080495.1_pt1 | contig 9935 bp, 10 predicted proteins | sample 1959201 | NCBI WGS metagenome assembly ULVF01 (sample SAMEA4835779, study PRJEB28245) | human gut metagenome | biome: gut microbiome; material: fecal sample | place: Denmark | collected 2008 | reverse complement strand
TGAATAGGGACGGGTGTCCGTCTTGTTTTCTGTAAAATAGTTCAGGAGTGCGTCTCTGAATTCTCCGATAGATACCGCTTTACGGGTATAGGTGCATATGTTGGTGACCGGGCTTCTTACGGATTTGACATAAAAAGGAGCGGGCTTCATTTCTTTTTTTTTCCGGTTTCCGTTCTGTATTTTTGAGGGCGGTCGTCAGGCGATACAGGTCGGTGGAGAAAAGGAGGGTGGCGTGGTGCAAGATCCTCCCTTTGTGGATGGATTGCGCACTGCCCGATATTTTCAACCCGTCGATCGTGAGTGCCTGCCGCTCGTCAGCCTCTGCCCGGATGCCGAATGTGGCAAGGAAGGCGATCAGCCGGGCTGTGAATATGCCTGATGCGAGTTCCTTGCTGTTTTGTATAAAAGTGATATTCAGGTTGCCGGAATCGTGATAGACGGCTCCGCCACCGGAATAACGGCGTACGACTTTGATATGCTTCTCCTGAATATAGTTTCGGTTTATCTCGTCCCATACGTTCTGGTGCTTACCGATGATGACGGACGGTTCGTTCTGCCACAACATGAAGATGTCGTCCGAAAAGTTCTTGAGCAGATACTCCTCGGCTGCCAGGTTGAACCAGGCATCCGTGTATGGATTGTTGATATAAAGCATTATCAGAGGTAGAGACTTTCATGTATCGCCTCTCCGACAGTCGGATGGGGAAATACGGTTTTCTTGAATTCATCGACCGTATAACCGTGCTCGACGGCGATACCGGCAATGACGATGATCTCCGATGCCGGATTTCCCACCAGATGGCAACCGATGATCTGGCCGTTCACGTTTGTCAGGAGCTTGCATAGCCCGTTGCCGGTTTCGTTTTCGGCGACAAAGCGGCCGGAATAGGTCATCGGAATCTTGACAAGGTTGTAATATTCTCCACTTGCCTTCAATTCCTCTTCCGTCTTGCCCACACCAGCCACTTCCGGATTGGTGTAGACGACGGCGGGAATAGCCCTGTAGTCCATCCGTTCCTCATTCCCCAGGATATGGTTGACAGCAACCTCACCTTCCCGATAGGCCGTGTGGGCCAGTTGCGAGAATCCTGTGATATCTCCGGCTGCATAAACGTGCGGATGGGAGGTCTGCATATATTCGTTCACTCGGACGCCCCGGCGGTCCGTCTCGATGGAAAGGCTTTCCAGACCTAAATTTTTGGTAATTGCCCGGCGGCCTACGCTGACCAGGATTTTGTCTGCGGGGATCGCATTCGTCTTGCCGTCTTTTTCGACAATGACCTCTTTCGGGTTGACTTCGGTCACTTTTGTGTTCAGATGAAATTCCACCCCTTTCTTGGCGTATTCGCTCCGGAGCATGGCGGAAGCCTCTTTGTCCATCGCGCCGAGTATTTCCGGCATCATCTCGATCACCTTTACTTTTACTCCCATGCTGGTAAAGAATGAAGCAAACTCGATCCCGATGACACCGCCGCCTATGATGGCAAGTTCTTTGGGAAGTTCTTTGCTGTCGAGCGCTTCCCGCGAAGTCCAGTAATCTGTATCCGAAAGTCCCTTGATTGGAGGAATTACCGTTTCGGAGCCGGTACAGAGGAGGACGTTTTTGACGGTGAAAAGGGCGTTTCCGCATTGTATACGGATCATTCCATCCGTTTCCCCGTTCAAAACGGCTGTCCCTTCGACAATCGTGATTCCACTTGAAGTGAGCCGCATCTTCACACCGGATGTTAGCTTTTTGACAGTCCGGTTCTTCCGCCTGATGATCTTGTCCATGTCGAAAGACGGTGTTCCTTCCGGTGAAATGCCATATTTGAAGGATGTTTTGAAACTGTCCAATATCTTGGCGGAGTATAATAACGTTTTTGTGGGAATACAGCCTTCGTTCAGGCAGACGCCTCCAATGGCGTTCTTTTCAAAGAGGACGGTTTTCAGGCCTCCTTCGGCTGCCCGTTCGGCTGCGGTATAGCCGGCTGGTCCTCCTCCTATGATTGCAATATCGTAATTCATGCTTGTGCTCTTTTACTTGAAAACCAGGACTCTTTTGTCTAACGGTTTGATCTCTTTCGGTCCGGGTCCTTCCGTCGGCGTTCCGAAAGGCATCTGTGCCACCAGTTCCCATTTCGGGTCGAGTTTCCATTCTGCATATACCGTTTCGTCGATTAGCGGATTATAATGTTGAAGGGACACGCCTAAGCCGGCATCTTCCAACATTGTCCAGATCGCCAGCTGGTGCATGGCAGATGTTTGCTGTGCCCAAACCGGAAATTTGTCGTAATAAGTAGGGAAGGAGTCTTGCAGCTGTTCAACTACCGCTTTGTCTTCGAAGAACAGGATCGTTCCGTAGCCGGCAGCCAGACTTCCGTCTATTTTAGCTTCCGTCCCTTTGAAGACTTCCGCTGAAACAAGTCTCTTCAATGTCTCTTTCGTTATCTCCCAAAGCTTTTTATGATTCTTGCCTAACAGCAATACGATGCGGGTAGATTGCGAGTTGAAGGCAGAAGGGACGTTCATGACTGCAAAGTCTATGATTTCTTTGATCTGTTCGTCTGATATCGGAGAACTGTTCGTGATGTGGTAATAAGTTCTGCGGTGTCTCAATGCTTCTTTAAAATCTCGTGTCATATTAAATGCGTTTTTATTTTATGTTTCTTTAAAAATGAAACCATCCCAAGTTTGATTTTGTTGCAAATACGTCCCGTTGTTTCTCGAATGAACAGATAGAATTAATTTATCACGGGCGGATTACCGGTGAAAAGGCTGTATCTTTGTCTCCCAAAAAGAGCAAAAGAAATGATAGGGAAAAAAATACCGGTCGTTTTTCGGATCATGTTTGTCATATGGGTGATCCTACAGGTTTGCCTGGTAATAAAATACTGGGATATGCCCAACCACGATGATGCCCAGGCTTATGTGAAACTGGCTTCGGAATGCATCGCGAGGGGCACTTGGTATCCGGACGTGCATAACCAATATGAGGATTTTATTTTCGGTCCGGGGTATGTAAACCTTTTGATCGGGATCTATCATCTTTGCGGATCTTTCTCCTTTGTCCGATTGCTGAATTTATTGATGAATATTGCAATGGTATTTGAAATACGGAAGTTGGCCGGACGGATGTTTTCGAATAAAACGGGGTATTACGCTGCTATTTTATATATGTTGATTTTTTCGAACCTATATGCTCCGATAGCTGTATTGACTGATTTGCCTTTTACTTTCCTACTATTGACAGCCCTGCTGCTATGCAACGTTCGCCGGCTGTTTCCTGTGGCTGTCGCCGGCGTGCTGATCGCTGTGGCTAACTGGTTCCGTCCTCTGGCAATTGTCTTTTTATTCGTGATTTTGCTCCTTTTCATCGTGCAAAAGCGCCGGTGGCAGTCTTATGCAGCATTGGCCTTGCCGCTTGTCTTGACTGTTTTCCTGATCGGGCGAAGTGCGAAGGAGAGAACCGGCCATTTTGTCTATCAAGCGGTGTCCGGAGGCTATAACTTAGCGATGAGTTCTTTTGATGAAGCAAACGGTTTAGTCAATTTTAACGGCTTCGATGATCCGGACAATTATATTTGCCTTCCTCCCGGAGATTATACCTACATGGAGCGGGACAGCCTGCTGAAGCGTGCGTCAGTCCGCTGGATATCGGAGCATCCGTTTAAGTATGTTTCCCAACTGCCCTTCAAGTTGGCTGCTTTGTATTGTGAAGATACCTGGACGGAGCGTGTAAAGCCGGATATGGGATTTAGAGTAGTTCTTTCAAAGGCGGAGGGTAATAATGTGAAGATGATGGAGTTAATCGTTTCCCTGGCGTTGAAAAGCATTGTCTATTACACGGTGCTTTTACTATTCTTTTATTACGTTTGGACGAACCGGCGCGATCTGTTACGAGAGCGGAATATCTATCTTCTGATCCCTGTTTTAGGCACAGCAGTAACGGTTTTGTTCGTGATCACTTCCCGTTATCATTATCCTTATTTGTTTGCGATAACAATCTATGCGGCAGCGGGTCTTGACGCCTTTATACAGAATAAATTAAGGAAAAATAGCAGAAAGTGTTGATTTATTTGTAGATTTCTTGTGTGTGAATCAAAATAATTTGTACCTTTGTGCCCCGTAAAAGAAGAGAAACTCTATTAGAATCTTTGTTTTTGTTCGTGATGCAGTTCAAAAAGGGAAGACACATAGCAGGAGTTGACTTAATTTCGTAATATTAAAAAGTAAAATTAGCAATGTCGAAAATTTGTCAAATTACCGGAAAAAAAGCAATGGTTGGCAACAACGTTTCTCACTCTAAGAGAAGAACGAAACGTAAGTTTGATGTGAACCTGTTTACTAAAAAGTTCTACTGGGTAGAACAGGATTGTTGGGTTAGCCTGAATATTTCAGCCGCTGGCTTGCGTACTATCAATAAACTTGGTTTGGATGCAGCAATTAAGAAAGCTGCTGAAAAAGGTTATTTAAACGCTTAATTTGAGGAGGAAATAAGAAATGGCAAAGAAAGCAAAAGGTAACAGAGTTCAGGTGATTCTTGAATGCACCGAGCACAAAGACAGTGGTATGCCGGGTACATCTCGTTATATTACAACAAAGAACAGAAAGAATACAACTCAGAGATTGGAGCTGATGAAGTATAATCCTATCCTGAAGAAGATGACGTTACACAAAGAAATTAAGTAAGAGGAGATTAAACAATGGCAAAAAAAGCGGTTGCAACATTTAAGAAAGGTGACGGTCGTACCTACTCTAAAGTAATCAAGATGGTTAAGTCCCCGAAGACCGGTGCTTACATCTTCCAGGAAGAAATGATTCCTAACGAAGCTGTTAAAGATTATTTCGCTAAATAACGGAGCGTAATATCAAGATATGAAGAGAGGTCCTTTTCCATAGTGGGAAGGACCTCTTTTTTTGTCTTCATTCGGGTGGTTATATGGAATATTTTCATACTTTTGTGTGGGCGAATCTGCAGCTATCCGATTGGGAGCAGTCTGTGAATCGAACCTACAACACGTTGATAAATAATAAATAGAAACAAATTAATAATTAAGAACCATGAGATTTGATGTATCCAGCACAGCGTTGTTATCACGTTTGCAATCTATTAGCAAAGTTATTGCTTCTAAGAATTCATTACCGATCCTGGACAGTTTCCTTTTCAACCTGGAAGGTAATAAACTTACTATAACAGCTTCGGATGCTGAAACACGTCTGGTTACATCCGTTGACGTGATGAATGCACAAGGAAGCGGACTTTTCGCGGTTTCGGCAAAAATCTTGCTCGACCCGTTGAAGGAGTTGCCCGAACAGCCGCTGACTTTTGATATTAACGACGATAACCTGGAAATCTTTATCCATTTCCAGAATGGTAAATATAATTTTATCGGACAGAAGGGAGATACATATCCGCAGCAGAAACCTCTGAATGAGAATGCAATCTCTATCATGATGGACGCGCAGATGTTGTTGAACGGTATCAGCCGTTCGTTGTTTGCAACGGCTGACGACGAGCTTCGTCCGGTAATGAATGGTATCTATTTCGATATTCACACGGACGATTTGACATTCGTGGCTTCCGACGGTCATAAGCTGGTGCGTCTGCGCAATCTTTCGGTAAAATCACCGGAAAGAGCTTCTTTCATCTTGCCGAAGAAGCCCGCGAACCTGTTGAAAGGCCTTTTATCAAAGGAAGGAGAGATGGTCAGCATCAAGTTTGATGATAACAATGCTTATATCAACTGTGCTAATTTCGAAATGGTATGCCGCCTGATCGAAGGTCGTTATCCGAATTACAACAGTGTGATCCCGCAGGAAAATCCTTTCAAGGTGACAATCGACCGTATCTCTTTCCTGAATGCCTTGAAGCGTGTTTCCGTTTTCTCCAATCCGGCCAGCAGTCTTGTCAAGTTGCAGCTGAAGGAGAACGAAATGCTTGTTTCCGCACAGGACATCGATTTTTCTACTTCCGCAGAAGAGAAAATTGTTTGCAGTTTTGACGGAACCGAATTAAGCATCGGTTTCAAGGCAACTTATCTGATTGAAATACTGAGCAACATCAATTCGGAAGAGGTGATACTCGAATTGGCTGATCCTTCGCGTGCTGGTCTGATCGTTCCTTCTGAAAATGAAGAAAACGAGGATTTGCTGATGCTGCTGATGCCTATGATGTTGAATGATTAAAATATAAGAAATGCAGTTAAACCTGAAAAATCCGTTAGTCTTCTTCGACTTGGAGACGACGGGTATTAATATTGTCAAAGATCGTATCGTGGAAATCTCTTTTGTCAAGGTTTACCCGAATGGAAAAGAAGAATCTAAAACGAGACGGATCAATCCGGAAATGCCCATTCCACCAGAGTCGACCGCTATTCACGGCATCACCGACGAAGACGTAAAAGACTGTCCTACCTTTAAAGAAATAGCCAAATCGTTGGCAGCCCAGATAGAGGGGTGTGATTTGGCAGGATATAATTCCAATCGCTTTGATATCCCTTTGTTGGCAGAAGAATTTCTGCGTGCAGGTGTCGATATCGATTTGAACAAACGCAAGTTTGTAGACGTACAGACCATTTTTCATAAGATGGAACAGCGTACGCTTGCGGCCGCTTATAAGTTCTACTGTGACAAGAGCCTTGAAAACGCCCATACGGCGGAGGCCGATACGATGGCGACTTATGAAGTGTTGAAAGCGCAGTTGGACCGGTATCCGGAGTTGCAGAATGACATTAATTTCCTTTCCCAATATTCGAGCTATACGAATAATGTGGACTTTGCCGGACGTATGGTATATAACGACAAGGGGGAAGAAGTGATAAACTTCGGTAAATATAAAGGCCGCCTGGTAGAGGAAGTACTGAAGAACGATCCCGGATATTATTCCTGGATTATGAATGGTGATTTCCCTCTGAACACCAAGAAAATACTGACTGAGATAAAATTGAGAGGTTTTAATTCGAAATAAGGACCATGAATAATTTTGAGTTTTGTAACCCTGTAAAGGTTGTTTTCGGCAAAGGTTCCATAGCCCGTTTGTCCGCTTTGATTCCGGAAGGAAGTAAAGTGCTGATGGTGTATGGCGGCGGTAGCATAAAGAAAAACGGCATCTACGGCCAGGTGACGAAGGCGTTGGAAGGATTTGAAGTGACCGAGTTTCCGGGAATCGAAGCAAATCCGCATTACGAAACCTGCATGAAGGCCGTGGAGGTCGTCAAAGAGAAGAAGATCGATTTTTTGTTGGCTGTAGGCGGAGGTTCGGTGATCGACGCTACGAAGTTCATCGCGGTGTCTGTCGGTTTCGAAGGCGATCCGTGGGATATTCTTTCGAAAGGTGGCGAGATAAAGAATGCCCTGCCTTTGGGTACGGTGCTTACATTGGCCGCGACCGGTTCGGAGATGAACGAACGTTCGGTCATCTCCCGTGTATCGACTTGTGAGAAACTGAATTTCGCCAGTCCGCTGGTATTCCCGAAGTTCTCCGTACTGGACCCGGAAGTGACCTATTCGCTCCCTGTGCGTCAGGTGGCAAACGGGGTGGTCGACTCTTTTATTCATGTAGTGGAGCAGTATTTGACTTATCCGGTCAATGCAAAAGTACAGGATGCCTTCTCGGAAGGACTGATGCGTGTCATTCATGAAGAGGGGTTGAAGGTCTTGGACAATCCGAACGATTATGATATCCGTGCCAACTTGATGTGGGCGGCAACCAATGCGTTGAATGTCTGGATTGGGCAGGGGGTTCCGCAGGACTGGTCTTCCCACCGCATGGGGTACGCGCTAACGGCGCAGTTCGGCCTGGATCATGCACAAACATTGGCGATTCTCTTGCCGGGTGTCATGACTTATATGTTTAAGGAGAAGCAGGTCAAACTGGCTCGTATGGGGGAAGTTGTTTTTGGTATTACGGATGGAACGGAAGAGGAAAGGGCGCGTAAGGCAATCGTCGCCTGTGAGGATTTCTTCCGCCGGATGGGACTGAAAACGCGCCTCGGTGAATGTGGCATTGCAGAAAAGGATTTGGATGCCCTTGCCGCTCCTGTGGACAAACAGGGGTGGAAATTGGGTGAACATCACAATATAGATAGCCGTATGGCGCGTGAGATAATGGCGTTACGCTTGTAATAAAACATGGAACAAGGAACTTCTCTTTCAAAACATATATGTTTCGTTTTCAAAACACCTATGTTTTAAAATCAAAACACCTATGTTTTAAAAGAGGGGTACTACATATCGAATAAAATGCTGAAAGGTAAACATATCATATTGGGGATAACAGGGAGCATCGCTGCCTATAAAGCCGCCTATATTATCCGTGCCCTCGTGAAGAAAGGGGCGGAGGTACAAGTTGTCATTACCCCTGCGGGAAAGGAATTCATTACGCCGCTTACATTATCCACGTTGAGCAGCCATCCGGTGATCAGCGAGTTTTTCTCGAATCGCGACGGCACGTGGAACAGCCATGTCGATCTTGGTCTCTGGGCTGATGCCATGCTGGTAGCACCGGCTACTGCTTCGACGATCGGAAAGATGGCGAATGGCATTGCTGACAATATGCTGGTCACGACATACTTGTCATGCAAGGCTCCGGTTTTTGTCGCTCCGGCGATGGATTTGGATATGTTCGCACATCCTTCCACAAGGCAGAATTTAGACCGGCTCCGTTTGTTCGGCAACCGTATTATCGAACCTGCCGAAGGGGAACTTGCCAGCCATCTGGTGGGTAAGGGGCGTATGGAAGAACCTGATAAGATTGTGGCGGTCCTGGAAGATTTCTTCGCTTCCCAAACCCGGCTTGAAAAAAAAAAGATTGTAATAACAGCCGGTCCGACATATGAAAAGATAGATCCTGTGCGTTTTATAGGTAACTATTCTTCTGGAAAGATGGGGTTTGCATTGGCGGAAGCGTGTGCGGAGCAGGGAGCGGAAGTGACATTGATCGCAGGACCGGTGTCTTTGACGGTAGTTCATCCGAATATCAAACGGATCGATGTCGAGTCGGCCGAAGAGATGTATCAGGCGGCCATAACTGCTTTTCCGGAGGCGGATGCCGGTATTCTTTGTGCCGCTGTGGCGGATTATCGCCCGGATGAGCAGGCAAGCGAAAAGATCAAGAGGGAAACGAAAGGAGAAATGTCGCTCCGTCTGGTTCCGAATAAGGACATCGCAGCTTCGTTAGGGGCGATCAAGCGTGAAAACCAGATCTTGGCAGGTTTCGCATTGGAAACAAATAATGAAATGGCCCATGCGGAAGGAAAGATGAAGCGGAAAAACCTCGATTTTATCGTGTTGAATTCTTTAAAGGATGCAGGTGCCGGTTTCCGTTGCGACACGAATAAGATCACGATCATCGACAAGGAAGGCGGGACGATTGCTTATCCGTTGAAGAGCAAACAGGAGGTGGCCGTTGATATTGTAAATAAATTGGCAACATTATTAAAATGAGAATGATTAAGAAATTGTTATGCATATGCTTGTTGGGAGCTGCTCCCTTTATAGGTAAGGCGCAGGAGCTGAATGCCCGCATCACTATAAACAGTGATAAGGTACAGAGTACGAATAAACAGGTATTCAAAACCTTGCAGGATGCATTGAATGATTTCGTCAATAACAAAAAGTGGACGGATGCTACTTTTGCCATGAACGAACGTATCGACTGTTCCATGACTCTCATCATCAACGAAATGGTATCGGACAATAGTTTTAAAGGCGAGATACAAGTGCAGGCCCGCCGTCCGGTATATAATTCCAGCTATACGACTACGTTGCTGAATTATCGTGATACGGAACTCTCTTTCGACTATACCGAATTCGAACCGTTGGAATATACGGAAAATACATTGAACAGCAATCTGATTGCAACGGTTGTTTTTTATATCTATACGATCCTCGGACTGGATTTCGACAGTTTTTCTCCGAAAGGTGGCACTGCTTTCCTCGAACAGGCCATGCAG
>ULVF01080298.1_pt1 | contig 9940 bp, 9 predicted proteins | sample 1959201 | NCBI WGS metagenome assembly ULVF01 (sample SAMEA4835779, study PRJEB28245) | human gut metagenome | biome: gut microbiome; material: fecal sample | place: Denmark | collected 2008 | reverse complement strand
TTACTATTATTCCTTATTAGTTTTCTATACATGGACAGATAAAATTCCATCCTTCAAAACTAAAATAAACCACAATTTCAATTTTAAAAAGTTTAGTTGTAATAATTATCATTTAAATGCTGAACATCTAAAATAGAATGTTATAAAATTCTAAAATAATTTTTTATTATACTTCATCAGTAAATGAACAAAAATATGATACTCAATTTATAGGTAATAAAGTTATTGTTTCAAAAGTTGATGAAAACGGAAATAAAACTGAAACAGTTAAACTAGGTTCGGATATATTAGATCCTAAATTAAAAGATTTATATAAACAACTTCCAGGTGATTATTTCTTTAAAATAAACGCAACTGGATTAAATAAAATATCTAAAGATAATAGAATTTTTGAAAGTGCTTACTATTCCCCAAAAACAAATAGTATATCAATTTCAAATGAATTGCAAATGAATCCATTTATATTGGCACATGAATTAGGTCATGCTATAGATTGGAATAATAAACCAGAATATGTACATTCTAATAGGAAATTAAAAGCTATTTATCAAGATGAATTAATAAAATATAAAAAAGAAACATCTGATGCAGAAGGACATTCTATTGATTATTTCACCCAAAAAGATAAAAATTCAAACCCACTAGATGAAGTAATTGCAGAATTCTATGCTTTAACATCAGGATTAATTAATGAAGATTGTGAATCAATTCAATTAAGAAGTGTTGTATTACAACAACATTTTCCAAGAACTTGTGTAAAAATTATGGAATTGATGAGTAATTAAATTTTTGATAAATCTTTCTTGAACAATAATTTCTAAGATGTATTTTATTAAATGATAAACAGAAAAAGACCGTTTTGTAACATATAAAACGATTACTTCCGACTGCTAAAAGTCAAACACAAAGCCAATTTTGCCGAATAATCTTTTTATGCGTTCAGATAAAATATCCCGTTTGAAAATTAACACTTGTTTTGCTGAAATGTAACAGTAGATTTCAAGATTTTATTTAGCAACACATATTGCAAAAGCATCTTCATTAGTTTTTTCGCTATAATTTGGATTACCAGAAGTGAAAATGTTATTATACAGTCTATAATCAGGTATTCCATATGGACCTGTAAATTCACTTGATAACAAGAGATATGGGGTGGTTTTCGGGAGATTTGCTTTTGTTGCCTTAAAAGAACTGTATTTCCCAGAGCTTGCTCCGTACAAAGGAGAGATAGAATCAAAAGGTTGTTCATATACATATTCTGCAATATGTGATAACTCTTTATTGTTCGGTAGTCTTCCATTGATATCTTCACATTGCCTTACTGCATCTACCCATATCCAATAGCCATCTTTATATAATTCATACTTACAATCGCTTATGGGATAACCTTTTTTCTTTAATTTTGCACAAGTTATATGTGAAATTTTTTTTGGTTTAAAATAAGGTGAAATTATTTTTACTCCATTAATTTCAACTGATGAATTTAACAAACTTAGGTTATTATTGGGAGTTGTTATTAATGCATCTGAAACATACCCGATTAAAAATTCAATAAGTATAATAACAGCTGCTATTGTAAGTATATTAAAAATAAAGTATGTTCCTATATTGGTCCATAATGCAACCTTTTTAAGGAAAGAATAATTAGCATTTTTGAAAAAAATCTTTTTATATGTAAACAATTCTATATAGTAAGAAATAATAAAAGTAATTATATGTAAAGGCAGTACTAAAAATCCAAGATCAATAATTGCATTATTATTCATACCTATTGATTTAGCAATACTCAACACTGGCACGGTTATTATAATACCTGCAATCACAGAAAAAATATTTGCCATAGTTACAGAGCAAATTATTTGTTTTAACTTGAATTGTTTATCTTTATCTAAAAATTTAAATATTAAAACTTCTACAAAAATAACATATAATAAAAAAACAGTTCCCAGAAGAAAAGAAAAATTCCCGATCCCTTGTATTGTAAAGGTAGAATATGCAGCACTTGATGCAGTATATATCCACAAAGGGATTCCGCCATCAGCGTAAGCCGGTGTAGTATTAAATAATAACAATAAAAGTACAAATGATAAAATTAATCTGAAATGTTTCATAAGACAATTGTAACGTAAATATACTGTAATAGTTTTGTCCCTCATCAAATTTTAGTCAATAAATCTTTGCGAATTATCTTTGATAGTAATTTCATTTTTAACCTAATTACTTGGAGTTTTATTAAAAGCCAAACATAATCGGGCTTCAGACAAATTGTTTTGCAATAATCCTTTATTGCGCCTAAATAATCCTTTTTATAATATTTTGCCCGACCTCGATTGCTGTATGCCTTTGCAGAATTAGGATCAAGTTCAATTGCTTTGTCATAATCTTTTATTGCTTCATCATAATTCTGTTGGTAACATTTTGCTATACCTCGATTGTCGTATGCCTCTGCACAATTAGGGCTAAGTTCAATTGCTTTATCATAATCGAGTATCGCGCCAGCGTAATCCTGTTTATAATATTTTGCAAGACCTCGACTGTTATAAGCATCTACAAAAGCAGGATTCAGTTCGATTGCCTTATCGTAATCGAGTATCGCGCCAGCGTAATCCTGTTGTTCATATTTTGCTATACCTCGATTGTTATAAGCATGTACAAAAGCAGGATCCAGCTCAAGTGCCTTATTGTAATCGAGTATCGCGCCAGCGTAATCCTGTTGTTCATATTTTGCTATACCTCGATTGTTATAGACATCTACAAAAGCAGGATCCAGCTCAAGTGCCTTATCGTAATCGAGCATCGCGCCTTCATAATTTTTTTGTTCATACTTTGACCAGCCGCGTTCATTATACGCTTCGGCACTGGTTGGTTCCTGCTCTAATTCATCACCATAACTATTCAAATCTGTAACTCCCAAAATTCTATCAAAATATTTTTAATTATAACATATTATTTGTCAAATTCAAGTTGGATATAGGGTGTTTGCTTCCAAACAAATTTAAAATACTCGTTTTCTAATCTGTACAATTTGTTTGATGTTATTGGAAAATTTGGCATTAAAAAAAATAAATTGCATTTACCACTGACCATTAAAAGATTAATATGAGTAATTTGGAATATGGATAATTAACGGACTTTGGCTTTGCTGAATGTTAGTATTGTAGGGTAAGTATGCTCAACCATCATTTAAAATTCTTCCGAGCGAATTACTCAAAAAAAATACACCGTTAAATTACAATAATAATAAAAAATGATAAGCTAAAATGCTTATCACTTCTTTATTTTAAAACCTACGCGTGGAGGGATTCGAACCCCCGACCTTTTGGTTCGTAGCCAAACGCTCTATCCAGCTGAGCTACACACGCATATTTAACTGTCACAATTTATATATTAGCAAAAAAAGATTTATTTTCAAGTTATTTTATAAAAAATAAAAAACTGAAATATTATTAAAACATTTTTTATCACATATGCTATTTTCATAATGAGAGGTAAGATTATGGAAAAATTAACAAAAAGAGAAGTTGCAATTTTAAAATTAATTACAAAAGGTTATGGGAATAGTCAAATCAGTGAGAGAATTTACATAAGCATTCATACCGTAAAAGCACATATCAGTTCAATTATTAGAAAACTTGAAGCAAAAAACAGGACTAATGCTGTATATATAGCTATTAAAAACCATTTGCTTGATGAATAAAATTGTTACAATTTGATAGCTTTTCTTACTCGTTATATAATTATAATGAGCGAGATTTTATTTATGAAAAAAATACTTTTATTCATTACATTATTTATTATAACTTTTTTTACATTTGTCCAAAAAGCTTGCGCAGAACAGCTTTATAAATTTACTGCCGCAAATTTTGACACATCAAATTCTATTATTGTCCTATCTGGACAAGATACTCCATCTGGTGCGGTTATGCAAAATCTTAAACTTATAAAAATGCAAAACCCATCAAGAGCTTATTTTGACATAAATTCATCAATTATAACATTTCCAAAACAACATTGGACATTCCAAAGCGGAGGAATAAAAGATATTAAAATAACGCAATTCTCTACAAATCCAAATGTAGTTAGAGTTGTCATGACTTTTGATAATGACTTTAATCCTGACAATATTAAATTTTTTAGAATAAAAAATAACATAATTATCAAATTAAAAAACGGCACAATGTGTGATAACGACTACTTTCATAACACATTCAGAGATGAACATTCTTCATCAAGCGACTTTTATGAATATTTAACAATTATGATGCCTGTATCCAATGCAAACGATACAATTGTTGATCAAATTCAAGATGCTTTTAACTCTCAAGCTCAAGAATTAATGGCTCGAAAAGAATTAAAACTCAATACAAAATATTATCTTAATAACATATCTATAAGACAAAACGGTTTATTAATAAATGGGTTTGGATCAGTCACAATTGAAAGACCAATGATTTTAACAAATCCATCAAGAATTATTTATGATTTACCAAACACTCTTGTTGACATGAAAATTAGAAATAAAGAATATCGCATAAGTGAAACAGAAACAGTAAAGATTGGACAATTTTCGGTCAATAAAGCTCGTATCGTAATTACAACTGATGCCGTAAGCGATTATATACCAATATACTCTAGTGATAATCAATCCTTAATAATCGCTAATTATAAAAAAACTAATAATTCAACTCTTTTTAACAGTAGCAGCAATGCAATAGCATACAATAAAGAAAAAAATGATTCTCTAACAGAATCTATGATATTAAAATTCGATGCTCCAGTAGTACATGGACTTGACAGATACCAAGATAAAGTAATTTTATATCTATACAATGTATCAAAATACAGTGATGACAATTTTAAAGCTGCTTACAAAAATACATTCTTTAGCGATGCTCAAATATCATTAATGCCTAAAATAGGTCTAAAACTTACGATTCCGGTAGAACAAGATACAATGGTAAGTACATATTTGGGTGCTGACGGCAGAAGCCTTAAAATAAAGTTAAAACAAGCTAAAAAGAAAGAAGAACCTAAGGTTACAACACCACCTGCAATTATATTAAACCCGACTAAAACTAACAAAACAACTACAGGGAAGAAAAAAGTAATAATAGATGCAGGTCATGGCGGAACAGATGTCGGAGCTACTAGCGGTGGCATTTATGAAAAAGATATTACTCTTGATATTTCAAAAAGAGTTGAAAAATTACTTACACAAAAGGGGTATCAAGTTGTAATGACAAGACCAAATGATACTTATGTATCACTACAAAACAGAGTAGCAATAAGCGCCAAAAATGATCCTGATATATTTGTAAGTATTCACGTAAATTCAAGTGTAAGACCAGAAATTACAGGGGTGGAAACACACTACTATCATCAAGAAAGTATGGCACTTGCTCAGACTGTCCATTCTTCACTTGCCAGTGCAGTACAATCTCCTAACCGTGGCTTGTTTAAATCTAAATTTTATGTTATAAATCATACAACAGTACCTGCAATTTTAGTCGAAATTGGATTTATTTCAAACAGCGGAGAAAGAGAGCAACTCGTTGGAGAAAAAAGGAAGCAGGCTACAGCAAAAGCAATAGCAGACGGAGTAGAGAACTATTTTAAACAAAATAAATAAACAACCGATAGCATTTTTTGATTCAGGCGTAGGCGGTCTGACAGTTTTTGCAAAAGTAAAAAAACTTTTGCCTGACGAAAACTACCTATATTTTGGCGATACAAAAAATATGCCATACGGAGAAAAAACAGAAGAACAATTAATTGAATTTGCAGATAAGATTTTCAAATTTTTTGAAGGGAAAAATGCAAAAGCTGTTGTTATGGCTTGTAATACAACTTCAGCAATTACATATGAAAAACTAAAAAATAATTACAACTTTAAAATTTATCCAATAATTCAATCAGTATGTTCTACACTTGCAAAATTAGACAACGTACAAAAATTAGGAGTAATAGCAACCCCTGCAACAATAAACTCTCATGCATATTCAAAAGAAATAAAAAAATATAATGAAAATATGGAAGTTTTCGAATTAGCTGCTCCAAATTGGGTAAGAATTGTAGAAGAACATAGGATTAATCAACCTCAAAGTATCTTACAGGTGCAAGAAATTTTAGATGTTATGAAAGAGTTTAATCCTGATAAAATTGTGCTTGCCTGCACTCATTACCCTTATTTGACAGGAATACTAAAAAAATTCATGCCAGAAGATAAATTTATTGACCCTGCATTATATTTTGCTCAAAATATAAAACAAGACTTAGAAAAAAATAATTTACTAAATAATAAATTTGAATATGAAGAGTTTTACGTAAGCTCAAACCCTGAAAACTTCAAAACAGCATCTGAATTATTTTATAAATTAAAACAATTACCAAAATTAAAAACGGTCTAAGTTTTAACTCAGACCGTTTTTTATTACAAGTTAATGCATTAATTAATATAAGTTACATCACTCATAGTTCCATTTGGCTCTCGAAATATTTTAGCTGCGATTTCTCCTTGTTTATTATAAAGATAATCAATGTAATAATCTACTGAACCATCAGAATTTCGTTGTATTTCACTAGTCATATTACCATTTGCATCAAGTTTATATTCTATATAATAGTACACGGAATTATCGGGATTACGATCAACATATAGTATTTCTCTACCATTTTTATCATATTGAAAATCTATATATCCGTTTTCATCATATGAATAAGAAGTTCCATCTGGATTTAAGACTGTTTGATTTGCATATTTTTTATGAGGAAGGACTAAATTCATACCATATTTTAATACAGGTTTAGATAAATCTGGTCCTTTTTCAGGAATTTCTAATTTTTCATCTTTTGGTTCAACTTTAGGTTCTTGTACAGGTTGAGTTACTCCATCTTTGACAACCCCATTTCTAGGATTAAATCTTGTTTTTGGATCAGGAATTCCCGGCAATGAACTATCTATTGGGTGGTTAGTTCTAGGTGCAGGAGTTTCTGTTTTTGGAGTTGGAGCTTCAGGTTTTGCTTCTTCTTTACCTGCGGGAGCTTTACCATACTGTGCTTTAAGGTCTTTTGGTAAATCTAATCTGTCCCATTTTGCATCAGCTTTTAATTTTCCAGCTTTATCAAATAAACTTGGATTATACTTAATCAAATCAGATTTTAATTTATCTGCATCGACATCAGCTGCTTTAATATTTCTTGCATCCAACAATGCCTTTAATGCAGTATCAGCATCTTTAGCCTCCAAAATTCCTGAAGAATTTCTAAAACTTGTAGGAACTCTGCCCCAATCGTCAGGGACATGAACTTTTGGTGTTACTTTTGCTTTTGGAGGATTTGACTCTTTTCTTTTTGCAATAACATCTTCTGGATTAAGTTTTACAATTTCTTCTCTTGAGACAAATTTACCGTCTTTATAAGTTACTCTTGTTTGAGTACCATCTGGATTAGTAGTCACAATTTCTGAAGGAGTTTTACTTAAACCATCATACTTGTATTCTTCTATAGTCATTGCATCTGAGCCATTTGGCTTAACAAACTGTTTCATAGGTCTTTCATATTCATCATATGCAACCTCTGTCTTTTGACCATTCGCTATAGACACTGAACGGATTCTTTTGCCTTCATTATTATATTCAATATCAGTTGTCTTTTTATTTCCGTTTACATTATGCTCAATTGTAACCGGTTTATTTTGATCTCCATTTAAAAATGTCATCTTGACTTCTTCAAATTTTCCATCATCACCATATGTTCTCTCGCTGCAACTATATAAAGTTCCATCTTTATTATATTCATTCATTGAACTTGAAACTTTTGTCATCGTTCCATCTTCATTCTTTTTCTGAACAAGTTGAGCCAATATTTGTTTATTTTCACCATAGTAATTTTTAATATATTGTTCAGAATCCTCATAAACTGAACTAACTAAAACATTATTTTTAGTATAATATTCAGTTTCATTTTCGCTTGTTTTCACAGGATAAAAATTTTCATCTTGCAAATCAGTTAAAGCAATTTCATCCATAGCTTTTATGGCTTTTTTTAGATCTTTTCTAGAGACATCTTCTCCAAAAAGAGCTTTTGCTTCTTTCTTAGATAATTTTCCATTATCATTTTTATCATATGCTTCTTTCAATTTTTCAATATCTGTTGAATAAACATATGAGTTTTCGTTAAGTCCTGCTTGTTTAAAATAATCAAACAATAATTGATTTTTCTCTTTTAAATCAGACAACTTAATCCCTTTTGTACTAAATTGTTGATTTCCTAAAGGACCTACACCATTTGTTGCATCAACCATCTTTACCGCCTTTCTTTATTTACACACATAAATAGTCGATAGTGCAAATATCGGAAATTGCGATAATAATCTTTAATAATTTATAAAAAATTGTTAACAATTATTAATAATATAAGCTAAACAAGCATCATAGTCAGGGATTTCAATAATTGAATTATTTATTTTATCTAATGTTATGTTAATAGCTGTTACATTTTCTTTAACAGCAAAAACTTTTATACCTCTTTTTACAGCTTCGAATACCGGAGTAGAACCTAAAGCATCATAAGGCATTACAAGATAATCAAGTTCAGAAATCGAAATCCCGTCATTTTGCGATAATAAAGGTGCATTATCCAAACCTAAAAGAATACAAGGTAAAAAAGTCGGAGTAATATATTCCGATGCAGCCCGCCCATCTACGATGTCTGACGAAATACTATAATCGACAAAGGCAGGAGAATGAGCACAAGGGACTTTTAAATTTTTAGAAATATAATGCGACAATATAGCCTCTACTCCACCTACAGGATCTGTTCCAATACCATTTGCATAATCAGGATTATCATCTTCCGGTTCATCAAAAAGACAAACTATAGCAATTGCATTGCATCCTCTATTTATAAGTTCTTGAGAAGCTTCAAGTAATGTTTCAATATTTTTCACACTTCCTGTAGAAATCCCACTATCTTCTAATGCAAAATCAACTCCTACTTCTTCTTTAGTAATAATATAATCTGAAACATTCACACCATACACGCATTTCACTGCATTAATTGTATTTATGTGAATATTTAAAACATCTTGAGGTATCGCTTTATCAAAGACAACACCTATTCTATTCTTTTGAGAAGGTATTAATTTTATATTCCCTTTAAAAAATTCATCAAGAGAATACCCTTCTACATAAAACATATTGCGATTAATTCCTGAAAAGCAACCTGCATTTACAACATTTGGATTTACTATAAGTTTTGATATTTCAGAAAATTTAACAGCATATTGACTTGCATCACCGGCATATCCGCCAATAGATGCACCAATACCTGTTGGTACTATAAAAGCTCCGAGTTTTTCACCATTTTTTAACATAATCTTATAATACAACAAAAAAGCAGCTTTAAAGCTGCTTTTTCGAATTTATTATTTAATTGTGCTACGTTATTGTTGTACACCTCCATATGAAAAATCACTTTTAATATTAGTTTGTAATAATTTAGTCCAAGTTGATTCAAATGTACTGATTTCATTTAACTGAGTTTCTAAATTATTTTTTTCTAATTCTAACTCTTGTTCCCAAGAATTTAAGTTAGCCAATTCTAATTCATGTTCTTGTTCCAATTGTTCTGTCAACAATTCATAAGTTTCCGGATCATCTTCATAATAATTATAATAGACGTTATCCATTTGATCATTATATTTAGCTTGGCTTTCTGCAGTTTGTTTTGATGCACTCAAAGTATTCATCATATTTGTGGACAACTTATCATTTATCAAAGCTTTCTGTTTTGTGTACATTAACAATGTTTCATGAATATTTGAAATTGCCATCTCTCTCGTCCTCTTTTTTTACTTTTCTTACATATATAAACAATTTAGAAAGTATATGATTTCAAGATTAAGACTTTTCTTTACAATTGTTAACATTATTAATTAATG
>ULVF01037673.1_pt1 | contig 9995 bp, 10 predicted proteins | sample 1959201 | NCBI WGS metagenome assembly ULVF01 (sample SAMEA4835779, study PRJEB28245) | human gut metagenome | biome: gut microbiome; material: fecal sample | place: Denmark | collected 2008 | reverse complement strand
CGCAGCAGCAGCGCGCCACCATTTGCGACGCGGACGGCTTCTGTGTCGCCCGCTGAAAGGAGCATCCGCATGGATAACCAGAACGCCATTGAACCAAAGAAAGCATTTGACCCTGTGAAGTATCAAACGGACTGGATTCGCAATAATGTCAAGAGGTATGAGGTGCGCGTGAATATCAACAAAGAAGCGGATATTATTGCGTACCTTAATAGCATCAGCAATGTTCAAAGCTATGTGAAGCAGCTCATCCGCGATGACATTGCGCGCCACGCGCAGGAGGAAACACCGCATCATGAGAAAGTATGAAATGACTGACGAAACCAAAGTCGTCATGGGGCATACGCTTCACCGCATCCGTGCGCTGAAATCATTTCGCGCCGGAACGGAAGCGCATCATCACATCGGCTGTCGGCAATTCCGGCAGCCTTTTCTTTGATATGTTTCCCATAAGCAAACGAAACCGCCCTCGGAGCAGTCAAATTCGACTGTCCGAGGGCGGTTTTTTCAATTATTGCAACAGCCGCTGCGCCATGCTTTCTACGTCTTCCAGCGTCAGGAGCGTGACCGACCCGAACGGCGCGTTGAGCAGCACTTCAACCGCGCGGCGGTAGCGCGTCAGCAAATCCACCAAAGCGGGCAAATCGCACGGCTGCTTGTCGTTTTTCGCCTGCATGAGCTGTCCCGCCAAATCGAAAAAGCAGTCACCCAGCAGGTGCAGGACGATGCCCGCCACGCCGCGAATCTCCATGAACAGTGTGCCGCTCTGGACACCCTGTGCAATCGTTTGTTCCAGCAGCGGGTGGAAGCGGTCTGACAATGCGTCCAAGTACGTCAAAGCCATCGCGCGCCCTTCCGGCGAAGTGGCCATCGGCAGGAGCATCGCCGTGAACGCCGCGTCCTCATCGCGCATCGGCAGACACGCCGACAGCAGCAGATTCAGCCGCGCAAGGTCATCCGGCGCATCCGCCAATTGGGCTTCGGCACGTTCCGCCGATTCCTGCGCGTGCTGGTGACTGAGCAGCGTCATGATTTCTTCCTTGCTGGCGAAATGGTGGTAGATGCCGCCCTTGCTGACGCCCGCCGCACGGACGATTTCCTGCATACTGGCGGCTTCGTAGCCCTTTTGGCAGAAAAGCTGCTCTGCCGCCCGCAGAATCTCCCGTTTCGTTTCGTCACCCTTGCGCATGTGATGCTTCCTCCCGTTACTCCGCGTTTTCGCGGTGCATGGAGCGCTCCGACGAAAAGCCGTTCGGATAGCGCCCATGCAGTTTGTTAAGATTCCCCTGCAAAATTTCGCTCAGCGGCACATTCAGCCCCCTGCGCCGCCTCCGCCAAGTACCACGCGACGTCGCCAAGCTCCTTTTTCAGCTTCTCCGTATCCAGCGGATGCCCCTGAAAGCGGTGCTTTTTGAGCAAATCAATCGCTTCGCCGCTCTCGCCGCAAAGCCCCATCAGCGCGTTTTCCAGCACGTCCTGCGGATTCAGCGCTGGATTAAGCAGGGACATGGCCTCCTGCTGATAATCATCGACATTCATTGCGCCTGCTCCTTCCGCTGCATGAGTTCCAGCCCCATTTTGCCCGTGATTTGCTCCGGCGTCAGCACCATCAGGCACAGGCGGCTGGCGAACTGTGTATATTCCACTTCGGCGGCGGATTCATCCGGATAGAAGCGCTTCGCCAGCGCGATGCACAGGTCATGCTTCTGCTTTTCGTCCGTCACGATGGCGATTCGCCCCTTGACGATGACGCTGCGGTACGCGGTCGTGTACTTCTCCGGAATCACGTCGTCCGCGTCAACCACGCAGAAGGACGCGCGGTTATCGCGGCGGATGCAGTCGATTTTCTGCCCTTCGAGCGCGCCGTGAAAGACAATCACGCCATCCACCAGCGCATAGGACAGCGGCACGCCGTACGGGAAGCCATCGGAGGAAATCAGCGACAAAACACCGCTGGTCGCCCGGCGAAGCACCTGTTCGCATTCTTCTTGGCACAATGCCTGTTTGTTCCTGCGCATGGTCATGCCTCTTCCACTGCCTTTTTCAGCGGCGTGAGGTCGATGCCTTCCGCGTCATTGAGCACCTTCAGCAGGCTTTCCAGCATCTGCTGCACGCCGCCGGGCACGTCGCTTTCCACATTCAGCGGCAGCACGGGGTCATGCACGGACAGGCGGAGCAGGAACCAGCCGTTGTCCATGCCGCCGTCAAGGTCGAAGGAAATGCGCACGCCCTCGCGGTTATCCGGCGCGATATGCCAGTTTTCCGCCGCGTTCGCATAATCCAGCACGCGCTGAATGACTACCTTGCCCGCGTCGCGGAAGTCATCGGCGGTGATGTTCAGGCGGATTTCGCGGCTCTCGACCGGCTCTTTCAGGTCGGCAATCAGGCTGCCGAGCGTCTTGCCCTCCTGCTTGAGCTTCATAGCGCGGACAATCAGCACCGTGACGAGATACATGCCGTCATCAAGGAAGTGATTCTCGCGCAGGGCGGCGTGTCCGCTCGTTTCAATCGCCAGCGGGCAGGAAATGCCCTCTTTGTTCAGGCGGATGGCTTCGTCGATGACGTTGCGGTAGCCGCGCTTGTAGCGGTAATGCTCGCCGCCCCAGTCGTTGATGAATTTCTTGAGGCCTGAGGACGTCACCGAGTCCGTTACAATCGTTTCGCCGGGCTTTTCGTCCAGCAGGATTGCGGAAATCAGAGCAATCAGGCGGTTGCGGTTAATTTCGCGACCGTCGGCATCCACCACGGCGGCACGGTCGCAGTCGGTATCGAAAATCACGCCAAGATCAGCGCCAACGCGCTTCACCGCCGCGGAAATCGACGCCATCGCCGCTTCATTCTCCGGGTTCGGGATATGGTTGGGGAACATGCCGTCCGGCTCCAAGAACTGACTGCCTTCAATCCACGCGCCCAGTTCTTCCATCAGCTGCGCATAGAATCCACCTGCGCCATTGCCCGCGTCCACCACGACGTGCAGCCCCAGCAGCGGCTTCGGCACGTCCGTACCCAGTCCGCGGCGGATGCGGTCGGCAAGCTGCTCCTTGTACGTCGGCAGGAACGGCTTCTTGACAATCGTGCCTGCCAGCGGGGTGTCTTCGGGTTCGAGCGTGCTCGCCGTTTTGAGCAGTTCCTCCACCACGTCGCCTTCCACGCCGCCTTCCGCCAAGAAGAACTTCAGGCCATTCTTGTCATACGGGTGATGGCTTGCGGTAATCATAATCGAGCCATCCGGCTGGAAACCGGGCGTGATGATGCACATGTACATTGCCGGGGTCGTGCACATGCCAAAATCCAGCACGGACGCGCCCGCTTTGCTCACACCCTCCGCCGCCGCGTGCAGCAGCGCCGGGCCGGAAATGCGGCTGTCACGCCCAATGGCAATCGTCACCTGCGTCACCGGCTTGCCGACATGCTTCGCCACATAGCGCGCGAACGCCATGCCAAGACACATGGCCACATGCTCCGTCAGCGGGGCATTCTCGCCCACCGCCACGCCGCGTACGTCCGAGCCGCTCTTGAGCTTCATCCAATCCATCTTCTCTTCCTCCTCTGTCCGTTTATCTACGCATTTTCTGAACCATTTTGTCCACTTCTTCCGGCGGAATCGCCTCATACGCGCCGCGCAGCAGGTGATACAGCGGCGACAGGCTCAGGAAATCCTCCTGTACGCGCTTCGTCAGCTGCGGGCTGTGCACATCCACCGAGGCAGTGCTTTCCGGCGAAATGTACACCTCGCGCAGGGCATACCAGCCCTTGAGGTCATCCGGCACACCCGCCGGCACTTCCAGCCGCTTGAAGGAGCTGCCGCCGACGAGCATATGATGCTCCGTCAGGTGACACTGCTTGATGACGTTCCGCACTCCGTCCGGGTCGGCGACAATCCTCCGCCGCAGGATGTCCATCATCTGCCGATTTTCACCCCATGTGCCGACACCCCAGTTCATACCCGACGGCGCGAGTTCAAACCAATACATCACGCTGCCCTCGCGCGGTTCGCCCGCATGGCGGAACAGTACCCACAAATGGTCGCGGAAGGGGCTTTTGTCCTTCGTGAAGCGCACATCGCGCCGCAGCCGCGCCATGCAGCGGTACGGGCGGAGTTCCATCTGCGGGTCAATGGAGAGCATTGCGGGCGCGAGTTCCTGAATGAACGCCTCAAACGGCGCTTTCACGTCCCGCTCATAGCGCGCGCGGTTCTCCTCGAAGTAGTCAATGCTGTTATGGAAGCGAATGTCCAGAAAGAACTGAATCGTCGCCTCCGGAAATCCGATAAACATCATGCAGCCTCCTTGGGAATCTCCCTTCTATTATACCTGCTGAAAAGGGATTTTTCAACCGTTCCGGCAGCGCAAATCGCAAAAAAACAGAGGAATGCCCGCGCATTCCCCTGCTTTTCTATGAATCACTCGAAGCGAATCGTCATCTTGACAGGCGTCTGCCCGGTCAGTTCCGCCGAACGCTCGTCCGGCTGATACAGCCCGCAGTACACGTCGAACACCTTGCCGTCCGCCACGCGCTCGCCCGCATCGTTGACGACGGTGAAGGCATTCTTATCCAGCGGAACAGCAATCTGCCGCTTCTCGCCTGCCTTCAGCGCCACGCGCGCGAAGCCCGCCAGATGCGGATGCAGTGTCTCCCACTTCGTGTCCACGTCCTGCACATACACCTGCACAACCGTCTCGCCGTCGCGGTCGCCCGTGTTCTCGACCGTTGCTGTCACCCAGCCCATTTCGGCATCCACCGCTTCGCTATCCAGCGCGAAGGTGGTGTAGGACAGCCCGTAGCCGAACGGATAGAGCGGCTTGCCCTCGAAGTAGCGGTAAGTGCGGTTCTTCATCGAATAATCAGTGAATTCCGGCAGTTCAGACAGATCATGATAGAACGTCACCGGCAGACGGCCGGACGGGTTGACCTCGCCGAAGAGGATTTCCGCCAGCGCCGTGCCGCCCGCCTGACCCGGATACCACGCCATAATCTCCGCATTGCCCTGCGGCACATTCAGCGCAGAGCCTGCCGCGACGACCGTGACCAACGGCTTGCCGGTTTTGACCAGCGCATCAAGCAGCTTCTGCTGGCTTTCGGGCAGATTCAGCGAAATCTTATCGCCGGACGCAAACGCATTGCCCGTGTCGCCCTCTTCGCCCTCCAGCGTCGCATCCAGACCGACGCACGCAATCACAGCATCCGCATTTTCCGCAACCAGTTCGGCTTCCGCCAAGCGGTCGTTCGGCTGACCCAGATTCTGCACGCGGTCTTTGAACAGGTGGCAGCCTTCGCTGAACAGCACGCGGATGCCGTGCTCCTCCGCATAAGCGCGGATGCCTTCGAGGAACGTCACATAGCGGCTGGAACGGCCGTTGTAGTTGCCTTCCAAAGCAGGCACGCTGTCCGCGTTCGGGCCGACGACGGCAATCGTGCGGATTTTGCCCGCGTCCAGCGGCAGCACACCATCGTTGCGCAGCAGCACCATGCACTTTTCCGCTGCTTCCAGTGCCAGCGCGTCATTCTCGTCGGTATCGTTGGCGGTATAGGGAATTTTGTCGTACTCACAGTCGTCCGCGAAGCAGCCCAGCAGATAGCGGGAGGTATACATGCGCTCGCAGGCGGTCGTGATGTCCTCCTCCGTCACCAGACCCTCCTGATACGCGGTCAACATATGCAGGTAGGTGTTGCCGCAGTTGACGTCGCAGCCGTTTTTGAGCGCCAGCGCCGCCGATTCCGGCGCGGTATCGGTCACATGATGATGCTCGTGGAAGTCACGAATCGCCCAGCAGTCGGAGGTTACATGCCCCTCAAACTGCCACTTATTGCGCAGAATGTCCACCAGCAGCGTCTTCGATCCGCAGGCAGGTTCGCCGTTGACGCGGTTGTACGCGCCCATGACGCTCTCCACCTTCGCTTCCTTCACCGCCGCCTCGAACGCGGGCAGATACGTCTCGTTCATGTCCTTCGGGTTCGCCACGGCGTCGAAGGAATGGCGGATGGCTTCCGGGCCGGAGTGCACCGCAAAATGCTTGGCGCACGCGGCGACCTTGAGGTACTTGCCATTGCCCTGCAAGCCCTTGATAAACCGTACGCCCAGCCGGCTGGTAAGATACGGATCTTCACCATATGTCTCATGACCGCGACCCCAGCGCGGGTCACGGAAGATGTTGATGTTCGGGCTCCACATGGACAAGCCCTTGTAAATGTCGCGGTCGCCATGCGCAGACTGCCCGTTGTATTTCGCGCGCGCCTCGGTGCTGATGACGCTTGCCACCATTTCGTGGAAGTCCTCGTCGAAAATCGCCGCCAGGCCAATCGCCTGCGGGAACACCGTCGCCGTGCCCGCACGCGCCACGCCGTGCAGGGATTCATTCCACCAGTTATACGCCGGAATGCCCAGCCGCGGAATGGCAGGCGAGTCAAAACGGAGCTGGGAGGCCTTCTCCTCCAGCGTCATCTGCGCAACCAGCTCGTGTGCCAGTCGGCGTGCTTCATCACGATTCATCATCGGAACGTTTCTCCTTTCCTTTTCCAAGGGATTCTCATGTACATTTCCACCAAAAAGCAAAAATTCCTGCTGATTTCGCACAAAAATTTTCACGAAATCCGACCTTTTTCTGCAAAACGCTATGGCGCAACCTCGAATTCTTTGCTATAATAGAACGTGAGAGTGATTTCTGCTGTGAGGTGAGAGAGAGTTGAAGCCGGTCATTCGCGCCATTGCGTTTGATTTGGATGATACGCTGCTGCGGGACGACCGCACGATTTCGGACGAAACAGTATCCGTCCTGCGCCGCGCAAGTGAAGCGGGCATCTTCATCCTGCCCGCCAGCGGACGCACCTATTGCAGCATGGCGGGGTTTGCAAAACGCATCGGGTGCGCGAACCGGGTCATCTGCGCCAACGGAGCGGTAATCGCCCAGCCGGACGGAACGACACTGCATGAACTGACGATTCCCGCGGACATCGCACGGCAGGTCGCCCGGTTCGCCAAGGAGCGCGGATGCTACTGCCAGACGTACGCGGGCGATTGCTTCTACTATAATCAGCAGGGGGATTATGCCCGCGCGTATGCGGAAAGCTCGTCCCTGCGCGGCGTGTACGTCGGCGATTTGGAGCAGCATCTATCTGCGCCGACGACGAAGCTGCTGATGATGGCGCCGCCGGAGCAGGTTGTGCAGATGCTGGCGGAGGCACAGGCGCAGTTCGGCGAGTCCGTCGCGCTGACCTGCTCGAAGCCGTACTTTCTGGAGGTCAATCCCCCGCTGGCGACGAAAGGACACGCATTGTCCGTCTGCGCAGAGGAAATGGGCTTCCCACTTTCGCAGTGCATGGCGTTCGGCGACAGCCTGAACGACGTTTCGATGCTGTGCGCCGCCGGGCACGGCGTGTGCATGGGCAACGGGCGCGAGGATGTGAAGCGCATGGGCTTTGCCGTCTGCGGGACGAATCAGGAGGACGGCGTGGCGCGGTATATCCAGCGGATTCTTTTTGACTGATTTTGCATAGTATTTAGGAGGTTTCCTATGGTACAGGCAGCCGACTTTGCCAAGACGCTTCAATTGACGGTGCTGTCCCCTTCCACGCAGACGGAATGGGATATCCGCACCACCGACCTGAACCGTCCGGGTATGCAGTTCTGCGGCTTCTATGAATATTTCCCATTTGAGCGTCCACAGGTCATCGGCAAGGTCGAAATGACGTATTTGGAGAACCTTGAACCGGAAGTACGCCGTCAAATGCTCAAAAAGTACTTCTCCTTCGACATTCCCTGCGTCATCATCTGCCGCGGGATGCATCCGCCGGAAGAGCTGCTGGAAGCCGCCGCCGCGCGCAATATCGCCGTCTATCAGACCGGAATGGTGACGACGAAGTTCTTCTTCACCGCCATCAACTACCTGAACCGCTGCCTCGCTCCGCGCGTAACGCGCCACGGCGTTCTGGTATCGGTATACGGCATGGGCGTGCTGATTACGGGCGACAGCGGCGTGGGCAAGAGTGAAGCCGCCCTGGAGCTGATTCGCCGCGGGCATCAGCTGGTGGCGGACGACGTGGTGGACATCTGCCGCGTGTCGGACAACCGTCTGACCGGCGAATGCCCGGAGATGGTGCGCCACTTCATGGAGATTCGCGGCATCGGCATCATCGACATCCGCGCGATGTACGGCATCGGCGCCGTCGCGCAGAGCAAGTCCATTGACCTTGTGATTCACATGGAGAAGTGGGTCGAGGGCAAAGAGTACGACCGGCTTGGGCTGAATGACGAGTACATCACGATTCTCGGCGTGAAAGTACCCAGCCAGACCATGCCGGTGCGGCCGGGGCGCAACCTCGCCATCATCATCGAGGTGGCGGCGCGCAACCTGTCCATGAAGAAGCTCGGCTTCAGCGCCGCGCGGGAGCTTGACAGACGCATGAACGAAATGATCATGAAGCGTTCCAATCCCGACGCGCAGAATCAGGACTAACGTATTTTCACAATTACAATATACAGGAGGCTTTTTCCCATGATTTATGTTGGTATTGACGTTGGCGGCACAGGCATTCAGGTCGGTCTGGTGGACGAAAGCGGCAAGATTCTGTGCAAGGGCGGCATCGTCACCCGCACGGATATTCCCTTCGACATGCAGGTGAAAGCGATGGCGGACTGCGTGCTGGACACCATCGACAAGGGCGGCTACACGCTGGGTGACGTGAAGGCCATCGGCGCGGGCGTTCCCGGCGTAACCGACCCCCGCACGGGCAATATTGCGTTCTGCACCAACCTCGGCTGGGTGGACGTGCCGTTTGTGCAGGAGTTCAACAAGCACATTGCCAAGCCCGTTTTCGTCGGCAATGACGCGACGGTCGCAGGGCTGGCGGAGAGCGTCGCGGGCGTGAGCGCTGGTTCGGACAGCAGCGTGTTCGTCACCCTCGGCACAGGCGTCGGCGGCGGCATCGTTTTTAATGGCAAGGTCTGGAACGGCTTCCACGGCGTCGGCAGCGAAATCGGTCACATGATTCTCGAACTTGACGGCGAGCCGTGCACCTGCGGCAACTACGGCTGTGTCGAGCGCTACTGCTCCGCGACCGCCATCATCCGCATGGCGCGCGAGCTCTGCGCGGTGCACCCGGAAAGTGAAATTGTGAAGGTGTGCGAAGGCGACCTGAACCGCGTGAACGCGAAGGTTGTTTTCGACGCGGCGAAGAACGGCGACGAAATCGCGCTCAAGGTGTTCCACCGCTATGTGAAGTATCTGGGTCAGCTGGTTGCCAGCCTGATTAACTGCATCGACCCGGAGGTTATCGTGCTGGGCGGCGGCGTGAGCAAGGCAGGCGACTTCCTGCTGGATGCTGTTCGTGCGGAAACGCGTCGCTATGTGCTGTACAAGACGCTCCCATCGGCGCGCATTGAGCTGGCGAAGCTCGGCCCGGATGCGGGTATCATCGGCGCAGCGATGCTGGGCAAGTAATTCATCCCCCCAAATAAATTTATCCCCGGAGGCATGACGCTTCCGGGGATGTTTTGTGTCCTTATACTATTTCCAAATTCACCTGCGCCATCTGCTTGCGCCTTTTCCGCTCTGTCGTCCGGTCATTCCATTTAGCGTAGCGCTGCTACGCTGCATTCCACTCCCGTTAGCCAGAGCGAAAAATTCGCGGCGCATCTTGGCGCATTCTCATTTGGAAATAGTATTATTTATTCAGGCTGAAGCGGAACGTGTAGCCTTCTTCGCCGTAATGCTCATTGCCAACCCACAGCACCGTCTTGTCCGTGAGGTTATAGACGGCAGAGTGAATCGTCAGCGAGTTGGAATCGCCCGGATTGCCCCAGTCGCGGCGGCTGACCGCATCGAGCAGACCCATCGCCGCTTCTTCGTCCGCCACGACGCCGTTCAGCTCCGCCAGACGGTCGCGCAGAAGCTCATAGCGGTCAAGACCCGGTTTGTTCGCGTCCGCCGTGTAGTAATCCGGCGTGATAATGAAGTTGGTAATCATCTGCCAGTCCGTCGCGCCGGAGAGCGGGTCAGCGT
>ULVF01017190.1_pt1 | contig 10097 bp, 12 predicted proteins | sample 1959201 | NCBI WGS metagenome assembly ULVF01 (sample SAMEA4835779, study PRJEB28245) | human gut metagenome | biome: gut microbiome; material: fecal sample | place: Denmark | collected 2008 | reverse complement strand
TTCATTGAAACACATCCAGCGGAGTCATGAGGTGATGAGCGATGCTATTGCTTCGGCGATGGGGGCTTTTTGTTTCATCAAAGGTGAAGACAATAGTTATCATTCCTTTTGTCAGAAAGTGAAAGAAATCAGAGATGCAGCAGGCACCATGAAGTTTGGCGTTACATGGAAACGCAGACTTGTGAGACTATGCTATAACAATGGCTTCTTATATCCGATATATGTATACTATTGTCATAAGCAGAAGCAAAGTAGGGGCTGATTGTTCCTAACTGACTGAGGGGCTCCTGGCTTATGACAACTGATGGAGCCAATCAATGAAAACTGTTATAGCAATCATTATGACAAATGTTTTTGGCGGAGGGACGCCGCACCATGCCTTTGAAATGGCTGCTGAGTGGAGCCGCCAGGGACAAGGAGTTATTTTTGTTCAGACTTTTCACAGACTTGTGAAGATATTTTTCTATGATCAAGGGAATGCAGTTAAAGTCATCCGCTTTTGGGATAAAGATGGAAGCCGACTGGTGAACCTTTTGAGTAGGAACCATGTGGGGCTTGTTCACGTTGAGCATTTACTGGATGCTGAATCCCATTTTCTCGATCTCCATCGAAAGCTGAGGGTTCCATTGGCAGTTACTCTTCATGATTACTACCTCGCCTGCCCTTTTATCAGACTAACTGATGAAAATGACAGGTATTGCAGAGAAACAGCTTGCAATGAATGCCTGATGCGTCGTAAATTCTATTCTCGGACAACAGGTCAGCTGCTTACCGATATTGATGAGTGGAGACACCGGTGGACGGAATATCTCAAGGATGCGTCTCTTGTTTTGGTACCCAGTGAAGATATGAGGGAACGGATGCAGAGATATTTCCCAATGGTTAAGCTGCAGATGAGGGAAAATACAGAGCTTATTTATTGTAAGAGGAAATACATACATGTGGGGCTCATTGGCAGCTTATCAATCGCTAAAGGTGCTTTGAGCATAAAGAAATGTTTATCACTGGCAGCTGGAAAACATCTGCCTATCAGGTTTACGCTATTTGGTACTCTTAACGAAGTTTCTCTGACTCAAGAAGAAAAGAAGCTGATTTCCATAACAGGCCCCTATGCGGAAGAAAAAGTGTATGAGCAGATTCGTCAAGCGGACGTCGATTTCTTCTGGTTCCCAGGGACTGTACCGGAAACATATAGTTATACGCTTTCGATCCCGATTCGTCTTAGAATTCCTTGTATTTCATCAGATATCGGGGCTATTGCTTCTCGTATTCGATCCCACCGTTGGGGTGAAACGTATCCATGGGAGGCGGAACCTGATGAAGTGCTGCAGAAGCTCTTACATTTTTGCTATAGCAAATATTACAATCAGGATTTTGTCATCAAGAATACCTCTTTCGGCTCTTTTGAATCCTTCTATGCTGGTGTTCCGTTTAAGGAAGTCAATGAAGTTTCGCAGACGTCCTTGTCGTTTCCTTATCCTTATACAGAGTTTCCTGAAATATTGTACAGGGAAGAGTTCAATGAACTCTGGAAAGGAGCGGGACTTGCTGAAAAAAGGAAGCTTTTGGGACATGTGGATAAGAACTGGTTAAAAACGGTGTGGAGAAAGAAGGGAGCTGTCTATTTCTTGAAGAAAATAAGAGATAAGGCATTGAAATGAGGAATTATCATAATTGGTTATGGCCCGGTCAGAGTAAAAAATCAGGGAATTTTTACTCTTCTGGGAAAGAAGCCCAGCAGCGTTTGCAGCAAATCGATAAAGCAAGCTATTTCAAAGAGCAACTACCAAGTCGAGCCCTTATGGAAGTTGGGCGATTATTGGCAATTTGTGCGAAACAGAAAGATGGTAAGAACAAATTTCGTAGAGCTTTTTCTGAATTGGTTGAAAACGGGGCGCTTATTTCTGCTCTTAAAACTAGAAATTTTGAGGGCGGAATGACAGAGAGACTCAAACGCTTTTTGCTTCTTCGTCAATGGGGCTGGCTTTACTTTTTCTTATTGAAAACAAAGCATCTACTTTCTGGAGGGTGATGGAATATGAATCATATAATCAGGAATCGACTGTGGTATCTAATGGTATTGTTTTCTATATTTGCAACAATTCCAGAAATTATTCGTTTCAATTTTTTGGGTGCTGTTTTTGCTGAAAAACTTAGTTTTTTTCCCCTGTTGGCAGGGCTTTTACTCACATTATATTATGAGAAATGTCATGTTTTTAAAACATCCTTGAGCAGGCGGATTGGGATCTACCTTTTGATATATGCTGTTGTGTTGTTCATTTCTTTAATTCATGGATTGGTAATTTATCCGTATTATGGAGATATTTTGAATGGTCCGATTTCGCAGGTCGATAAAATACCAGTCATGCAGGCTTTTTTGCAGAGATTTGGATTTGACGTATCTGAAACAACATTACTGAGTATCTGGATGTTTGCCAGACCGTTAAAAGGGCTTTTTATGACGACCTTTTGGACATTTGGTTGCTCTTATCTTATTTATTATTGGTATAGGAAAGATAGCAGTCGTGGACTGGACATCATGAGAAAAGGGGCTGTAGTGGGGGCGATCATTATATGTGCCTATGGAGTCCTTGATGTATGGTATTTAAGCGGAAGTCATACGGCTGAATATATTTTGACAGAGCTGAATCCGATTGTTCACGAAATCAAGTCGAATGGTAGCTGGTGGCCACCGCTTTTATGGAAAGGACAGCTTCGCTCCCTTTTTGCGGAGCCGTCATATTTTGGCATATGGTGTGCTTTTGCGATGCCATGGTTATGGTACACATTTGCTACAGTGAAGCGAACCACTGCGAAAGTGGGAGTGCTTTCACTTGCATTTGTAATGACTGTATTTTTATTTTTGACAAAAGCACGGACGGCAAATGTTCTCATCATTGGAGAAGTTGTGCTTTTGTTTGCGGCAAGTGTTGCGTATAGAGCATATCTCTTAAAAAAGGCACTTATTATTATGCTATGTATAGCATGTGCATTTGGGGTGGCTGTCGTTGCTGGCGGTTTTTTACCAGGAAGCCCAGTCGCGATGAAGCAGCAAAAGCCTGCTATAGTTAATAATTCATCTAACGTGGGCAAAAGTTTACAAGAAAGCACTAAATTGGCACAAAAGTATGTGAAAAATAATGTGACCTCGGTTGTAGGAGATAATAAACGAAGCAATGGTGCAAGGTATTCTGTTTTGGAAGCCAATATAAAAATAGGAATGGATCATCCGCTTCTTGGTGTGGGGACATCTCTTCGGTCAGCTTATATACCGAATTATTTCCCTCAAAAGGCTTTTTCTAATGGTGAAGTAAAAATGTGGCTTCGTAATCAGAGAGAAAAGGGAATCATGAAGTCTGGAATCCCCTCCTTAGGGGAATATTCGTCTAGATTTGCTGAGACGGGATTTGTTGGGCTTGGCATATTTATGGTGCCACCGTTATTTCTATTGTTGAAATTGCTGAAAAGAATTAAGTCTGACACGACTGCATTTGAAGAAAAATTAGGATACATATTCTTTGCAATTTCTTTCTGCGGCATTCTTGCTTCCGGAATGGGTGATTTACTCAATATCACTTGTTGCTATTGGCTGCTTTTGGGGCTTGGCTACGCAATCATCTTTGGCGAAACGGAGAAGAAAAAGCTGTGATGAATGAACGTAAAATAGGCATCCTTTTAAGTTATACCAATATTCTCCTTCATGCGGTACTGGGCTTTATTTATGTCCCAATTCTTTTACACTACATTGGGAAAAGTGAGTACGGGCTTTACCAGCTCATGGGCTCACTCATTGCCTATTTTAGTGTGATGGATTTTGGCCTGTCAGCTGCGGTCATCCGTTTTTATGCCAAATATAAGGCATTGAAAGACAGCATTGGCATGGAAAATATCCTTGCTATTTCGGTTCGAGGGTATGGTGCAGTGACTGTGCTGGCACTGGCCATAGGCTTTGTCTGCTATGGCTTTCTTGATGTTATCTTTGCCGGAAGCATGACTGTCTCAGAAGTGAGTGAGGCAAAGCAGATTTTTCTGCTTTTGCTTTTGAATATCGTCATTACTTTATCTACCATGGTTTTCCGTTCTGTCATTAATGCCCATGAGCGTTTTTTCTTTTTAAAAGGGATGGAAACCATTCAGTTGGTGCTGTAGCCGATTCTTGTGGTGCTGGTGCTTCAGCATCACCCAAGTGCATTCTCTGTGGCGGCTGTGCAGACGGTACTGAATCTGGTGCTCAGCGGAGCAAGGGTTTATTACTGTTTCCATGACCTTCACGTGAAAATTCATTTTCATTACTGGAACCATGAGCTTTTCTCAGAGTTCAAGAAATTGGCTTTGAGCGTTTTTGCTGTATCCCTGATTGACCAGGTCTTCTGGAAAACGAATCAGATTATTCTGGGCATCATCAGCGGGATGACAGCAGTGGCGGTATACTCTATTGCATCCCTGATTTATATGAACTATATGGCCCTTTCTACATCCATATCCGGCGTGTATCTTCCGCATGTTACCGGCATGGTGGCCAGGAAAGAGCCCATCAGGAACCTTTCTGAGCTCTTTATTCAGATTGGCAGATGGCAGTATTATCTTCTGGCCCTGGTGGCAACGGGCTTTATCATTTTCGGGAAGCAGTTTATTGCCTTATGGGCAGGACCAGGGTTTGAAGACTCTTATATCATTACTCTTCTCATTGTTCTTCCATTTACAGTAGATTTGATCCAAAACATAGGACTTGCCATTATGCAGGCCATGAACCGTTATGACTTCCGGGCTCGCATTTATTTTGTCACAGGGGTTTTGAATCTTCTCCTCGCTATCCCACTGGGAATCAAATATGGCGGTATTGGCTGTGCAGTGGCTACCGGTATTTCCATGATTGTGGGAAATGGATTTATTATGAACTGGTACTATGCAAAAGAAATGCATCTGGCTATAGCTTCCTTTTGGAAACAAATAGGGAAGATTTCCTTTATTACTTTCATGTGCCTTGTGATAGGATATTGGGTTAATGCTTATATTGGGCCGTACGGTGGCATATATCCTTTCATTTTGAAAGTGGTAATGTATACCATTTTGTATGTAGTAATGATATATTTTTTTGCTATGAATTTATCAGAACGGGAAAAGGTTCATGCGGTTTTTCACAAGTTACATATAAGTTAAAATTGTAAGGCTATTTACATATGTTGAACATTAACAATGAACTTTTTGTCGATATAAAGAATTTTCTGAACCACCCCTGGAGTGTGACTCCAGAAAATATGGTCAAACATGCGGATGAGATAAATCAGGCAGCGAAGGCTGTAACAGAACTTAGGGATACAGGGAAAGGGCCTGACGGGAGCCTTGTCTTGTTTCCACATCTTTCATATTTACTGGAAGAAAATGTATTAATCTCTGAAGAGGAAAAAGAAGCTCTTCTTTCTTTAAAAGAGGAGGCTAAATCCTATGATGCAGTTATTTCTATTGGCATAGGAGGTTCTTATTTAGGTAATCAGGTACTTTTTGATTTATTTTGTGGCCCCTATTGGAATCAGTTTACTAAAGAAGAGAGACGTGGATATCCTCAGTTTTATTTCGCTGGGCAGAATGTAGATCCTGTCAGCCTGACAGAACTTTCTTCCTGTATTTCCAGGGAGGCTGGGCACATACAGGGGCGCCGAATGCAGGTATTGTTTCTGGTAATTTCTAAATCAGGGACGACCATTGAGCCGGTTGCTGCGGTAAGGGGATTAAAGAAACTGCTTGCCGACGTTTGTGATATTCATCTCATGGCGATTACCGATAAGGAAAAGGGAAGAATCCGACCGTTAGCAGAAGAACGACATTTCCCTTGTTTCACTGTCCCCGATGGAATCGGTGGCCGGTTCAGTATTTTTTCTCAGGTAGGCCTGGTGTTTGCCAGCCTGGCCGGGATAGATATAGAAAGTTTCCTTAAAGGTGCACAGATGGCAGAAGAGGCGTGCCAATCTGAGGATATGAAAGAAAATCCGGCTCTTTTGCTGGCTGCTTTGAAATACATTGCCACAAAGAAATATGGCATTACCGCGGAAGTTATTATGCCCTATGGGGACAAGCTCAGGCCTTTCGGCTGGTGGTATGCTCAGCTTTTGGGGGAATCCCTGGGAAAGAAATATGATATGCAGGGGAACGTGGTGTACAACGGTCGTATTCCGGTAGCTTCCGTGGGAACAACGGATATGCATTCCCTCACGCATGCACCGTCAGCTGGGGAAGCTTCGGCATTCTCTGGGAAAGACCGGGGAAGAGCGGCAAGACGATCACCGTCTACCTCCATCCGTCCCGCTATACCTGCGAAATGCTGAAGGAAAGAGATACCTTCACCGTCAGCTTCTTTGAAAAGGAATACCAGAAAGCTTTGGGCTACATGGGCTCCCATAACGGCAGAAACGAAGACAAGGCAAAGGCAGCCGGCCTTACGCCCGTAGAACTTCCCGAAGGCGGACTTGGCTTCAAGGAAGCAAAAGTTTCCTTCGCCTGCAGAAAGATCTACCAGCACATGTTCACAAAGGAAGACCTGGCTCCGGACATCCAGGAATACTACAAAGGAAGACCGCAGGCCTTCCCGCTGAATGAAAAAGGCGAATGGGAACCGCACATCGTCTTCGTAGGCGAAATCAAGACAGTCACTGGAAATGAATAATTGAATTATAAAAGAGCTGTAATGAAATGATGGCCCATTTCGTCACAGCTCTTTTTATGTATGCATTCCCGGCGCCGCCAGAAGGAAGGCGGTGATGACCGCGATGAAAAGCAGGATGAAGCCTGCGAGGCGGAAGCCCTGCGTGTAAGGATCCGATTCCTTCTTCGGAAGGCGGTAGGGATGCGCCTTGACCGTTTCATAATACGAATCCGGAATCAGTCCCCGGTAGTAGGAAGAAAGGTACTGCGCATACGCCGCCGTTTCCTTCTCGAAGAACCAGAAGACAGGCGTCAGGAGGGGGAGGTGATTCTTCTTGGAAATCGCCGTGAGACTTTCAGAGACAAGGCCCTTCAGTGCATGGCCGCCGTCCTGCGTCTTCGCCTCGGCCTCTTTGGCAATCCTGTCGAAGAATTCATGGTGATTGTCCATTTCCTTTTCCGTATACGAAGAAAGATCTTTGGGCAGGAAGGAAATCCCCGCCGCTTCCCAGCCCGGATCGGAAGAGGACCGGATAAACCCGGGCCAGTCCTTTTCTGCATCTTTGAAACCTGCGTAAAGCTCGGTGAGAGGGCTGTAATCCCTGGCATACGATTTCAGAACATACTTTGCAATGTAAAGGCGGAAGACAATGTAATCGCAGAGAAACGAACGCCACCGTTCCTTGTCTTCTTCGAACGTGATGACCTTCTGCGCTTTGAGCATCTTCAGGAAAATCAGCGGAAGCCCGTAGCTTCCACGTGGCTGTGCCGTATAAGAGTAGAAAGCGCGCCGCGCAGCCGACAGCCCTGCACTTCTGTAGTACATCCTTCTGTCCATGGGAATCCCTCCTTCCCGTCAGTTACCTTATTGTACTATGCCGCATGTACTTTGGACAGGGGAAGCCTTCACTTGCATAGTAAAGAGCCAAAGGAAGAGTGAGGGAATCAAAAAGAGAAAAGCCACAGGCACCGGCCCATGGCTTTTCCCCCGTTTATATTGAATTATGAAGGAACCTTGTCAAGCATACATGTCGCTTCCGCCGCCGCCTTCGAATTTCTTCTCTGCATTGGCTTCCATGTATACGCGGTCAGGAGTGAGTTCCATCATCCTGGCCGCTGCAGCTGCCGCAAACCCGTGCGTTTCATCATCGAAGTAATCGAGGAGCCCTTCAGTGACTTCCATGCCGGAAGCTTTTGCGACATTCTCGATGCATGCGCGGACCGGATCGCCGGAGCACTTCGTCTCCACAGCGCGGAGCTCATTCAGACGAGTGAGGACGTGCTCCCTTGTCAGGATGACGGAGCTCCTTCCCAGAGTGAGGAAGCAGCCGTCGAGCGCCTTTTTCAGGGCGATTGCCTTGAGGTACATCGGCATATCATCCATCAGGTCATGCAGTCCTTTCAGGATGGATTTCTTGTAGGAAGGAGCCATGCCCTCGCAGTCACGGATCACATTTCCTGCCACATGGAGCCTGTAGATCATGTATTCCCAGTAGAAGGTATCGACTTCGCCTTTGGCCGGCCTCTTCCCTGGACTTCTTCCACTCATAACGCAGGCTGCAGCCCGTATTCTTTCCAAACGCCTTCAGGGCTGTCATCATCATGCCCGAACCTACGAATTCCAGATAATCATTGACTGTCATTTGAACCGTCTCCTTTCTGCCCGTTCCATCGTGAAGCGGAACCAAATTATATAAAGTATGAACGAAGCGGATAAGCCGCTGAAATGTAATCCGGATAAGGGATGCCAGGCGATTCACCGGTGTGCCTGAATCATTCCTTTTTCTAATTTAATTATAAGTCTGAGTAACGTATAATAAAAATACAGTAATTGCATATAGCTTATAACAAATTTTCATTATTTTTAAAGGCAGGAAATTTGCCGGTATCGAAGGATTTACAGGACGCCCCTTTTCGTGTAGCATAGAACAGATAAGGAGAAATCTATGGAAAATACGAAAAGCCATTTCATCGAGATAGAAAGCCATGAGGGAAAAGACCTCATCATACGGTCGACCGCAAGCCGTGAAGAAACAGCAGGAATCCTTGCTGCTGCCCTTTGCCGCGCCGAAAACATCGACCCCTCCCATGAAAGAGACATTTCCGCATTCCTAAAGGTTCTCGCTGATGAATACAGAAGGGAAGACCTTGAAAAAGGCTCCCGCATCCAATAAACAAATAAAAGACAGAGGTTAAGCATGAGTGATATGAAAGAAGCAGCCGTCCAGATCCGCGTGAACGCAGACGGCAAAGTGACATTATCCATCGACGAGACGCTCCGCCGTTCCGTCATTACTGCCTGCTCCCAGGCATTCTGCGGAGCTTTTGACTTCGCAGGAGAACACGAAAATGAAGTCGTCAACGCATTGAAAGATTTCGCCGAAACGAATGCGGCCCACCCGCAGCCCGAGCTCGCTTTCAATCTGCCGACCGTCCACTAAGAAAGGAAGGGCATGGAAACATTCAAGATCGGCCCCAAGGACGAAGGAAAACGCCTGGACCAGTTCATGCAGGACAAGAAACACTGGCCAAGATCCCTTGTCATGAAAGCCATCCGCACCAAGAAGCTGAAAGTCAACGGAAAGAAAGAAGACGCATCCTTCCGCCTCTCAAGGGGAGATGATGTCGTTTCCTATGTACTCGAAGAAAAGAAAAATACAGAGCCCGTCATTCTGTATGAAGACGAAAACCTTCTGGCGGCCGTGAAACCCGCCGGGCTCCTGTCCCTTGATCCTGAAGGAAAGGGAAAGGATACCCTTCTTACAAGAGTCAATAAGTACCTCGAAGGAAAAGGCGAAGCGCCGGCCATCCCGGTCCACCGCATCGACTTCCACACAGAAGGCATCCTCCTCTTCGCTAAGAACAGGCCCGCTGCCGATGTGTTGGAAGGCCTCATCCGTGACAGGAAAATAGGGAAGACCTACCTCGCCGTCGTCACAGGAAGAGTACAAAACAGCAAAGGCCGCCTCGAGCACCAGCTCTTCAAAGACGCCAAGCAGAACAAAGTCTTCGTCTCCGAAGAACGCATAAAAGGCTCCAAGACAGCCATCACCGAATACGAAAGAATGGCAGCCACAGGCGACCTTACCCTCGTGAAATGCCATCTCATCACAGGAAGAACCCACCAGATCCGCACCCAGCTCGCCCACATCGGCCACCCGATCTTAGGCGACGACAAATACGGATTCAAAGCGCTGAACAAAGAATATAAAGAAAGAGGCCAGCTCCTCTGTGCCTACCAGCTCTCCTTCGACTTCACTGAGGAAGGCGGCATCCTGTCCTACCTCTCCGGCAAAACCATCCGCCTCCCGAAAGTAGCCTTCGTCCACAAATACTTCTCCGGCGTGCATTATTAATGTATATATAAAGAGAAGTATATAAAGAGATAAAGAGAAAAAACTGAGGAATGATGAATCGTGGCTTATAGGACATTTCGTGTTGTTTTTATAGTCGATGAG
>ULVF01010713.1_pt1 | contig 10162 bp, 9 predicted proteins | sample 1959201 | NCBI WGS metagenome assembly ULVF01 (sample SAMEA4835779, study PRJEB28245) | human gut metagenome | biome: gut microbiome; material: fecal sample | place: Denmark | collected 2008 | reverse complement strand
ACCTGCCATTGCAAATGCTGCAAATGCATTTTTCAAAGCAAATGATATCAGACATTCAGCTTATATAATGAGTTATCAGCCACCAGAAATGCTATATGTACAGCTGGCTATGGGCCATCCTGTTATTGTGTGGACATGCTTTGATTATAATGTTACTGAAATCAAATATAACGAAGTTGTTCTTGATGATGGAACTGTATTTACCTGGCCAAGAAATGAACATTGTGTCGCACTGGCAGGATACGATATTGTTAAAAGGACTGTCACTCTTGCCGATCCTACTTATGGAATTGTAGAAAGGGATATGGATAAGTTTGAAGATTATTATAAGAGATATTATTATCAGGCGGTTGTGATTGAATAGGTTGCGCGAGTAACGATGCATCCGAATCAGTTATCTGATTAGGATGTCGCGGTTCTCCTCGAATAAGAAAAAAGGACCACCAGCAAAATTGTGCAAGCACATTTTGCTGGTGGTCCTTTTTTCTTATTCTCATCGTTACTCACGCAAGCTATTGAGGGGAATTGGACCCCCGACCTCTTCATTACCAATGAAGTGCTCTACCACTGAGCTACAATAGCATAATTGCTGTTTTATATAACAGCAATTCTATTTATATCATTTTTGCATAAATTTATCAAGTATTATTTTGACTTATTGCCTTTCCTATCTTAGTTCTGGCACGTTGTATGGCATTATCGATAGATTTTGGGGGACGATTTAGTTCTTGCGCTATTTTTACGTAGTCTTTTCCACCCATAAGCAGTTTTATGACCTTCTTTTCCAATGGGCTTAATGTTTCAAAAACCCTTTGTTCAAGATTCCCCGTATATTCCCTGTCTATATACAGCAGCTCCGGATTCTGTTCGTATAAGCCAGCCAATGTGTCCACAAGCTTCATGTCAGCATTATCATCAGCACTGTTTACTGGCTCATCAAGTGAAATATAGCCATTTAAAGGTGCATTCTTCTTGGTGTTTGAAGCTTTAACTGCATTCATTATCTGTCCATTGATACATAGTGATGCAAATGTCATAAACGAGGCTTCCTTATCTTTATCGTATGTGGTCACCGCCTTATATAACCCAATCATACCTTCCTGTATAAGATCATCTTTTTCTCCACCAACTATATACATAGCATGTGCCTTTTTTCTTACAAGATTCTTATATCTTTCCATAATCGCATCTACGGCTCTCTCATCGCCATTACGATACATGCTTACAAGCTCTTCATCGCTGTATAACTCATAATGTTCCATAGACACAAACACCTCATTCTTTTTAGCTGTTATCTACATGCTTCTCTGCCTTACTATTTCAAACGCCATAACACCTGCTGCCACTGATGCATTAAGTGAATCTATATCACCTTTCATAGGAATAGATGCAACAAAATCACACTTTTCCTTTACCAGTCTGCTCACGCCATTTCCTTCGTTACCTATAACAAGTCCAATAGGTCCTTTAAGATTAAGGTTATACATAGTCTCTCCACCCATATCGGCACATACAAACCATAGTCCCTCTTTCTTAAGTGACTCTATAGTAGCTGCTATGTTAGTTACCTTAGCTACTGGTGTATAGTTTATAGCTCCTGCAGATGTCTTGGCAACTGTAGCTGTAAGCCCTACAGCTCTTCTTTTAGGTATAATAACACCATGCGCACCAGCCAGATTAGCTGTTCTTATGATAGCACCAAGATTATGAGGATCTTCTATCTCATCAAGTATAAATATAAACGGATCTTCTCCCTTGCTTCTGGCAGCCTCAAGTATATCCTCAACATCAGCATATTCGTAAGCTGCACCTATAGCAACCACTCCCTGATGATGTCCTGTATTAGCAAGCCTGTCAAGTCTTTCCTTCTCTACATAGCTGATGATTGTGGATGTCTTCTTTGCTTCCCTGACTATGCTCTTAACTGGTCCATCCTGACACCCATCAAGTATATATAGCTTATCTATTGTCTTTCCTGAACGAAATGCCTCAAGAACCGCATTACGTCCTTCAAATGTTAATTCCTTATATCGCATTATCTTAAACTCCTATTTCTGCTGTACAGATTCGTTACACATAATCAGATATCACTTATCGCTTTTTTCACTCTCAAGATAATCCAGTGCATCTTTTATAAGCTCACACATACGTTCATATCTTCCTGACATGTACAGATATCCCATAAGTGCTTCAAAACCTGTTGCACGTCTATAGTCACTTATTGAAGCATTTTTAGCAGATGTATATGACTTAGCATTGCGGCCTCTTTTATACACGCCTTCCTCTTCCTCTGACAGCTTATCCTCAATATATCCTATCATCTTAGACTGTGACTCGGCCTTTACTATACTGCTTGCCATTCTGTTCATCTTATTAACCTGTGTGTTGCCCTTTGTAACTATCATAGTTTTTACCACAAGGTCAAATATGCTGTCACCTATATAAGCAAGCACAAGTGGAGAAAGCTGTCTGGGACTCACCTCTTTAAGTCCCAGACTCTTCCATATATCATATGTAAGATTGTCCTTACTTATACCTTCTATATGACTATCACTTTTTATTATGCTCTCTTCCATCTGACACCTTCTCTTGTATCTTCAAGAACAATTCCCTTAGCAGTAAGCTCATCTCTTATCTCATCAGCTCTTGCAAAGTTTCTGTCTTTTCTTGCCTGCTGTCTTTCATTAATAAGTGCTTCCACATCTTCATCAAGAAGTTCTTCCTCCTTAACAACATTAAGGCCAAGTATGTCTGCAAGCTTTACTATGCTTTCCTTAAGTGCTGTAATATAAGCCTTTGTATCAGTCTCTGATGAGTTGGAATTAGCCAGCTTTACAAGTTCAAATACCGCTGATATAGCATCCGCTGTATTAAAATCATCATCCATGGCTGCTTCAAACTTCTTATAAATATCCTTTGTTAAATCAAGCACCTTCTGTTCTTCATCTGTCATAGGTAAATCAGCAGCTGTCTTTTCAAGATGTGTAAGATTCATAACTGATGTCACTATTCTGTCAAGACTGTTCTTCGCTGATTCCATAAGCTCATGGCTGAAATTAATCGGATTTCTGTAATGTGCAGAAAGCATGAAGAATCTTAACACCTGAAGGTCATATTCTTTTGCTATATCTCTTACTGTAAAGAAGTTTCCAAGTGACTTTGACATCTTTTTGTTATCTATATTAAGAAATGCATTATGCATCCAGTACTTTGCAAAAGGAACACCATTCGCAGCTTCTGACTGTGCTATTTCATTCTCATGGTGTGGGAATATAAGATCCTCTCCTCCTGCATGTATATCTATCTCATCTGCAAGATACTTCTTTGCCATAACAGAACATTCTATATGCCATCCTGGACGTCCCTCGCTCCATGGTGATTCCCAGTATGGCTCTCCGTCCTTCTTAGGCTTCCATAACACGAAATCTAGTGGATCTTCCTTCTCATCCTCACCTGAAACCTTAAGCTTATGTGCATCATCTCTATGTCCTGCTTCAAGATCATCTATATTCTTCTTAGAAAGCTTTCCATAACCTTCAAACTTTCTTGTTCTGTAATATACAGTTCCATTCTTTTCGTATGCATAACCTTTATCGACAAGTGTTTGAATCATGCTTATCATTCCATCTATTTCTTTAGTGGCAAGTGGATGGGTTGTAGCCGGCTTTATATTCATGCCTGCCATATCCTTCTTGCATTCTTCTATATATCTTTTAGATATTTCTTCTGCTGTAACGCCCTCTTCTATAGCTCTTTTAATAATCTTGTCATCTACATCAGTAAAGTTTGATACATAGTTTACATCATATCCTTTATACTCCAGATATCTTCTTACTGTATCAAACACTATCATAGGTCTTGCATTTCCTATATGGATAAGATTGTATACAGTAGGACCGCATACATACATTTTAACTTTTCCTTCTTCTAAAGGCTTAAACTCTTCCTTACGTCTTGAAAGTGTATTATATATCTTCATAACATCCTCATTTCTACGCATAACATATATCCTTGCCTATATGTTACTCGTCATCTTCATCTCTTCTTGATTCATTAACCGAATTCTCAAGCTTGGCAAGCCGCTTCTTTAACTTCTGATTCTGTTCCCTAAGCTTTTCTATCTCGTTCATAACCGGATCTGGGAGGTGTATCTGATCAAGATCAGTTTCAACCCTTACATTATCCCTTATAACAATTCTGCCTGGAACACCAACTACTGTAGAATTCGCTGGAACATCCTTTACAACAACTGAACCTGCACCTATCTTACAGTTGTCACCTATAGTAACAGAACCAAGTACCTTTGCACCTGCACCTATCATAATATTGCTTCCAAGTGTCGGGTGTCTCTTGCCCTGCTCTTTACCAGTTCCACCAAGAGTTACTCCCTGGTAAAGTGTTACATTATCCCCGATAATAGTGGTCTCACCAATAACAACACCGTGTCCATGATCAATAAACAATCCTTCACCTATTGTAGCACCTGGATGAATCTCTATACCCGTCTTTCTTGCAGTCTTTTGTGATAATCTCCTGGCTCTGTAAAAATGGCCTTTCTCATATAATTTATGAGCTTTTCTATACTTTAACAACGCCCAGAAACTAGGATAAAGAAACACCTCCATCTTAGTCTTGATAGCTGGATCCCTATCCATAATCACAGCCATTTCCTGCTTTATAAAATCTAAATATTTCATATCTGATAACTTCCTAACTATTCATATGGTCTTAATTCATTATATGATGTGAGTGCTAAAAGGTCTAAAAATAATATTCCTCATATTCTTACGTAATACAACTTTTAAGCATAGTCTACCCTGCACCACACATAACAAAAGTAGTATTTTATCTCAGATATGCTGTTGTATATTTATGTTCTTTATACTTCTCTTTTTGCAGCACATCCGTTACAGCCGCTGCAACAGTTTGTCATATCAGAATCACCATATATATAATTAGACACTGAAACAAGACTACATATAGCCTGTGATGATATACCTTCTCCTGTTCCTGTGAATCCAAGTCCTTCTTCTGTTGTTGCTTTGATATTCACCTGGTTAATATCAAGTTTAAGCGTCTTTGCTATATTCTCACGCATAGTGTCTATATACGGACGCATCTTAGGTCTCTGTGCAATAATAGTTGCATCTATATTCTCTATAATATAATTATTCTCATCAAGAAGCGCACCAACATGCTCTAAAAGCTTCATGCTTGATATTCCCTTGTATCTGTCATCAGAATCCGGGAAATGCTTTCCTATATCTCCAAGTGCTGCTGCACCAAGGAGTGCATCCATGATAGCATGAAGAAGTACATCAGCATCTGAATGTCCAAGAAGTCCCTTCTCATATGGTATCTCCACGCCGCCAAGGATAAGTTTTCTATTTTCAACTAATTTGTGAACATCATAACCCAGTCCAACTCTCATATGCTAACCATACCTTTCTATGATATCGTATATTTTCAAATTTATTCTTATCTTTATAAGTAAAACACATTTTTATAACATTTACAAGCACATATTAATAAACATAGCATTATTATATGTTTGTATTTTATCGCACTATCGCCTTGATACATCCAGCATCACTTCTTATCCAGCTGTCTTTTTTCTCTTTTCGTCAATATCAGGTGTCTTACTGCTTCTACAGGATGATGTAATATCATCCTTGGACCTGAATATCGCATAACCGCTTTAATCTTATCCCTCATATCAGGCTTATAGCAATGCACCTTACAATTAGAACAAAATGTCTTTGTTTCCATAAATGGACATTTATCGCTTCTCATACTGGCATATTCTGCCAGTTTCTGACACTCACTGCACATAAGGCTTCCTGTATGATGATTACCACGGCAATACAGTTGTATCATCTGCGTGACCATCTCTTTTTCCTGTTCACGTTTTCTGTTAATATCTGTATTTTTTCTTTTCATCTTACATACCTCTTTCACTCTATATCAGCAAAGCCAGAGCTTTAACTCTGGCTTTATATCATATCATCTAACTTACTCTTCCGCGCTCAACCGAATATGTCCTGTCAGCTATTCTCATCGTAGACTGTCTATGCGATACAAGCACAACCGTCTTATCATTTCTTTCCTTAGCTATTGACTTAAGTATAACCGCTTCATTCAGGCTGTCGAGGTTGCTTGTTGGTTCATCTAAAAGCACCAGGTCTGAATCATGCAAAAACACTCTTGCAAGACCTATTCTTTGTTTTTCACCACCAGAAAGTGTATCACCAAGCTCACCAACAGGAGTGTCATATCCTTTAGAAAGTGTCATTATAAAATTGTGTATTGATGCCTTTTTGCAGGCATTTTCTATATCCTCATCAGTCGCATCAAGCCTTGCTATTCTTATATTATTTCTGATACTGTCACAGAAAAGATGAGTATCCTGTGTCATATAGCTTTCCATGTTTCTAAGGTCATTAGTATTAACAGTCCTTATATCACGCTTTCCTATGCTTATTGTTCCACTATCTGTATCCCAGAATCTCATAAAAAGTTTAAGAAGCGTTGACTTTCCACTACCACTCTTTCCAACTATTCCTGTAACTTCACCTTTTAATATATTTATAGAAAAATCATCCAGTATCTTTTCATCATCATATGAAAATGTAACATTTTCTGAACTTATCCCATCAAAAACAGCATTTCCCTCTCCAGAAACCTCATCAACAACCGGATTTTCATCAAGTATATTTAACACTCTGTTTCCTGCTGCAAATGTGCTTTGCAATGTGCTTCCAAGTGATGCCAATGCAACAGCTGGTCCAAACGATGAAAATAGAGCTATTGATGTAAGAAGTACTCCATCAAAGCCTATACTTCCACAAGCATAAAGAAAAGCCCCTGTAAACAACATTATGATATCAAACACAAGTATACATACATTAGTAACTGCTGTATTAATACCAGCCTTATCTTTCATACGTCTGGAATACTCTGAAAGTTCATCAGTCTGCATATTCATGGCATTAAGCCTTTTATTTCCAAAACCATACTGTATTATCTGCTGCACGCCTCTTAAGCTATCCAGCACAAAGCTGCTAAGCTCACCTGACTTTGTACGATAAACCATGCCATCATCGCCACCAGCCTTTGATGCCAAAAGCGGTATAACTACACCTGTCACAATATAAGCAACAAGAGCAACTACTGCTAATATCCAGTGAAATGAACCTATATACACACACATTATAACTGTATACAAAACAGCAATTGCTATTGGTGATATTGTATGTGCATAAAACACCTCAAGAAGCTCTATATCTGATGTTATAACCGATATGAGATTTCCCCTGTCCCTGCCCTCAAGCTTTGCAGGACACAAGTTTCTTAACGCTTTAAACACCTTATCTCTTATAATAGCTAACAATCTGAATGCTATAAAATGATTGCATGACTGTTCTGCATATCGAAATCCAGCCCTTACAAGTGCAAAAACAATAACACTTATAAATATAACCTTAAGTGATAAACCTGTATCATAACCAGAAGCATCAAGTATTGCATATCCTCCAAATATCGTTATAAAGGAGGCACACAGATGACCTGCAAGACCCATAAATATAGCTATAATCATATATCCTGTAAGTGGCTTAACAAGTCCTATAAGTCTTAACATAACAGTTAATCCACTACGTCTCTTTATCTCATTATTCATACTAATCCTCATTTCTATACACGTTTTATATATTTTCCATTTCACACTGTGTATTCCACAAGCTGGCATATATACCATTTTTTTCAAGAAGTGCTTCATGTTTTCCACATTCAGCTACATATCCATCGCTAAACACATATATATTGTCAGCTTTAACAACATTAGCAAGACGATGTGATATAAGAATAACCGTTTTTGTTCTGGCAAGATTATGAACCTCTGCCATAATATCATCCTCGCTCTCAACATCTATATTAGATGTCGCCTCATCAAATATATATACACTGTTATCACGCATAAGTGCCCTTGCAAGTGCCAGTCTCTGTCTCTGTCCACCCGACAGGTTAGATGCCTGCTCATTAAGTTTCATATCAAGGCCACCCTGCTCTTTTATATAACCATCAAGCTTTACATGTCTTAAGACTTCCCACATTTTATCATCTGCAGCATCAGAATCTGACATGCGCAGATTATCTCTTATAGTTCCTTTAAACATATAACTCTGGTGACTTATGTACGTAACATTTTCCATTAATGATTTTTCGCTTATATCTGAAAGCCTTACTCCACCTATAGTTATGCTTCCTCCAAAATTTTCATTCTTTTTTGTAAGAATACCAGCAAATGTAGACTTACCACATCCACTCTCTCCTACTATTGCAGTAAAGCTTCCCATCGGACATTCAACATTAATATTTTTTAATATTAGTCTTTCTGTTTCATACGCAAACTGCACATTTCTAAAGCTTATATTATGATTGTCCGGAAACTCCTGATTCCCCTTCTCACTTTCTTTCATATCAAGAAAATGAAATATCTTATCACTTGCAGCCATTCCATTCATAGCTATATGAAAAAATGACCCGAGCTGTCTCATAGGTATAAAAAAGTCTGCTGATAAAAGAATAATAAGCAGACAGCCTGCCATATCTATATGTCCACTTCTGAACTGAAGTACGGATACAATAAGTCCAAGTGCAGCACCTCCATATGCAACAAAATCCATAATAGAAATAGAATTCAGCTGCATTGTCAGCACCTTCATTGTGATTTTCCTAAACTTTTCCGACTCTTCATTCATCTGACTGTTCTTATATTCATCCGCCTGATATATCTTAAGAGTTGTAAGTCCCTGCAGATTCTCTAAAAATGTATCACCAAGTGCTGTATACTGATCCCAATACTTAGATAGCAGCTTTTTTGCCCATGTCTGGACTGCTGCTATAGATATGGGTATCAAAGGTACGCATATAAGAAGAATAACTGCTGATGTAACATTTATAGTGCATACATATACAAAAAGTGTCAGTGGTGCCAGCATTGCATAAAAAAACTGTGGAAGATATGCACCAAAGTATGTTTCAAGCTGGTCTACACCTTCTACCGTTATCTGCACAAGCTCTGATGTCTTTATCTTTTCATTATATGAAACCCCCAATCTTAACAGCTTTTCATATATAAGATTCCTTAATGTTTTCTTTACCGTCTTAGATGATTTATAACTCATTCTTGCTGAAAATATATTGCATATGAAACGAATCAAAAAACATACAGCCAAAACTGCTGCAAGCTGTAATATTCTTTGTTTTAAATCCCCTGTATCCTTTGTTACTGCAAGTGTTGCTATAAAAGACGTTATCATAGTCATAAAAACTATGTTCGATATAAGAGCTATCCATTGAAACAACACATTACCCGCTATGTATTTTTTGCTATCAGGTACTATCTGTACCAGACGTTTTTTTATCATATTATTTATCCATCCTTTATTTAAACAATTTAATAATCTGTCAGAATTATATCCCACCACTTATTTAATAATTTCATACTTTTAAAATTTCATACTTTTAAATATTGATGGTTGTATGAGACTATTTTAAGATGCGTAGTTCTAACACTTGTTAGTTTATTCAAACCTTTTATTAATAATTTATCTCATTTTTATGTTATGTGTCAAGTGGAATTACATTGGAGATTGGAATTGGAAATAAATTGGAGATTGGAATTATTGACAGTTGAAATAAATTGAAATAATTAAAATTGATTAGAAACATTTTAAAAGCCCCTGCAATCTTTATCTTTAAGATCGCAGGGGAGAAAAATAATACTCACAATGGAATTATATACCATTATGATGAAAGGAGGGAGAATTCTAATCTTTGTTAGAAACTAGAATTCAATATGAAAATAAAATCTTGTAAAAAGTATTTGTAATGGTAGTTATAAAATAGCATACATGTTTTATTTTTTCAAGTCCTTTTATGTATTTTTGCCTATTATCACAAGTTTAATGTGCATTTTTTATGCAACTTGTACACTTCATTGTTTAAGTTTAAAAAAGATAATATTTTTTAAATTTTTTTCAAAAAAAGTGTTGACAACTAGTGCATTTTAATATTATAATAGCGAAGCAGTTTGCGTGAGACAAAATGCAAACAAACGAACGGGATCTTAGCTCAGCTGGGAGAGCATCTGCCTTACAAG
>ULVF01064008.1_pt1 | contig 10227 bp, 9 predicted proteins | sample 1959201 | NCBI WGS metagenome assembly ULVF01 (sample SAMEA4835779, study PRJEB28245) | human gut metagenome | biome: gut microbiome; material: fecal sample | place: Denmark | collected 2008 | reverse complement strand
GGTAGCCTCGGTTGCGCCATTTCCGAGGCCGTCGAGTCCGCCGTCAGTCGCCCCGGATATCGGTATGTGCTCGGCTCAGTCCTTTCGCAGGTGTTGCTGCACCAAACGGTTGTCGGTCTTGAGTCGCAGGCCGCATTGGCTCGCTACGGTCTGACACCGGACATCATCATCGGATGCGCCGGGGGCGGATCGAACCTCGGGGGACTCATTAGTTCCTTCGTCGGGGAGAAGATCAAAGGAAAGCTCGATAGCCGCATCATTGCCGTGGAGCCTGCAAGTTGCCCGAGCCTGACGCGCGGACGCTATGCCTACGACTTTTGCGATACGGGTCGCGTATGCCCGCTCCAGAAGATGTACACACTCGGATCGAGTTTCATCCCGTCGGCCAATCACGCCGGAGGACTGCGTTACCACGGTATGAGCGCGATTGTTTCGCAGCTGTATGCAGACGGTCTAATCGAAGCGCGAGCCGTCGAACAGACCTCGGTTTTTGCTGCCGCGGAAAAGTTTGCCCGTTGCGAAGGAATTCTGCCTGCTCCCGAAAGCAGTCACGCCATTAAGGTTGCGATTGACGAGGCCTTACGGTGCAAAGAAACCGGTCAAGAGAAGGTCATTCTTTTCTGTCTGACGGGAACCGGGTACTTCGACATGTCGGCTTACCAGCGCTTTAACGACGGCGCGATGAGCGACACGATTCCGTCCGATGCCGACCTTGAGAAGAGTTTTGACAAAATGCCTGAGGTGAACCTGTAGGACTTTTTCAGGTCAGAGTACGGCGCCGGTTTCGAGGCACCGTACTCACTTACGAGTCGCGTTGGCAAAGTTGCCGATGCCTTACGACCGTCAAGACCTTTGACCGAAAGGCCTCGGCTAAGTGTTCGGCGATGTAAACGCTTCTATGTTGTCCGCCCGTACAACCGATTGCCACCGTCAGGTAATGGCGGTTTTGGCTTTCGTATGAAGGAAGCCACTTGTCGATGAAAGTCGTAATGTCCGAAAGCATCTCTCGAACTTGCGATTGGGAGTCGAGGAAATCAATCACGGGTTTATCCAGACCCGTGAGCGATCGTAAGGCTTCGTCGTAAAACGGGTTCGGGAGGTTGCGCACGTCAAAAACCAAATCGGCCGCAACGGGAAGGCCCTTTTTAAAGGCAAAACTTTCAAAGTCAAGCGTCATCGAAGAGGGCGGAATGTCGGCAAACTCCGTGACCCACCGCCGCAGTGTATTCGGCAAAACGCGCGTTGTATCAATGATGTGAGCCTGTTCGGAAATCGGCGATAAGAGATTCCGTTCCAGGTGAATAGCTTCCGAAAGCGTGCGTCCGCTTTGGCTTCCGAGATGAACCGAGAGCGGGTGTCTGCGGCGTGTTTCGGAAAAGCGCTTAACGAGTTCGGTGTTGGAGGCCGTCAGAAACAAAATACGCACGTCGATTTTTCGAGCGCACAGTGCCGTCAGGCAATCCGTGAATTGATCCGAGGTTGTCAACCCCCGAGCGTCGACGGCAACGGCAATGCGATCGATGCCGCGACTGTGCAGTTTTTCCAGAACGGGCAGTAAGAAATCGAGCGGCAGGTTATCTAAACAGTAGTAGCCGCTGTCTTCCAATTGGCGAATGGCTACGGATTTACCCGATCCCGAGAGGCCTGTGACAATGACAACGCGTAACCCGGACGCGGAGTTTTTCATGTGGTTACTCCTTTCCCGGTGTTGCTTCAGGGGGGTTCCAGGCAGCAATGACGTCCAAAGCTTGTTTCGCGGAGGGCGCTTTCATCAGGGATTCTCGGACTTCTTTGTCGCGCAGAAATTCGGCCACATCCGAAAGAATGGCCAGATAGGCGTCCGGGTTGCTTTCCGGAATGGCCACGGCAAAAAACAGTTGTGCCGTCGTCTGCCCCGGCCCGTCGTAATCAATCGGCTGTTTGGTTCTCACCAGGCAGAGCCCGGGATCGACAATTCCGTTAATACGGGCATGGGGAATGCCGGCGCGACACCCTAAGCCCGTCGGTCCGAGTTTTTCGCGTGCAATCAGGGCATCGAAAACGCTTTGCGCCGGGACTCCGGAAGAGACGGACAAAATTCGGGAAACTTCTTCGAAAAGGCGTTTTCGGCTCAAGACATCTAAGTCAAGCAGGATGTTTTCATTCGGATTTAATAACGGAGCAATGTGATTCATCGTCGGTCAATTTCAAACAAACCTTCGAAAAGTATATACGTCCGCGAGGGCGAGCGAATTATTTCGGTCGAGTTGATGACTACGAGCAAAGGCGCAGTCGTTCGTTTTTCGGGGGGATTTTGTCCATTTCCCGATATTTGGCAACGGTGCGACGTGCGATGCGGATTCCCTGCTCGGCAAGTTGTTGTGTCAGTTGGGCGTCGCTCATCGGGCAGGCCGGATTTTCCTTGGAAATCATCTGGCGAATGCGTTCCCGAACGACAGTGCTCGAGAGTAATTCGGGAGCTTCGTCCGAGGCAACGGAGCCGGAGAAAAAGTGCTTTAACGGGAAAAAGCCGAAGGGTGTTTGGATATATTTCCCGGCTACGGCACGACTGACTGTGGACGTGGAAATGCCGAGGTTTTCGGCAACCTCCTGCATTCCGAGCGGCACGAGTGCTTGCGGACCTTCGACAAAAAAGCGGAATTGTCGCTTAAAAAGCGCGCGTCCGACTAGGAGCAGTGTTTTCTTGCGTCGCATCAGAGCATTGATAAAAAGGCGCGCCTTTTGGGCATAAGGCTCCATCGCTTCGCGTTCGGGGGCATCTTTCGGCCCTTTGTGCAAAAGGGCATAGGTGGGAGAGTCAAAAGCAATGCGCTCGGCGGCATCGTCCTGAAAAATAAGCGTCAGGGCCCCGTCCTTTTTTTCAACGGTAAAGTCTGGAAAAACGGTATGGTCCGTCAGACCGACAAACTGTGAACACGGATGCGGGTCTAAAGACCTTAAGATGCAAAGCGCGGCTCGAACATCATTTAGGTCTCGGTGAAGCCGCCGGGCAATCGCGGCCTTGTCGCCTTTAAGCAACAGGTTCGGGCATTCCTTGAGAATTGAATCGGCAAGAGCTCGGGTTGCCGTTAATTCATCGTTCGGAGCGGCTTTCAGTTGCAACGAAAGCACTTCAAGCGCGGAGGTGGCACCGACCCCCGTGGGATCGAGGCTTTGTAGCGTTTGTAGGGCCTCTTGCCAGGCTTTTTCGGAGGCTGAAATCGGACAGGTGTTTGCCATCGATTCCAAAGTCTCTTCGAAGAGCCCGTCTTCATTGAGGTTCCCGGCAAGCCACTGAACAAGGTCTTTTTTATCTTCGGGAATGGTAAGAAGACGAATTTGCCTTGTCAGGTGCTCCAAAAGCGTCGTCGGGTAGCTTAAGAAATCCGTCGGGTCGACAGTCGAGTCTTCCGAGGGAGTGTTTTTCCAAGTAATAAGCGACGTTGTTCCCGGAAAGTCAGCCGATACTCCCACCGGTTCGTCAAACGGAGTTTGTATCGAAACGCTCTCTTGCGTCTGATCGACATCTTTTGTGAGCAAAAACGGGTTTTCTTCGATTTGGCGCGCAATTTCGGCATTCACATCTTCGCGACTTAGCGTCAAGAGCTTGGCTGTTTCCAGAAGCAACGGCTTCGGAAGTTGCTTTTGTTTCCCGGCAACGTTGATATGTAAAGACGATACCGCCATAGCGCTTACATTCGGAAGTCTTCACCGAGGTAGATTGCCCGAACGGTCTGATTGGCGACAATTTGGGCGGGCGTGCCGTGCGCGAGAACTTCGCCGTTATTGATAATGAAGGCCCGATCGCAGATTCCGAGCGTTTCCCGGACATTATGGTCGGTGATTAAAACACCGATACCGCGTGACTTGAGATACCGCGTAATGCGTTTGATTTCGTTAACGGCAATCGGGTCGACGCCGGCAAAGGGTTCATCAAGAAGAATAAATTGCGGATCGGCCGCGAGGGCTCGGGCAATTTCCGTGCGACGCCTTTCGCCGCCGGAAAGCGATAGGGCCATATTGGTGCGCAAATGCTCGATTTGCAGGTCCTTGAGGAGCTCTGTTAAGCGCGACTCAATTTGCTCGGAGGTTAATTTACGCCCGTGTTGATCTTCTTTGAGTTCGAGAATGGCTCGGATGTTGTCTTCAACCGTCAAACGCCGAAAAACACTGGCCTCTTGTGGCAGATATGTAATCCCTAAATGGGCACGCTTGAAAATCGGTAGGTGCGTGATTTCCGTATTGTCGATAAAGATTTTCCCCGCATTGGGAGCAATCAAGCCGACAACCATATAAAAGCTCGTTGTTTTTCCGGCTCCGTTCGGTCCCATGAGCCCGACGATTTCGTTGGTGTTGACATCAAAAGAGACGCCGTTGACAACGGTGCGCGATCCGAAACGCTTGACGAGTTTTTCAGCACGAAGCGTATGCACGGGAGTTTGAGTGACGGGCGAAGTGTCTTGCATAAGTGGCATACTCTGTGGCTCTTATCGCATGTTGCGTAGTTTGGTTTCTCCGCGTAAGGCAGGCGGATTCGTGTTTTCCGAGGTCGGAGCGACCGTTTTGTCTTTAGGTCGTGGACTTAAGATGGCAGAAATACGGGTTTTCCGTCCGTCGGTGCGTTCCCCAACAATGCGGCTTGTGGCATGCAGTAGGTCATAGGTAATGACCGAGCCTTCGGTCGAATCGAGCGCGTGCCCGTTTTCGGTACGGATGATTTTCGCATTGTCCTTTAATACGATGCGATCGAGCTTTTCTTGATAAACAGCTGTTAACGCGCTGGCATGAACCCACTCTTCGATACCCGGGGTTTTCATGTCACGCTTTTCCTTCATGCGAACCGGTCGGCCGGTGACCGTCAGTGTTCGATACCCTTTGGCGTCAATCTTCAAGTCAAGTCGGTCGCCTTTGATTTCCAAGGTTCCTTGATGCACCTCGACATTTCCCGAATAGGATGCCTTTTGACCGACTTCATCGCCGCTGAAGCTATCGGCGACAATCTCAATAGGCATGTCGCGGTCGCTTGTCTGAGCAAGACTGAGGGAAAAACCCGTCAGAGCGACCAAAGAAAAAACCCAAGCGTGTTTCATGGCTGTGTAGAGCGATAGTTAACGAAGCTTCTTTTTCGGGATGATAACCGTATGAACGTCCGAATACAGAGTCGCCGTCCGGTCCACATTGTCGAACGTAAAGCCGATACCGGTACTTGTGTCCGTGCCGTGCTCGATGCGCACGGGAGCTTCCCCCGTGACAACCTGTGTGTCGGTATTGACGACGGCACGCGATGTCGTCAGACGTAGCGGCGCATTGTTCTTATCACCGTTCCTCGTTAGAACGATATTGCCCGTAAAGACAACGGTTTGTCCTTCGTCCATCGTGCTGGCTGTATTCGCGGAAATCTTAAGTTGCGGTTTATCGGGGGACAGGGTCACAAGTTTGGGGCGAATACTCACGCTGTGACCGTCCGAATAGTGTTCGGCGTACTCCGAAAACAGGCGGTGTTTGCCGGTCCCGTCGCGGTCAAAAATCGTGATGACACAGTCGCGCGTGGCAAAGTCCGGCGAGTCCTTATTGGGCTCGGATGCGCCGTCGTCAAAATTCGATTTGATTGCGTAGTAAGCCGATGCGGTAACGAGGATAGCGAGCACCGCCAGCCCGAAAAACGAAATCAGTCGGTCACGCAGGTGCATTAACGCGATTCTCCTTGCACGTAGTGCCGTGTAACCAAATCGTCCCAGCGATTTTGGGCACGCAAAATCAGTTCGGCAAGACTGCGGACGGCGCCGTTGCCGCCCGGGGCGGAGCTGACAAAGTCTGCCAGCGGCAAAACCTCGTTTGCCGCATCGGCTGGACAAGCGGCAAGGCCGGCTGCCTTAAGCGGCGGAATATCCGGAATGTCATCTCCCATGTAGGCCACTTCCTCAGTGTCAAGACCGAATGATTGCACTAATTCTTCAAAGGCACCGCCTTTAAAAGTCTTTCCTTGCATGACGGTTTTAATCCCGAGTTCGGCAGCGCGAGAGGCCGTTTGTTTCGAAAGACGACCTGTTAAAAGCGCGACGGGAATTCCGGCGCATTGCAGCAACTTAATGCCCAGGCCGTCTCGCGTGTAAAAGCGTTTGACGGCTTCCCCGTCATCGCCTATCCAAATCGATCCGTCCGTTAAAACGCCGTCGACGTCGAGAACGACAAGGCGGATGCGAGCGGCTCTACTCTGTAGTGTGCTATCCATTAAATCACCTTGGCGCTCATCAAATCGTGCATATGCAAGGCCCCAATCAGGTGCCCCTTGTCGTCAACGACCAGAAGTTGGTTTTTCAGCGTCTTCTCCAGAATCTTAGCCGCTGTTGCAGCCATCTCATCTTGACCGATTGTCGTCGGAGTTTTTGTCATCACGTCGTCGATCTTAATGGCACGGATATCGCCGCGTTTTTCAATCAGACGTCGCAAATCGCCCTCGGTAAAGATACCTGTGACGCGGTCTTCGTTGTCGACAACGGCAGTCATGCCGATGTGCTTTTTGGTGATTTCGCGCACCGCATCCAAGACGCTCGTTCCTTCACGAACAGAGGGCACGTCGCTTCCGGCACGCATGATGTCGCGCACATGCGTCAGAAGGCGCCGACCGAGGGCTCCGCCCGGATGTGAGCGGGCAAAATCTTCTTTGGTAAAGCCTTTTTCGTGCATCAGGGCCACGGCGAGCGCATCGCCTAAGGCTAATGTCGCCGTTGTCGACGATGTCGGGGCAAGATTTAAGGGGCATGCTTCCGAGCGCACTCCGATATCTAGGGCAACATCCGAGGCTTTCGCCAAGGCGCTTTTCGGGTTCCCGGTAATGGAAATCAAGCGAATGCCTTCGCGTTTTAAAACCGGGATAATCGTCAACAATTCATTGGTTGTTCCCGAATACGAGACGGCCACGACAACATCTTCGGCTGTAATCATCCCTAAGTCGCCGTGTGCAGCTTCGGCAGCATGCACGAAGAAAGCGGGAGTCCCGGTTGACGCCAGCGTAGCGGCGATTTTGCGTCCGACGTGAGCTGATTTTCCTACGCCGCTGACAATGACTCGACCGGAACTCGCTAGGATCAGTTGTACAGCTTGAGCAAAGGGACCGCTGCCGAGAGTGTCGGCAAGATGCTGAACGCACTGGGCTTCGCGCACAAGCACTTCACGTCCGAGGTCAATGGCACCGGACATATCATCATGGACGGGCATAGGGAAAACTCCGTTAATCAGTGCCGTCATTGTAGCGAAAGGGCGACTCATCTCGGAGTCCGCCTTGGGAAAGATAAAGGAAAAACTGTGCAGCTTCCCCGGCTTTAATCGTCAGTGAAAAAACACGAAGGACGGGGTTTTCGTCATACCCGAAAGTCACATGGGAAAAACGATGTCGCTTTCTCGATTGATCTCTTGGCAGCCAGACCATCGCTGACGGCGGTTTGTCCTGGCGGAGAATATCTGCAAGGCCCTGAGCCAGTGGCCTTTCGAACCAGGATGGCAGCGCCAGCCCGATGTTGTTGATGAGGCCGGAAATCGTGACATGGAAAAGCGGCTTACTCTCGGCAAAAAACAGGAGCGAATCGTCTGGGGATTAAAAGAGAGAGCCGAGGTTCCGGGAAAGGCTGTCCCTTAAACGGAGGTCTTAAAAAGCATAACGAATTTGTGATTTTGGGCCGAGCCCCGGCACATGAACGGTGTGACGCGTCCGGCTCGAAAGTAGTAAAAATTGTCAGGTCTTTGCTCCGGGGTTACAAAGAGCGTGGCGTCCGAAACCCCGAAGTTTCAACCAATCGGATGCATTGCCTGTTGCTCGCAAAACTCTTCGATGCGTTGTATCGAAGAAACAAAAAAAGTCATTTTTCGCGCGAAAAGCGATTCTTGTAACAAATTGTTGCAAACGAAAGGCAAACCTCTATAAGATACAAAACAGATGGCGACCTGTTGCGTCTTCGGCAGTGTTCGTCGCTGTTTTTTTATTAGTTTTACTTTTTAACGGAAACTCCATCATGCAAGCACTCGGTCGTTTCAAGCTCCACATTCTGGCGCTTTTAGTTGTAGTGGCCGCTGATGCCATCGGAATTCAAAAATTCGGCATTGTTGTTCTGTTGCCGCTTTTGTATGCCATGGTGTTCGGCGCAATCCTTTCGATTCCTCGCTTAAAAATCCTTTCGATGGCAGAACAGGAACGCGCAGCGCACTTTATGCCGATTGCGATGCTCTTCCTAGTGGCTTACTTGGGGTTGGGTATCGGACCGAATCTGGTTAAATTATTCGATTCGGGCCTGGCTCTGATTATGCAGGAATTCGGGCATTTCTTCGGCACCATGATTTTGGGTCTGCCGATGGCGCTTCTGTTGAAAATGGGGCGCGAGGCTATCGGTGCCTGCTACTCGATTGACCGTGAGCCGAACATTGCCATTATTGCCGAGAAGTACGGCATTGACTCTCCGGAAGGACGCGGTGTGATGGGTATGTACATCTGCGGCACGATTTTCGGCGCAGCGTGGATTTCCGTGCTTGTCGGTGTGATTGCTCAGCTCGGATGGTTCCATCCGCATGCGCTGGCGATGGGTGCGGTTATCGGCTCGGCCTCGATGATGGCTGCCGGTGTTGCGTCCATTGTGGCGGTGTATCCCGATCAGGCTGACGTTGTTCTGGCCTATGCAGGTGCCGCGAATCTGATGACCACGATTCTCGGAATTTATTTTGCTCTGTTCGTTTCCTTGCCCGTGATGGTCTGGGTGTACGAAAAGATTACCGGCGATCGCCGTGAACCTGTCGCGAAGTAAGGAGAAAAACATGATTGCAAAACTTAAGGACATTGGTTTTATTCTTCTTGTCACGGCGATTTTCTCAGTGATTGCTAACTGTGTCGGTTTTAAAGGGGATATTGCCTCAGGCTCGTTGGGCGCTCTCGTTTTATTGATTATTACGTTCATCGGATGCGTCATTGCGAATTTGCCCGGGTTTTCCAAACTTCCGACGGTCTTTTGGGTTTCTTTGGTGGCGGTGATTGTTTCCATTCCGGGCGTTCCCGGTAGCGAATGGATTGTTGCCCAAGTCAAGCACGTTAACTTGCTGGCCACGACAACGCCGATTCTGGCCTATGCCGGCTTGTGTGTCGGTAAGGATTTGGAAGCCTTTAAGGCGCTTTCCTGGAAGATTATTCCGGTGGCGCTTTGCGTTTCCGCCGGTAGCTTCATTTGTGCGACAATCCTTGCGGAAATCATCCTGCGGTTCGAACACGTGTTCTGATACACGGCTTTTCCGAGCGGTGCAAAAAATCCTGTGCGGGTTTTCTGCATCACTCGGAATTACTCAGTGCCCGACCGGCAGTTTTTTGCCGCATCGGGTCGGGCGAAGTCTTCCTGCGGGGGCTTCGCTTTTTTATCAATTCGGGGGTTGTCGTGAACATTACGGAAATCAAACAGAAAGTCTTAAAAGCTATTGAGGCTCGGCGTGCGGATATCGAAGCGATTGCTCAGGCCATTTTGAAAGAGCCCGAACTCGGCTACAAGGAAATCAAAACATCGGCTAAGGTTCGTGCGGCGTTCGATGCTTTAGGTCTTGAGTACACAACGGGCTGGGGTATCACGGGAATAAAGGCTCGCATTAAGGGCGGTAAGCCCGGCAAGACCGTGGCCGTTATCGGGGAACTTGATGCTGTCATTTGCAAAAACTCTCCGTATGCCGCTCCGAGCGGTGCGGCGCACTGCTGCGGGCATAACGTGCAGATTGCCAACATGCTTGCCGTTGCGTGGGCCCTCGTGGATTCGGGCGTGATGAAAGAACTTGCCGGCGACGTGGTCTTTTTTGCCGTTCCGGCCGAGGAGTACGTGGAACTCGGGTATCGTGCCGAACTTGTCAAGCAAGGCAAGATTTCGTACCTCGGCGGTAAAGAGCAGATTATCAAAGAGGGTGGGTTCGACGATATCGACATCGCTCTTCAGATGCATGTGGACATCACAGATAAGCCGGATGGGTACTACGGGTCCGGAGCCAGTTGCAACGGGTTTATCGGAAAGATCGTCGAGTACAACGGACGTGCATCTCATGCGGCCGGCGCGCCCGACAAGGGTATTAATGCCTTAAATGCCGCCATGATCGGCATGATGGGGGTCAACGCCATTCGCGACCGCTTCAAGGAGTCCGATTACGTGCGTTTCCATCCGATTTTGACCAACGCCGGGGACCTTGTGAATGTCGTTCCCGATCACGTGACGATGGAAAGCTACGTGCGTGCGG
>ULVF01014152.1_pt1 | contig 10395 bp, 9 predicted proteins | sample 1959201 | NCBI WGS metagenome assembly ULVF01 (sample SAMEA4835779, study PRJEB28245) | human gut metagenome | biome: gut microbiome; material: fecal sample | place: Denmark | collected 2008 | reverse complement strand
CTGCTTTAGCAGTAACGATTATTATTGTATATATAGTAAGAAGGCTTAAGATCGATTATGCATGGGGCTATGCTATAGCAATCGGAAGTGTAGCTCAGTTTGTAGTTGTTGTATTAGGAGAAATACTTTTAAAAACAGGGCTTAATATTATACTGATAGTTATCAGTGTTATATTAGGTGCGCTTGCAGGTTATATATGTAATATATTATTCTTTGCTGTAGATTTCAGAAGAACAGAGTATGTACAGTACGAAGATGATGAATACTATTACTATGTTAAGGCAGTACCTAAGATAAATGTTGCCGGAGAGGATGTAAGGGTAAAGCAGATAAATGCAAGAAAAACAAAAAAAGCCTCAGATATAAGTGATGTAAGACAGTCAAAGTCTACAACAGCAGCAACTGAGGAAGAAGATGATATATACTTTATTGACAGGTAATCAGTAAGTGGCAGAATATTTTTGAACTTTACATCAGTAAGTGGCTTAAATATTTTTAAGCCTTACATCTTAATATAAAAAGGGGTGAGAACGTGACAACATCGGGTAATCTGTTACAGAATTACTTTTCAAAATTATATATACCAAGGATTACATGGACAGATGTTATAGAGATTATTATTATTGCAGTAGTTTTATATAATATTCTGTTGTGGATTATGAACACCAAGGCATGGGCACTTTTAAAGGGCATAATAGTGGTGGCTCTTTTTGCGGTTGTAGCGTATCTTCTCAACCTTAAAACTATTTTATGGATAGCAGGAAAGACAATCAGTGTCGGTATTATAGCACTGGTTATTATATTCCAGCCAGAATTAAGGCGTGCACTTGAACAGCTTGGAAGAAAACGCTTTATGCTCAGGTTCTTTAACTTTGGAGATAACAGTGATAAAGATGAACGCTTCAGTGTTAAGACAGCAGATGAGATTGTAGATGCCTGTTATAAGATGGGAGCTGTAAAGACAGGTGCACTTATAGTTATAGAGCAGGATATTGTGCTTGAAGAGTATATAAAGACTGGTATACCTGTAGATGGTATAGTGACAAGCCAGCTTCTTATTAATATATTTGAACATAATACGCCACTTCATGATGGAGCTGTTATAATCAGAGGGAACAGGGTTGTTGCTGCAACATGTTATCTTCCACTCACAGATAATGTTAATCTTAGCAAAGCACTTGGAACAAGACACAGGGCAGGTGTTGGTATAAGTGAGGCAACAGATAGCCTTACCATCATAGTATCAGAAGAGACTGGTAAGGTATCTGTAGCATTTGGCGGAGAACTTATACATGATATAGATGCTGATTCACTGAAGAATAAACTTGAATATATCAGAAGAAGAACTATAGATGTCAAGTCATTTAAGATATGGAGGGGCAGGTTGAAGCATGAAAGAGAAGATATTTAATAATCTCAGCCTGAAAATCGTATCTGCAGTATTTGCGGTGATATTATGGACGGTCATTGTTAATATATATGATCCAAACACTAGCTATACTTTCAGTAATATCACAGTCCAGCTGGTTAATACACAGAGTCTTACTGAAAAGAATTACACCTTTGAGGTTGTTGATGGAGGTAAGATATCTGTTACAGTAAGTGGACCAAAAAGTGTGGTTACAGATCTTAAGACAAGTGATATAGCTGCAACAGCTGATTTAAGTAAGGTTACTGCATTTACAGATTATGTAGATATACAGGTTCAGGTGGTCAAAGATGGACAGGTGCTTAATAACGTTGAAGCTGTTCCAAGAACATCAGCTCTTAAGTTAAGCATAGAAAACAGGGATACAAACACATACGCTGTGAATGTTAATACAACAGGCACTCCGGCAAATGGATATGCCGTTGCATCAACAACAACATCACCAACATATATTAAAGTGACAGGTCCAACATCTTTAGTTGAAGGGGTTGCCTCAGTCGGAGTTGATGTTGATGTATCTGGTGCCAAAGGAACGGTTAATACACAGTCAGACATTAATATGTATGATTCAGATGGAAATATAATAGCAAATGAAGAACTTGAAATGTCATCAGAAACAGCAGATGTGATAGTAGAGATGGCAAGAACAAAAACTGTACCGGTTGTAGTAAAAACAAGTGGAACACCTTCACAGGATTGTGTTGTAACGGGTACAAGTCTTAGCCAGACCTCGGTTGTTATAAGCGGACAGCAGGAGGCATTATCAAAGATAGATAATATAACTATTCCTTCATCAGCCGTTTCGGTAGATGGGCTTAGCGAAGATAAGACGTATACATTCAAGCTGACAGACTATGTACCTTCTGGTGTTAAGATAGTTTCTGATTCAAGACTGCAGGTTACTATAAAGATATCTAAAGCTTCAACAAAGACAGTTCACATATCATCAGATGCGATAAAGATTGAAAACGTATCATCAGGGTATAATGCTGTGATTGAAGGAACAGGCATAGATGTTATAATATCCGGAACAGGAACGATATTAGAAAATATCAGTGCTACAGATATAACATGCAATGTTAATGCAGCTGGACTATCAGCTGGAACACATAGTGTAGATGTAAGTGTGAGTGTGCCAGATGGCTGCAGTGTTTTAGGAAGCAGCTCAGTGAAGCTTACGTTGTCTGCTAAACAGCAGGAAACAACAGTTGACAATAGCAGCAGCCAGACACAACAGACAACTACAAGATAGTACACATATATAAGTTTAATTAAATGCGTAAAGATATGCATAGAAATGAGGATTGTTATGGTAAGTGAGAATATTTTAATAACCAGTCAGCTAGGAATACATCTTCGTCCAGCCGGAGCAATGTGTAATGAAGCTGTTAAGTATAAGTCTGATATATCTTTTAAGTATGGTGAGGGTAAGACAGCTAATGCAAAAAGTGTTATTTCAATACTTGCATCAGGTGTCAAATGTGGTGAAGAGATAACACTTACAGCCGATGGAAGTGATGAAGAGGAAGCACTTAAGGCTGTATCAGAAAGTTTTAAGGAATCACTTAAAGAATAAATGATAGTTCAGATTTTCTTAACAAGTAAAACACAATATGAACACATTTCGTGAATATACTAAACGTATGAAAACGAAATGTGTTCATTTTATATTTCATATACAGGTAAAATATATATGACCACATTTTCTATAGAAAACTACAAAAAGGAGTGTTGGATATGTATAATAATGAAGAAAACAATTATGAGAATAATAATTCTTATAATACTCAGGGTACAGGCAATAACGAAAATACAGGTAATAACGAAAATACAGGATATAACCAGGCCACAGGCTATAGCCAGAATACAGATGGATATAATCAAGGTGCTGGAAGCAGTCAGAATACTGGAAACAGTCAGAATACTGAATTTAATCAGAATACTGGATACGCACAATACAGCAATACAAATAATGCAAACAACACAGATACAGATAGCCAGTCAACTTACAGATACTCATATGTAGCTGGTAATAGTACAAACAACAGCCAGACAGCAGATGAGCATCAGAAGAAACAGAAGAAGCATAACCGGTTTTTGGATGGACATAGTGCCACAAAGACTACATGGCCTAAGAAGTTTTTAAGCATAGTTTTATCAGCAGCTATATTCGGTGTTGTTGCCGGTTCAGCTATGTATGGAACTTATAAGCTTGAGAAAAAGTATCTTGGTGGTTCTGATAACAGAAACTATACGATATCGACTGTTTCAAGTAATATAGGAACTACAACAGACCAGTTAAATACCTTAGGAGATACCAATCTGTCAACATCAGCAATGAATGTGGAAAGTGTAGCATCTGCGGCACTTCCAGCCATGGTTGCACTCAATGGTACAACATCAGTGACAAGCAGTTCATCTTCAATATTTAACTGGGGTGGACAGCAGCAGTATGAGGCATCAACAAGCGGAACAGGTATTATAGTTGGTAAGAATGATACAGAGCTTCTTATGGTAACTAATGCGCATGTTGTTGACAAAGTTTCCAATCTTAAATGTGTATTTATAGACAATCAGTCAGTAAATGCAACAGTAAAGGGATCTAAATCTGATCAGGATATAGCAGTAGTTGCAGTGTCTTTATCAGATATACCTTCTGACACACTTAGTAAAATAGCTATTGCAGAACTTGCAGATTCTGATACAATTACAATAGGTCAGCAGGTTGTTGCTATAGGTAACGCACTTGGTGAAGGACAGTCAGTTACAACAGGTATTATAAGTGCATTAGACAGATCTATTACAGTTAACAATGTAACATTTTCAGGTCTTATTATGACAGATGCAGCTATTAATTCTGGTAACAGTGGTGGAGCACTTCTTAACGCAAGTGGTAAGGTTATAGCAATTAATTTTGCCAAGACATCAAGTGATGGTGTCGAAGGCATGGCATATTCAATACCAGTATCAAACGTAAAGGATCTTATAAGTTCACTTATGAGCAAACAGACAAGACAGAAGGTATCATCAGATAATGCAGGATATCTTGGAGCCGCAGCAATAGATGTTACAAGCACATATGCATCTATGTATGGATACCCACAGGGTATTATGATAAGAACAGTTGCATCAGGTTCAGCAGCAGAGAAAGCAGGACTTTCAGCTTATGATATTATAGTAGGCTTTGATGACCAGACTATAACTACTATGTCAGGTCTGCAGTCAACACTGCAGTACTATGCAGCTGGCGAAAAAGTAAAGATTGATTACTATCATCTTGAGGGTAGTGAATATGTACTAAAGAGCACAGAGGTTACATTAGGTAAGAAAAGCTGATAACTCCTCTGATGCGGAATAGAGGAATATATGAGTGATAATAATAATAATAATAACGATGAATATGAAAAGGTATGCTATGTATGCAGAAGGACAGAATCTAAAGCAGGCAAGATGATAAGCATGCCAGGTGGATTGTATGTCTGCCCTGATTGCATGCAAAAGACCTTTGATGCAATAAACAACAACGACATAGATTATAACGAGCTTATGAAAGGAATCCCAAACATGCCTAACATGGGGATGTTTGGTGGTTTCAATATGATGGGAAATAATATGTCAGATAAGCAGAAGGTTAAGAAAAAGAAGGAGGAAAGCAAAGAAAATAATAAAGATAAGAAAGAAGAAAAGCTTGATCTTAAAAAGCTTCCTGCACCACATGAAATCAAGCGTATGCTTGATGAGTATGTTATAGGACAGGAGCATGCCAAGAAGGTCATGTCAGTTGCTGTATACAATCATTATAAGCGTGTAGCAACAAATACCATGGATGACATAGAGATAGAAAAGTCCAACATGCTTATGATAGGACCTACAGGTAGTGGTAAGACGTATCTTGTAAAGACACTTGCAAGACTCCTTCAGGTGCCACTTGCTATTACTGATGCTACTTCTCTTACAGAAGCAGGATATATAGGTGATGATATAGAAAGCGTGGTATCGAAGCTTCTAGCTGCGGCAGATAATGACGTTGAAAAGGCTGAAAGAGGCATTATCTTTATAGATGAGATTGATAAGATAGCCAAGAAGAAGGAAACAAGAAGCAGGGATGTAAGTGGAGAATCAGTACAGCAGGGAATGCTTAAGCTCTTAGAGGGAAGTGATGTGGAGGTTCCAGTAGGTGCAACAAGCAAGAATGCCATGGTTCCACAGGTTACTGTTAATACAAGAAATATATTGTTTATATGTGGAGGAGCTTTTCCGGAGCTTGAAAGCATAATAAAGGCAAGGCTTAATAAACAGTCATCCATAGGCTTTAATGCAGACCTTAAGGATAAGTATGATAATGACAGCAACATATTATCAAAGGTTGAGTTAGAGGATTTAAGAGAGTTTGGAATGATACCAGAATTTTTAGGAAGACTTCCTATCGTATTCTCGCTTGATGGACTTACAGAGGATATGCTTGTAAAGATTATGAAAGAGCCTAAGAATGCCATACTTAAGCAGTATCAGAAGCTTCTTGAGCTTGATGAGGTAAGTCTTGAGTTTGATGATAGCGCACTTTCAGCTATTGCTAAGAAAGCGATGGAGAAGAAAACAGGAGCAAGAGCCCTGCGTTCAATCATTGAAGAGTATATGCTGGATATAATGTATGAGATACCTAAGGATGATAATATAGGTTCTGTGCTTATAACAGAGGATTATATTAACAACAAGGGTGTACCTGTTATAATGATGCGTGGACAGGAAGCACTTCCAGGTATGTAATCATATCTTGTTATTATTAAACATATAATGTCCTTGAAGAATATCTTTAAGGACATTATTTTTATATGTCAGAGTGTAGTAAGATGATTATGGATGAGGATATCTATGATTACATAGTTGTCAATATTCCGATAGTCAGTAAAATATTTGAAAACAATCCTGATGTATGCATCCAGCAGGTTGATGAACAGTGGATTATAATGCATAGCAGGCTGCCAGAAAACAGGGAGTTAAATATAAGCTCTTTAGGATACTATACAATACCTAAGATATATGGACTTATGGAGCTGTCTGACAGACAGGCTGTTTTAGGTGCTGATATATCAAGTATGGAAGAAACTGGTGCAGTTAATATAACAAGCCAGCCTTTTCTTAATGCAAGAGGCCAGGGCGTTATCATAGGCTTTATTGATACAGGAATAGATTACTTAAGAAATAACTTTAAGGACAGCTCTGGCAATACAAGAATACTGGCTATATGGGACCAGACAGTCGAATATGAGGCTTCAAGTCTTGTAAGCTATGGAAGAGTGTATGAAGCCGATGCTATAAATACTGCCATACGGGCTTATGAAGCCGGAGAAGATCCATATAGCCACGTCAAAAGCCAGGATATTAACGGACATGGTACTTTTATGGCGGGGATAGCAGCTTCATCATATACTGACGGCTATATAGGTGTTGCACCAGAGGCAGATATAGTATGTGTTAAGCTTAAAGGTGCCAAAAGATATTTAAGGGATTATTTTTATATAAAAGATGATGTGCCAGCTTTTCAGGAAAGCGATATAATGCTTGCAGCAACATTTCTAAAGGATTATGCACAGAGAAGAAATAAGCCGCTTGTTATAATATCAGGTGTTGGGAGCGGTTCTGGTTCAAGAACAGGAGCAACACCACTTGCAGATGTTTTTGATGCATATACAAAGCTTACGAATACATGCGTTGTTGTTCCAGCAGGAAATGAGGCTGTAAGCAGAACACATTTTAGTGGTTATGCAGGTATAGCAGCAGATAGCAAATCTATGGAGATTAATGTAGATAAAAGAGGAAAGGGTTTTGTTATAGAAATATGGGCAAAAAGCCTGGATGTTCTTTCTGTATCCATAGTCTCGCCAACGGGCGAGATTATACCCCGTATACCAGCAAGAATAGGGATGAGCAGTGAATATGCCTTTTTACTTGAGAATTCAAGAATATATGTTGATTATCAGATAACAGAAAGTGTTGCAGGGCAGGAAATAATATTTATGAGATTTGAAAGTCCTGCGGAGGGAGTATGGAAAGTACTTATTTATAGTCTTACCAGTCTGCCAGGATATTTTAATGCGTGGATAACGCCTAGGTTTCTTAGTGCCTCAGATGCGTATTTTCTTGAATCCGATGTTGATATAACATTAGTAGAGCCAGCCTGTGCTGCAAGGGTAATAACAGTTGGAGCATATAATCATAATACTGGTGGAAGTGATATAAACAGCAGCAGGGGATATACAGCTGATAACAGGGTAAAACCAGATATAGTGGCACCGGGTGTCGATGTATATGGTGTTGGAGGCGTAAAAGGCTATAAAAGAATGTCGGGAACAAGCATAGCAGCCGCACATGCAGCAGGAGCGGCCGCACTGTTTTTAAGCTGGGGTGTGACTAATAAAAACAGGGAGGTAATCGGGAATACGGAGATTAAATCATACCTGATAAGAGGCGCTAAAAGGCAGAACAGTGAGCAATATCCAAATGTAACAGCTGGTTATGGTATGCTTGACATATCAGGTGCTTTTGACCAGATGAGAATTAATTAATAAGTTGTAATTCATACATTTATATGTTAAAGTTTCTATTGGTAAAAATATAAAGACAGTATGATGGAGAAGTTATGAAGTACAAAGCAATAGCACTTGATCTTGATGGAACACTTACAGATCATAATAAAAAATTACCTGCTAAGAATATAGAAGCAGTAGATAAAGCGATAGATATGGGTGTAAAGGTTATACTTGCATCTGGAAGACCGCTTTTTGGAATAACACCTATAGCAGATGAATTAAAGCTTCCTGATAAAGGAGGATATATACTTGCATATAATGGTGGAAAGATAGTGGACTGTGTGACAGGAGAGACTATAGTAAGCCATGAACTGCCAAAAGAATGTATAGATGATATATGTGATTTTGCGAAAGCTAACGACGTATATGCATTAACTTATTCAGATGGAAAGATTGTATCAGAGAGTGATACAGACGAATATGTTTTAAAGGAAGCATTCTGTAATGCAGCTGCAATCATAAAAACAGATAACCTGAAGGCTTATGTAAACTATCCTGTGTCTAAGTTTCTTGTAGTTGGAAAACACGAGAAGCTTATTCCGGTACAGGAGGCATTGCTTTCAAAATATCATGGAGTGATAGATGCCTTCTATTCAGAGGATTATTTTCTTGAAGTTGTTCCATATGGTGTGGCTAAGGATAATTCGCTGAAGGAGCTGCTTGCAAAGCTTGATATAACAGAAGCTGAGCTTATAGCATGTGGAGATGGTATGAATGATATACCGATGTTAAAAATAGCGGGCTTATCAGCTGTTATGGAAAATGCATATCCTGAGGTAAAAAAATATGCAGACTATATTGCACCTTCTAATGATGATGCAGGAGTGGCCGATATAATAAAAAGATATATATTAGATATGGAGAATGCAGCAAATGGGTAAAGATAATGTTCAGAATGATGAAGTTGAGATTGATATAGGACATATATTATCAATATTATGGGAAAAGATATTGGTGATTATTGCAACAGGTATTATAGTCGGACTTGCAGGTTTTCTTGTTTCTAAGTTTCTTATAACACCTAAGTATGAATCAGAAACTAAGCTATATGTCCTTAACAGAGCAAACGACAGTGCAACTACATTGTCGGATGTACAGCTCTCAACACAGCTTACAAAAGATTATCAGATACTTGTTACAAGCGCACCAGTTATGAATCAGGTTATTAAAGAACTTGGGCTTAACATGAAAGCCTCTGAGCTGGCGTCAACTATATCTGTGGATACACCATCAGATACCAGAGTACTTCAGATAACAGTCACAAGTAATGATCCTAAAAGAGCAAAGGATATAGCTGATAAGGTGGCGCAGGTTTCATCAAAGAAGATATGCGATATCATGAAGATAGAGCAGGTTAATGTTATCGAAGAAGGTTCACTGTCAGAAGAACCGGCAGTTGATACAGTACAGAAATGGACACTTATAGGTTTAGCGTTAGGTATAGTGTTATCATGTGCCGTTATAATAATCAGGTCAATGTTAGATGATACGGTTAAAACTACTGAAGATGTTGAGAAGTATTTTGATCTTAGCACACTTGCAGTTATTCCTATATCAGAAGAGATGGATGATGGTCTGGGAAAGAATAAAAAGTCTAGAAAGACAAAGAAGAAAAGAAGCAAGTAAACAGGAGTGTAAAAGATATGCAGACGATTAACATAGAACGCTTAAGAAAGCTTGATTACAGAGCTAACGAAGCATATAAGAACTTAAGAACTAACATACAGCTATGCGGCTCTGATGTAAAAGTTATCATGCTTACAAGCACAACACCGGGTGAAGGCAAGTCAACAGTGTCCTTTAACCTGGCAGTATCTTTGGCAGAAGCAGGCAAGAAGGTTATATTCATAGATGCAGATTTAAGAAAATCTGTACTTGTTGGACGATATAAGATTAATACATCTGTTAAGGGGCTTACTCACTTTTTATCAGGAATAAACAAGTTTGAGGAAGTTATGTATGCAACGAATGTTGAGAACTTTAATGTGGTATTCTCAGGACCTGTGCCACCGAATCCTACAGAGCTTCTTGGTAACAAGGTGTTCAAGACACTTATAAAGGTCTTAAGAGATCTGTATGATTACATAATAATAGATACACCTCCAATCGGAAGTGTTATAGACAGTGCAATCGTTGCACAGGAATGTGATGGTGTTGCATATGTTATGGCATCTAACAGTGTCAGCTATAAATATGCACAGAAAGGGCTTGAGCAGATAAAAAAGACAGACTGCAAGTTACTTGGAGTTGTTCTTAACAAGGTTGATATGGATGATAATAAGTACTATGGCAAGTACTATGGTAAGTATTATGGTAAGTATGGCGAACATGCCCAAAAGTAATAAAAATAAAAAAGTGGCAGCTGTGATATGTCTT
>ULVF01022211.1_pt1 | contig 10419 bp, 7 predicted proteins | sample 1959201 | NCBI WGS metagenome assembly ULVF01 (sample SAMEA4835779, study PRJEB28245) | human gut metagenome | biome: gut microbiome; material: fecal sample | place: Denmark | collected 2008 | reverse complement strand
ATTTAGGGTCGTTGGGGCAGCTCAGGCTTGTGGCTATGAACACGTATTCGCCCGGCTCGGTCATGTTGGTGACCTGGCCGCTGGGCGTTACGCTTACATTGGCGCCCTTAGGCTGGCTTTTCAGGCTCCAGCTTACTGACAAGTCGTGGTTTGCCTCCAACTGGTATGATGTTTGCTCTTCGCAGACATTGGTGCTTATTGTCGGGTTGATGGCGCAGTTGTGTTTAACGTTGGGCTTCTCGCGCACGAAGCCGTAGCATACGCCCAATGTGCCCAACTTGACGGCAATGCCTGTATAGAAGCGGAGCTCGGCTCCCGAGAAATCCTGGTCTGCCACGATTGACGCCATGGCATATCCTCCTTCACCGACGGCAAGGGCCAGTACGCCTGAAGAGACTGTCTGCTCGTCTATCTTCTTGCCGTCCTTGTTGAACAGGCAGATGGTAATGGTGCTTCCCACACCTAAATTTACCGCGCTGGCGTTGATGAACTTGAAGCCTACTTCGTCACCCTTCTTAAACACTTCGCCCTGTCCGTCCGTCGGTTTCACAACCAGCTTTACGCCGCCCTGGTAGCCTATTGCGAATATCGGGGTGAGCGCTACAAAATTTTCCTCATCGTTGTCGGTAAGTTTGCTTAAACTCCTGTCTCCTATCGGTAATGGTATGCCCAAAAGGACGGGGTTCCATCCTTCGGCTTCAAGTTTCAAGTCGCGTCCCGACGTTGTTTTAAGGTTTTCTATATCATCGTTAATCAGCTTTGTCTCTTTCGGGTTGCCTGCAAAGGCGTATTTTATCCTGACAGAGCCGCCCACGTCAAGGTTGACGCCGCCAGCGTTTATCAGGCAAAGTTCGTCGAATATACAGGTCGGCTTTACCGTAAGATAGGCGCAGGCGTCTTCTGAACCTGGAATCTTGATTAGCGACAAGCCTATGCCCGAAGCTGATTGTCCGTTTTCAACGGGAAGCGTCTCCAGCAGTTCGCCGTCGCGGTAGACTCCGATTGACAGTGCCTTGATGACATCAAGCGAAAGTACGTTGTCGCCCGACGAGGCCACCATGCAGAATCCGGCTTCAGTGCCTGCGTCGAAATAGTGTTCGGTGCTGCGCACGCTGACAATGGGGTTGGCAGTTACACCGGCTCCCACAATGCGCGGGAAGGTGGCATAGTTGTCCAGGTTCTCGTCGGTCAGGTTGTTGAGGTCTTTTATCCACGAACCTACGTCTACCACCTGTATCAGCTTGTTTACAGTATAGCCCTTGCCTGCAAAGGCCTGGCGGTTGTCAAACTTGGTGTAGACAGTTCCGCCGATTTCTTCTCCGTCATCATGTGTCTGCGACCATACCGCCTTGCCATCGACAAGCGGCTTTGTGTCGGTGCCGGAGTCTTGCGCTTCAGCCTGTAAGCAGCAGGCAAGCGCAAGTATCATCGTGAAATATGTTGTAATGCGTTTCATAAACATATCTTTTCCTTCGGTTGGGTTAATTATCGAAATTTGCATTGTTGGTGGTACCGGTAATCACGTACTTGTGGTTGCGGCGGAAATAGAATTCGTCTTCGTGTACGTCGGGCGAGATGACGCCTGTGGCTCCGTCGGCGTATGAAAGGTCTTTGGCGGAGAACCATCCATATTTTGTATTTGCTATGCCGAGGACAGTATAGTAAATGGCCAATCCTAATTTTGTTTTGGTAGGCAGCACATATACGGTCATGGTCATGGTTTCTTTCTCGCTCGGTACATTTTCCTCATAGTCCACTACGGTATAATTTTTGCCGTTGTTGTACGGATTCTTAGGTGAAAGGAAATCGTCATAGCTCGACATTCCTGTATTTGCATATACGCTGTCCATGAGCAGTGCGGCATGGTCGATATCGTAATTAAAAAGATTAGAACTATACTTTTGGACCTCTAAATTCACTTCCACTTTAGCCACGGCGCGGTAGAGTATTCCGGTCAAGGGTGCGGTTTTTTCTTCTTCGGTTTCTCCAAATTTAATTATCGGTTCGTCGCTGCCTTCCAGATGGCAGTAGCCGTAGAAGAAATGGGGAGTGAACATGACATTAATTTTATTGCTGTCAAATACTCCCGCGGCGCTGCTTGGTTCCTGTCCAGTTATAGTCATTTCAAACTCATCGAAGGTGAGTCCGTCCAAATTTGTATTTAAGTCAAACCATCCTTCTTGTTCCGAAGGATATGCTATGGCCACAACGCGGTATTCATAGCCGTATGCCTTGACGAGCTGTGCATGTGCTTCCTTGCGCTCATCTTTGTCTTCCTGCTCGCAGGTTGTAACAACGTCGTTTGTCGGGTCGTAGACAAACTGGCCGTTCGCCGTTCCCGCTACTGAGGCGTCCTTGCGGCGGAAAGTTATGATGCGCACACGGTCTATATCTTCAATCTCGACAATGCTGCTGTCTACAAGGCCGTCCCCTTGTTCTGGAGGTGCAACGCGTGAAGTGGCGTTGTCAGTGTCCCATGCCCCGCCAAAGGTTATGGTTATGGGCACCTGCGTTTCCGTGCCTTTAAGTTGCGGCGCTTCGCCGTCATCGTTGCTGCACGACCACAGGCACAATAATGATGTTGCCGCCAGAAGGAGGTATGCCAGTTGTTTTTTCATCTTGGTCATATATTTTTTCAATTTTTACCTTAATGGAATTTCGTGTACTTTCTCAAAACCGGGCTCCACCTCTATTGTTATGTCTGATGTGCTGGTTTCTCCGACTATGTCTTCCAGCTTGCCGCTCATGTTGACGCGTACGTTGGAGTAGGAGTAGAAGCAGAGTTTGCCTTTTCGGCTGTCATATATGTACAAGTCGGGCGATAAGGCATCGTTATCATAGTGCAGGTCGTTTGCTACGGTGTATGTCGCGTCGTCGTCGTCCAGCATGTAGCTCTTGTCAGGACGAATGTCGTAGTCCTTGTATTCCGGGTTTGTGCCTCCGTCGTTTCCCTGGTCGGTGTCGTTGTGGAAGTAAACACGCATTTTCAGGTGCATTCCCTTTTCGCTTGGCAGCAGGAATGTCGACAGTGTTATTTCTTCCGTGCCGCCGGCTATTTCTTTTGAGTCGAGCAATACGTAGTTATCCGAATGTGCATCTCCTGTCGTCGCGTTTGCCGCTGTCACGGGGTAGAATGTTCCGTGTGTGCCGTATAGTATTATCTTCGTAGGATAATTGTCGCCGTAGAGCTCTATCTTTTTAATGGCTTCAGAGGAAATATCTGTAATGTGCAGGTTCAGCTGGCTCACGATGCGGAATATGCGGCCGTAGAATGTAACGTTTTTGTCTCCTTTGTCTCCTGTACCTTCCCAATAAAAACCATTGGGGAAATCTTCATCAAATTTAATATCATTACCTTTCCCTTTTACTATTCCGTAAAACAGTTCAGGGGTCTTATATTTTCCGTTGTTGTCTTTTTGCAGGGTAAGTGGGACGTTTGTACGGTTTTTATCTTCCAAAATTACATTGAAAAGGTTTTTGTCAGCATCTGTATATGCCAGTGCCGAACTTAATACATAGGTGTAATCAGCGAATAAGCCACCGCTTTCGTGTTCGATTTTGGCCGTACACTCAGCATATCTGTCATTGCCGAAAACTTTTACTTCTCGTTGCAGCGTATTTTTATAAGAAAGTTCTTTTTCTTTCGGAGAGTTGATAGAATTACCTTGTCCAACCTTAAACACATACACATCCATCTTGTCAGCCCTGCAGATGCCTTCTACTTGCGGTCCGGTTGTTTCATCGTTCGGTTCTACGAATGCCCGTGTCGCTGATGTGCCGATGCCTGTATCAGAGATGAATATTCCCGATGTTTCGTCGGGTGCCAGCAAGCCGGCGCCGCCGTCAGTTGCCATGTCGTCTTGTGTGCAGCTTGCAGTCATCAGCAGCGCGGTTATGATACATGCCGCCGCCTTACTGTTTCTTATGTTTTCGTATATGGTCATAGTCCGTTTATCTTTAGACTTGTTAAGTTTCATTCTTCGCTTTTTCGATTTTTTACTGTCCGTCTTGCGTTACATAGGTATGTCCACGTCGGCCTGCCAGTTGCCGTCCACGTAGATGTAGTCACCGTCGGACAAGTCTCCCAAAGAATAAGGCTCGTCGTGGTCGGCATCCTTACGGCCTATGGTGTAAAAAACGTTTGCCTCTATCGGGAAGTTTTTTATGCCAGTGCTTCCTGATGCAGGGTTACTCAGCACCAGATTGTTTTTTTGCTTGATTTTTCCTCCCTCTTTGATTTGCACCAACGTCAGTGTGTATCCACTTTCCGGTGCGGGCATGGGCAGCATGTATGCCCCCTGGAGCACCGTGCCGGGCAGTTTCGTGCCGACAACCGTTTTCCTGTCTGAAGCATAGACCACTTCCTGTTTCAGTATGTCCTGGTTGACTTCGATATCGAGCAGCACGGTCGAGCTTTCTAACTGTCCGGTGCCGTGGTCGTTGCTTGTCTGTGCTATCAGCGGCACGTCCTTATATTGGTCTTTGTATAGTATGAGCTGTATTTCTGTAACGTCGGATGGAATATTCGTAAAATATGCCATCACGCCTGCCACGCGGCGCTTGAGTGTTATTTCGGTTATGCGGTTGGCTCCGGGTTGCACGGTCACCGTGTTGGAACCTGCAAAAAGCTCGGCCTTGTTCATGTCGGCGGCGGTGTGGTCTTCGTCTTCGACGAGTGTTGCTTTTGCATCGCCCAGGGTGGTGCCTTGCTTTATTGCATCGGGCAGTCCGTAGGCATAGCCCGCGCCTTCCTTCTCGCTTTTGTCGTTGTCGAGCCCTACGGCTAATATTGTGTAAGTTTTGCCGTCGTCAAGTTTTTGCTTCAGCGTGTAATACTGTGTTACGGTGCCGCCGGGTTGCAGTTGCTTCCAGCCCACGTTCTCGCTTGCCACGCAAACGACTGAGGCTTCGGTGCCATCGGCTTCGGTGCCTTCAAACACATAAACCTGCACATATTTCACATGTTGTACATTGTCAGAGCTTGCGAGCGTGGTGCGTGTCAGCGGCTCGGCTGTGAACTTTATGGTTATCTGTCCGTTCTCCTCTTGCCCGTTCGTGTCGTCGCCTGTTTGGCAGGCGCCCAGTGTGGCAAGTGCGAGGAGGCACAATATGTGGTATATCTGCTTCATGCAAGTGGTTTTTCCCATTTTCATTTTATTGTTCATCTGGATTATGGTGTCTGTAGATCGTCTGATGCAAGGTTTGCCGCGGCTGTAGCCGTGTTCGCAGTTGGATGGTGGCGTAAATGCCTGCGCCTGTGTGCTTTTTTTCAAGACGGACGCGCGGAGGCGCGCAAGGCGCCTCTCCGCACGTCTGTCTTTATTTGTCCTAATTATTCTATCGTAAGGTCGTGGATGGCGTCCCAATTAGCGTTTACGGTGATGGTGATTATCTGGTCCTTGGAAAGGTCGATAGGATCATCATTATCGTCAGGATCTGGGTCTGGGTCAGGGTCTCCACCATTTGTATCGTCGTTAGTCATCTTCTGTCCGAGGCTGTAGAAGTGGTTTGCATTGATGGCAAAGTCATTGCTGTCTGCTTCCTTTACTTTGAATGTCTTGAGGACAGTACTTTTGTTCTCACCGGTCAGTACAACTTCCAGCGTGTTGCTGCCTTTTACGGCTGCGATAGGCAAAGAGTATGCGCCCTGCAGTACAGAGTTTGCAACTGTTGCTACAGCGCCTGACTTGGCGGGTACAGAGTACCAGTTGTTGTTTCCGTCTTTTGAATTTGAATAGGTGCTCATGTCAATGTCGATGATAGTGTATTTGCTTTCACCTTCTCCGTTTGCCGTGCGGTCTGCAAGTTTTGCGCTTGTGCCTTTTTTAATAACGTTTACAAGCACGTGCTTAACCTGTACCATTTTACCACCGTTTTCAATCTCAAAAGGCACGTTCTTGAAGTAACCGAGTATACCGGCAACAACGCGGTGAAGCTCTACGCCAACATTGAAAGATGTAGAAGTTGCGCTTACGGTAACAGCATCACTTACGCCAGAGAACACCTCGTCGGCATTTTGTCCGTTGTCGAGTTCGAGCAGTAACTCAGATAGTTTTGTCGTATTTGGTGCCATGGTCAAATCCTTGAAGGTGTTACCATAACCTTCTTCGTAGCCCACTGCGAGGAACTTGTATTTACCGTCAGCGAGTTTATCAGTCAGGGTGTAAGAGTGGCTCTCTGTTCCAACTGCAGCGCTGTTGTTGAAGCCGAAGTTGCTACCATTGATTTCTTCCGAATAAACATATTCGCCGCCAGGCTCCTCTTTAAATACGTAAACCTTCATTGCGTTAACCTGCTGCAATGCTTCAGAACTGTAGAGGGGGCGTCCGCCGCGTGTCTGTTCGCCGCTGTTTACAGAGAAGTTGAAAGTCAGTTCCACGTTGCGGGTTTCACCTGCAGTTACATTTGTCTCGTCTTCGTTGAAGGCGTCGTCGTTAGAACATGCCGAGAATGTCAGCAGTCCACAGGCCAGAATGGCCATTGCAAAATAATTTTTCTTCATGTTTTTGTCGTTTTAATTGGACAATAAATAAAAAATCTCTTGTTTACTTTATGTTTAATGTTTACTTTTCTATATCGAGTTCGTGCACCTGCTCCCACCCAGCGTTTACAAGGAGGTACACTTTCAGCTTGTCGGCTTCCTCGTCATACTTTATTCTTACCACCTCGATGCGGTTGCGGTCGATGTTGATTCCAATATTGCCGGTAGACATGCGCGGGTCGGTCATGGCTTCGTTGTCGTACAGGTCGAACTTTACCGTTGACTGCTCGCCGTCGGCTGTTGGCGCGAGTACTGTGTTGGTGACTATTTCAGGTTCCTCGCCCCACGTTGTGACGTCAACCACGTCTCCGCTTCCAGCGTATAGTCCGTGCCGTCCTGCGTACATGCTGAGGTGTGTTATTTCCTTGCGCGACCATCTTATTTCGGGTGGAAGGTCGACTCCCTGCACTACCAGCTTGCCTTTCACGCGCTTGAGTTCTACGGTGTAGTTTGCGTTTTCGTAGTCGTAAGTCAGCGTGTCGTTAGTCATGTAGACGTCGTACCCTTCCACCTCGTTGGTGTGCATGGTGTAGTACCGTCCGTTGTCTTGCACCGGCGTCTCGTTGTCAATGTTTCCCCATACGGTAATAGCGTATGTCCCGAAGGGCAGGTCTTCAGGTATGTAGGCGGTGGCGAGTTGGTTGTCGCCTTGCACTTCATGCAGGTGCTGCGTGAAGACAACTTCGTTGGTCTCGACGTTTGTCAGCGAATAATACAGTTTCTGTATGTATGAGCGGAAAGATTGGTTCTCGTCAACCCTGTGGTCGAGACCGGTATTTTTTTCCACCTCGTCGATATTTGAATAGTTCTTGTCCTTGACACCGATCATGACGCTCAGCGGCGGGCAGGGGGGCAAGTCCTCGCGTATGCCGCAGGAAGTGACCGTTGTCAGTGTCGTCAAGGTGAACAGCAAGGGGCGTATGACGCTGCTTATCTTCATTGTTTCGTAAGTTTATGGTTTATTGTTTTTTCACTTCCGCCCATCGCTCGTCTTCATGATAGGGAGTGAAGTCATAGTTTTCCAAGGCTCGCTGGCGGAACCAGGAATCCTCCAGGGCACCCGTCAGGGCGTTGAACATCTGGTCGGCCTTTCCCTGCCTTGCGGCAACTTGCGCCCTCACATAACAAGCCAAGGGCGATAGGTCTTTGGCGGCAGAACCATTCATGATGGCTTCTGCCTCGCCGTTGCGGTTGAGGCAAAGAGCCACGATGGCCGTCGCCACGTCTTGATAAGGTGTCAGCAGTTGGTAAGCCTCCTCATATTGATGTTGGCAAGCTTTTATCAAGCCTAGATTATATCGTCCCTCGATGTCCTCGTCGCGCTCTATGCGTGAGAGCAACTTGGCGGCTTCCTCATATTTGTTTTGATAGGCGTAGGCGGCGGCCAAGGTGTTGAGTGCCTCGGGTGTATAGGCTTCCGCCTCCTTCAGTACACGCTCGGCCTCATTCGCTTTTCGCTCTCTCAGCAGGAGAATGGCCAGGTTGTTGGCGGCGGGAACCGACTGCGGGAAGTAATGGAGCGTGGTGCGATATACCTCTTGTTTCTCTTGCGGGGTGTTCTTAAGGGTAGCCACGCGCAGCAGTTCTATCTCGCTGAACGCGTCGGGCCGGGTTTCGTACATGCGCAAAAGTTCCTCATCGGTGGTGAAGTTCTTGACGCGGTAGGTATAGACGTAATCCACCTTGCGGTCTTTTTGCAGGTATTTCGCGCGTATGGTGGGCCAGCAGTCCAATCGGCGGATGTATTTCTCGGCCACGTCATCATTCCGGCCCGCGTATTTGTCGAGGATGGCTCTCACCTTGACGGAATCCTTGTCGCCCGCCACTCGCATGGCCTGCACTACTGGCTCCCAGCCTTCCGGGCGTGAACCCGTAGTGAACACTTGTCTTTGGGCCGCCGTCAGATGGAGTTGGTCACAAAGCCATTTCTTCGCGGCGTTGGCACGATTGCGTGCCAGAGGCGTGTTGAAGCTCAAAGAACCATCAGCGGAGGCCAGACCGTATATCTTTACGGAAGTCAACTCCGCCAAAGAGTCATTGACCACAGGGCGTAAACGTGCCAGCATCGTGTCCAGCTCGGCGCGGTTGTTGCCCAGTTGAGGACGTATGTCATAGCGGTTGATGACGAACTGTATGCGCGCTGTGCCTCGTCCCTCTCTTATTTTGGGTTTGATGGCAAACTCAGGTTCCATCCATTTCAGGTCATATTTCTGCTTCAGCATGTCCACGGGGTCATCAATGGCCGCCAGCAAAACGGTATCCATCGCAGAGCACTCTCCACAACCGTCCGTGGTCACTACGCCATAGACCCTACGGCCTGTCTGCGGGCCTTCAGGCAGGGTTACTCTCGCCTGGTAGGGAATGGTGAATGCCTTGCCGGTGGACTTGACCGCCTGTCGGCTACTGGCCAGGGAATCCTGGAAATCGTAGAGTTTCTCCAGCCTGTTCAATTTCTTACTGTATATAGGTGCGTCAAGCGCCACCGGGGCGAACTCTTCCAGCACGCCCGCGCTGTCATGCAACTGGGGCACGATGATGAGTCGGCTGCGGGAGGAGAAATAGTGTGGGGGCACGGAAATGGTGAGGTTCATGTCAACGCAGCCCGTGCTGTCCGGCAGCAGCGTAGGTACGCGGGGTGTTACGCTGATGGTTTTTTGCCCGTCTTTCCCCGTAGTGGAAGAGCAGGCCGTCATGCCCATGGCCAGCGCCACGGCGCAGAGGGGTAAGTATATCTTGTTATGTGATTTCATGTCAATCGATGTTAGTTGCTCTTAGAAGATGTAAGAGAATGTGAGTCCAAGGCGGGTGACACCCACGTAGTTGTAGGTGTCCGGTTCTTTGCATTTCACGCAAGGAGCGTTGGGCATCTTGTCATACCACAGGTGGGCGAAGCCTACACCGATGGTGGCTTCCAGGTTCCAATGGGGTGAGAGTATCCAGTCGTAGCCATAGGATACACCCGCGCCGGCGAGGTATCCATCATAGATGGTGTCGTCCCATCCGCAATAGAACTGGCCGCCATGGGCGTGGAGGCCAACGAAGTGTCCCTCGAATTTCTCGCAAAACCAGTAACGCGCTTCTGGCTGGGCAAACCAGAAACGGGCGTAATGTTCGTCATTGAGCTTGAAAGGCTTGTAGGCGGCACCGATGTCTAACGTCCATTGGTCATCCAAGCCTATCTCTACCGCAAGGTTTGGAGTGGCCGTGGCGTAATAAAGGGTATTGGTCTTGAGTGCCACGTTTTGTGCCATGGCGGGCATTGCCGTCATGCAGATCGCACAGAGTAGCGTGCGTATAGTCTTATTAATATCCATCATAAACTTTCGTTTCTTTCTAGTGCGTTCCCGGGATTGTCCCCAGGGAGGATGCCCGTGCTCTATACATATTATATATTAACGTGAGTTCGACGAAAACTTGTAGAGACTCATTCTTGCGTCTCAGCAAGCAAGATTGCCGAATAAAATCGCCTGTCGCGAAGACTTGGCAGCTGTCTGAGACGCAAGAAGGCGTCTCTACAGTTTGGCAATAACAGGGCTGCGCACATAAAGTGGAATTCGTCGAACTCACATTATATTATATATATGACAACAGCCGAAACATCACTAGGCTTAGTGCGTATGGGCGTTACTTGTTTATAATCTGACGCAAAGGTATGGCTTTTTTCTTGATTGATGATTATTTGGATACCACTCTTATGAACCAAATATCAACGAAAATCAACCATCCAGGGGATGTGGTTTCGTATAAACGCTCGATTGATATGTCCAAAAGGGCTATAATGCCTGTGAATTAACCAGGTATGGTCAACGGAAAGCGTATAGATGTCGTGGCAGATATGGGCTCACCCGATAAATACAGGGGAGATATGCTGCTCAGAT
>ULVF01023454.1_pt1 | contig 10458 bp, 9 predicted proteins | sample 1959201 | NCBI WGS metagenome assembly ULVF01 (sample SAMEA4835779, study PRJEB28245) | human gut metagenome | biome: gut microbiome; material: fecal sample | place: Denmark | collected 2008 | reverse complement strand
TTATATGTATTTTTATCATATATTATCTAATTTTTTCAGCTTCTCGACAGTTTATTCCTTATATTATCATTTATTTTTTCTTTCTTCTTGCCTTTTTCAAAAACATCTCTTACTTTAAGCCAGATTTATTTTTTCACGGCACGAAAAACCCCCGCCTCTTTCGTTACATCAAAACCGTACTTTGTCTTTTTCTTTACAAAAGACACAAAATCATTGTATCTGTCAACTATAAATCTATTCTGGTTTCCATGGCACGAAAGAACATACGAGATAAGAGACTCCGGTTTTGTCACCTCAAGATAATCCTCATATTCAGACCATGAAACATCTGAAAAAAACTTTTCAAGTATCTTGCCGCCGTTTTGTTTACCAAATTTTTCATAAAGTCTGTCAGCAGACAAAACTATCCTGCTGTCGAAGTCACTTACAAGCATACTTATCTCTTTCATGTGAGCATTTCCGTAAGTGCTGCCAACAAATCTTCCGCCCGGTTTTAAAACACGCTTTATCTCACTGCACACCTTTTCTAAATCCTCACAGTAAAAAAGTACATGGTTTGCAATAACTATGTCAAAACTCTCATCTGGTGCATTTATATGATGTGCATCCATGACTTCAAACAAAAAATCTTCTCCCATATCTTTCATTGAACGCCTTACATCTCTTATCATACCGTCAGAAATATCTGATAAAATAACATTTATCTTTTCAGGTATCTTCTCCCTGTTCATCCTCCACAAAGAGGCATCTCCGCAGCCAAGTTCAAGCACACTTTCACCTGATTTAAGCTCACACTGCTCAAAAAGCCATGGAAACCAACCCTGCTTATTTTTTGAAAATTCCTCATGAAGATTTATCCTCGCCGAGATATTTGATGAGTTCTGATACTGGACTTTAAGCTTGTGTTCCATTTCATTTACATTTACAAGCTGCATCATCTTGCTCCAGTCAACATTTTTTTCCTGCTTAACTGCCTTTGACGCATCAACTAATGCCGTCTTTATAAGCTGCATCTGTTCTATTTTTTCCTCAATAAGACCAAGCTGCATATGAAGTGACTCTGAGAAAAAATGCTTATCTGAATTTCTGACTGTCATTTCCTTTATATCAGCAAGAGAAAAACCAAGATATTTAAGAAATAATATCTGTTGTAGTCGTGCAAAATCTTCATCCGAATAAAATCTCGCACCACTATCACTTACAAAAGACGGTTTTAATATGTTATGCTCGTCATAATATCTTATCGTCTTTTTGGTGACATGAGCTTTTTTTGCAAATTCACCCGATGAATAAAATCCCTCTTTTTTCATATTGCTCCTTATTTTGTATTAAGAATAGTATAATACTTTACACCTTACTTTGCAATAATGAAAATTTCCACCTCCGTTTCCATACACAACAACCCCCTTATACCGCTAAAACGCACTTGAAATGCCCTTCACACAGTATAAGGGGGTTATTATAATTATTTTTCAGTTAATCCATATATTTCGTATCCTGCCACAGATAATCAGGCAGTCCGTTTTTGTAAGGGAGCAGTATCTCACCCTTTATAAGCGGCTTAACATACTCAAGCATATTGTCCGTCACATTATTATGAGCTTTATTTATCCACTCTAAAGGTACTTTCTTTTCTACATTCGCAATGCTTTTTAGGTCTGCATATTCAATAACCGACCTGTATGGTGCATCGGATATTCTTTTCAAAACAGGGATAAAACCTGTATTGCCCTCTATCGCATATTTTGCTCCGGCAATTCCAAGCCCATAGGCTTCTCTGATATCCGTCCCTGCTGCCATATGTGCTGCACATCGTTGCATGATATTGATTTCCACACTCCTGCATTTTATATGAAGCTTTTCTTTCACCAGAAACTCAAGAGTTTTTGCCGCACCACCAAGCTGATCATGACCAAAAGTGTCTGAAGTGCCTGCATTGATATAGTTTCCGTCACTGTCATGTATCCCTTCTGATACTGCAACCATAACGCAATTTGATTTTTTCAGCTCATTTTTTACATCTTCGATAAACTCATCCTTATCAAAATCCACTTCGGGAAGATATATAAGCTGCGGCAGCTCATTGTATTCACTTCTCGCAAGTGCCGCAGCACCCGTAAGCCATCCTGCATTTCTTCCCATCAGCTCTATGATAGTCACACACGGAATGTCATATATTTTTACATCATGTGCCATCTCCGCTATTGATGCCGCTATATATTTTGCAGCAGAACCATATCCCGGAGTATGGTCAGTGTGCGGAAGATCATTGTCAATAGACTTAGGAATACCTGCAAATCTTATATCAGAGCTTATGCTTTTTGCATATGCTGACAGCTTATTTACGGTATCCATGGAATCATTTCCGCCAATATAGAAAAACATACCGATATTATTCTTGTCCAATATAGCAAAAATCTTCTCATAAAGCCGTGAATCTTCTTCATAAAACGGAAGTTTAAAACGGCATGAACCAAGATACATCGACGGAGTGACTGCAAGCCTGTCTAGCTGAGATTTTGGACACCACGCTTTTTGAACATCATCATTGCCTGATATCACGATATCACTAATACTGTCATTGCCTGCTTTTACATCATTTTCAAATATCGAGAGGTCTGTAAACCTTTCATTTAACACACCCAAAATCCCATTGGCTGCTCCAATTATCCTCTCATATTCACCAGACCTCACAACACCTGCAATAACTCCTGCAAGCGATGCATTGATTGCCACTGTCGGACCTCCTGACTGTGCAACTAAAACTCTTTTTCTCATAATGCTATTTGTTCCCTTCTGATTTTTTATACAATATGCAGAAACAACTTACAAACAATATAGTCATTATCCGCATATTGTAAAATTTTATCCCGAAAGCATTATACTCCTTTATTTTCATTTGAGAAATCTAATTTTCATGGTAACAAATAACTGTTTTTTAATGTATTTTTGTCAGACAGCTCCTTTACCGACTTTTATTTAGCTTTTAATACATTAACGCTGACTTTTTTCTTTATGCCATTATGTGTAATACAATAAATCACGCACTTCCCTTTTTTCTTTCCGGTCACCTTTCCTGCCCCTGTTACAGTTGCAACATTAACATTCGATGAAATAAATGTTATTTTCTTTCCTTCAAATACAGGTGTTTCGTCTGCTTTGTCACCTTGAAGTGTCTGTCCCCACTTTGCATCATCCATCACCAGTACCGACTTTTGAATTTATCTTATTCTACATTTTTAAGTGCATCACTCTTTGGTATCTTCTTTATTTTTATCATCTGAATGACACATACCGCAAGATAGCTGATAACACCCATAACAAACATTTTAACATAACAACTGTCTGATATGATATAAGGAATATAACCTGTCATCTGCGTATATAGATATGAACTAAACATCCAACGCATAATGACATTTACTATAGGTATCGACAAAAGTAGTGATATAACCACCACCGCAAAAGTGGTAATGATATAAAGACCTCCTATCTCCATGTCCAAATATCCTAGTATCTTTGTGAGTGCTATTGAATTACTGTTTTTCTCTATTATCTGTTTTGATAACAGGTACATTAGAAGGATAAACATTATAACACCAAAATACTTTATCAAATCCATAAAATCACCCATCGACACTTTCATCTGTGTTGACACTTTTCTTAAATCCTTTACTGTAATTATTCCCGCAACATAATCATCGTCTATATCCTTTAATTTTTTATTGCTGAAATACCCACTATAGTAATCATCATCCTTATCAAATTTTTTTATAAAAGTATTTCTGTTCATAAACACCGATATAACGGCATCATATTTATATGAGCCTGCAACTTCAAACTTATATTTCTTGTTGCTGTAAGGGTCTTTAAGTTCTATTTTATCTCCTTTTTCTATACCGAATTTATCCATATAACCATTTGACACATAAACCTTTCCGTTAGGTATATCCGCTTTAACATATTTGCTGTTATCTGATATTCCATAAATCGTTATCTCATCTTCCATATATTTTCCCGGAAGTGTCTTTAAACTCTCCACACAATATTTTTCAGCTCCTGATACCTTAGTTTCTGCAGGTGCTTTAAGGACATATTGATAATCAGCTATTATACTCTTTCCGACAAGTTTTGAATAATCATCAATAAGCGGTCCGAACATCAGACTGAAGATAACTATTACCGCCGCAAATAAGATACCTGCAAACAGTGTTATGTAGTTTGATATATTCTGGAAAATAACCCTCAATCTGAACCGGTGCATAAACGGTATCTTCGTGTTTAATCTCACTGCTTTTCTTCTCGTCCTTTTAGAAAGTTCCCTGCGTAAAAATTTAAGCGGTGAAATCCTTAATTTTGATGCTAATACAAAATAATTTATGATAAACATTAGTATCACCGGAATAACAGTCGTATCTATAAATGCCTCAGCATTCCATAAAGTATTGTATGTCGGCAGACTGTAACTGTTATAATACATTGATGCCATATATTTTACCATAACAGTATATCCCACGACATTTCCTATTATAGCAGATATAAGTGTAACTGTTACAGGATTTATCATATAATGTCTTACGATTTCTCCTCTGGTATATCCTGATGCCCTTAAAGTGCCTATAACACCTGCCTCTTTTATTATCGTGTTGGATGTCGTTATGGCAAAGACAAATGCAAGTATCGCTATTACGATATAGTCAAATAAAATAAACATTGCCTTATCTCCGCCCATATCATCTCCGGTAAAGTTTATTGCTTTATTTTCACAGCGAGGTATATAGGAAGTGACTGCAGCTTTTTTCGCCAGACTTTTGAGAAAATCATCAGACATATTTTTCTGTTCCTTGTCACTTTTTGGCTTCTTGTTATATCTCATGGCATAACAGTAATTTAACTTACTCTTTTTAAGCTTTTTAAGACCTGAATCCGTCATCGAAGCCACACCGAAATTTACTGAATCAAACATCATATCAGCGTTATCTTCAAACAGACAACTATAATCAGGCATTGCCACAAAACCTGTTATCTTATAATCTTTATCTCCTATTTTTATATTGTCACCAACTTTATAATCATTGTTTTTTGCAAAAACTCTGTCAAGTGTAATCTCGTCATCAGCTTTTGCAAGCCTGCCTGACATTATACAAAGCTTATTTACTTCTTTCCTCTCACCATATACTCTTATGGTCGCATTTCTCTTTGACTCCTTTAATTTATAATACCTCTGGTCATAAATCCTGACTTTATTATCGTTTTCAAGCTCTTTTATCGTTTCGTCAGACATTTCGTCTGCCGTCACGAAATCTGCATATTCCACATTGTATTTTTCAAATCCCTTTTCATATACATCATATACGCTGTTGTCAGCCACCAAAAAACCAGACACAAGACTGATAAGCATAGTCATAAACAAAAAGATAACAAGATACTTGCCTATATCTCCTTTTAACTCTCTCGGAAGTCTTTTTGTAAGTGGATTTCTCATATTAAGCCTCTTTTCTACACACTTTTTGTGCATATTAAGTTTGTGTCAAGTGTGCACAGACACAAATGTTGTGCGTGCTGCCCCTTTACCATTCAAGTTCCTTAGCCGAAATTTTATTTTCATTTTTATAATTTTTTCTTATCTCGCCATCCCTCAATGTGATAACCCTGTCAGCCATATTTTTAATCGCATCATTATGAGTTACGATTATTATGGTATTTCCATATTTCTGATTTATACTCTCTATCAGCTTAAGGATTTCCTTAGATGTATTGTAATCAAGTGCTCCAGTTGGTTCATCACAGAGCAGAATATCCGGATTTTTTATTATTGCCCTGCCTATAGATGTTCTTTGCTGCTGACCGCCTGAAAGCTGATTTGGAAGTTTATGCCTGTGCTCGTAAAGTCCAAGCCCTTTTAATATCTCATCCGTATTCATAGGATTGTCGCTAAGATAGGCACCCGTCTCAACATTTTCCTTTATGTTAAGGTTTGGTATAAGATTATACATCTGAAAAACATATCCGAGATGCTTTCTCCTGTATCTTGTAAGCTGCTTCTCATTCATATCCTCAATCTTATCACCATTTATGGCTATATAACCGTCATCGGCATCATCTATCCCTCCGATGATATTAAGAAGCGTAGACTTTCCTGAACCTGAAGGACCAAGTAGAACACATATCTCACCCTTTTCAATCTCTATGTCAATTCCTTTTAAAACCTCAACCCTGCTTTCTCCCTCTCCGTAATGTTTTCTGATATTTTTAATTTCAAGAAACATAATATCACTCCTTCCTATGCAGATACTCTCCTAGGTGATTGCGAAACTAATTATGTATTGTGTTAATTGCACAATTTAATCAAGGTTTATGATAGTTTCGCAAATACCTACAGAATACTCTCCGTATATTTTTTCATTTTTGATTTTGGCAACCATTTCATATGAATGGTTGTTCATATGAATATATGTATCACATTTTCATGCATATGTCAATGGATTCCAACAAAAAAGTTAGCATACACTAACGCTTTTATTAGTATATGCTAACTTTAATTAGTTATCAATATTTGATTTTAATTTTTTTACTTTAATTTATTAAACACCGATGTCCCGATAGTGCCCTCCGGCATTTCCACACCAAAGTTCTCTGCAACTGTTGCTCCGATAACGGCAAATGTATCTGTCTCAGGCAGTCTACCATTTCCCTTAAACGATGAGGAATATGCCACAAACGGAACTTTTTCTCTCGTGTGGTCTGTCCCCTTATATGTCGGGTCATTTCCATGGTCTGCCGTTATTATGAGAAGATCATCTTCCTTGAGTTCATCAAGCAATATGCCAAGATTTTTGTCAAACTTTTCTATCTCTTTTGCATAGCCGACCGGATTTCTCCTATGACCCCAAAGTGCATCAAAGTCAACAAGATTTACAAAACAAAGACCTGTAAAATCTCTTTTTGCTATCTCTATGGTCTGCTCCATACCGTGAACACTTGATTTTGAACGATTGCTCTCGGTGATGCCCTCTCCTGCAAATATGTCATTTATCTTACCCACTGAGATAACATCAAGCCCTGCATCCTTAAGCGAGTTAAGAACAGTGCGTCCTGTCGGCTTTAAAGCATAATCATGTCTGTTGCTTGTTCGTACAAACTCACCTTTTTTACTGCCTGTATATGGTCTTGCAATAACCCTGCCGACACGCCACTCGTCTCTCATGGTAAGCTCTCTTGCTATTTCACAATATCTGTAGAGATTATCAAGTCCCATCGTTTCTTCATTGCCACATATCTGCATGACCGAATCAGCAGAAGTGTAGACTATCAAAGCTCCTGTCTTTATCTCCTCCTCACCAAGTTCATCCAATATAACAGTGCCGCTTGCGGCTTTATTTCCTATTATCTTTCTGCCTGTTCTTTTTTCAAGCTCTGCGATAAGTTCCTTTGGAAATCCTGTTTCGGTAAATGTGATAAACGGTTTTGTGGTGTTTATTCCCATCATTTCCCAGTGTCCTGTCATGGTATCCTTGCCATTGCTTCTTTCATTCATCGCAAAATAATATCCGAGTGGCTCTTTTACCGGTGCGACCTGTTTTAAAGTCTTAAGATTGGCAAGCCCCAGTTTTCTGAAATTAGGTATTTCAAATGTTTCAACTGACTGCGAAATATGTCCAAGTGTATCTGCTCCTGCATCATCAAAATTTGCCGCATCTGCCATTTCACCAATACCCATTGAATCAATAACTATCGTAAAAATCCTCTTATATTTAAAACTCATACTATCCCTCATTTCTGAACAACTTACCACGAAGTTGTATAAAAACTATTTGTTTTTTGGACAGCAGCTAATCATGTTTTCATAATGCCATCATATTAAATCTGCTCTGCGTTACCCGCCTGACAGTCAGCGACATGATGCACTACTCAAGATTTTCCGGTCCAAATCCCTCCGGAAGTATATCTTTTAATTTGATGACTTTTATATCTCCGGCTGAATTTCCAAGAACTATCTCAAACTCCTCAGGGTCACAAAACTCCATCATAACCTGTCTGCATACACCACATGGCGAGCAAAAATCATAATCTTTTTCACCTTCTTTTCCGCCGACAATAGCGATAGCCCTGAAATTTCTCTCTCCATCACTTACAGCCTTAAAAAATGCTGTTCTCTCCGCACAGTTTGACGGTGTGTATGCTGCATTTTCAATATTGCATCCTGTGTATATTTTCCCTCTCTCAGTTAAAAGTGCTGCTCCTACCTTAAAATGCGAATATGGTGCATATGCTGAATGTCTTGTCACCGATGCCATTACTAAAAGTCCTTCTGCGTTCATAAATATTAGTCCTCCATTTTTTCATACTTTCTTTTTTATTTTATAGCTGTTTTAAAAGTATCTATCTGTTTATTGTTATTTTTTTATATTGTCTTTTTTAATAAGTTCTCTTACTGCCCCGACTGCTGTTTCTATTGCTGTCTTTGTGTCGTGTACCTGCACATTTGAAAGTCCTTTTTTAGCTCTCTCCTGATTGGCAAGCACTAAAAAGCACGCCCCTACTCTCACTCCGAGATAACTTCCTGCAATGAGAAGTGCCGCTGTTTCCATCTCCGATGCAAGACACCCCATCTTTATCCATGCATCCCATTTGTTCTGAAGTTCATATCCTACAGGCATAAGCTCCGGCTCATGCTGACCGAAAAAAGAATCCTTGCTCTGAACTACTCCGACATGATATTTTAATTTTAATTTTTCTGCCGAAGTCATCATGGCGTTTATCACATTTATGTCTGCCACCGCCGGATATTCTATAGGTGCATATTCTTTTGAAGTGCCCTCCATCCTTATAGCTCCATTTGCGATAACAATATCACCTCCGAGTACATCATCCTGCATACCTCCGCAGGTACCGACTCTCAAAAAAGTGTCTGCCCCACAGGCTACAAGTTCCTGAAGTGCTATCGCTGCAGATGGTCCGCCTATCCCGGTCGAAGTGACACTAACCTTAATGCCATCGAGTTTTCCGGTATATGTAACATACTCTCGGTTGTCTGCAATAAATTTTGGCTCATCAAGAAAAGCAGCTATCTTTTCACATCTTTTGGGATCTCCCGGCATTATGACATACCTTCCTATGTCGCCTTTTCCAACTCCTGTATGGTACTGTTTTCCTGAGCCCTCGCTATAGTCTACCATGTCCATTCCTCCTCCCTGTCTTTTTGTAACCTTGGAATTTTCTGAATGAATAATTTCAAGGGTACATAATATTATCACTAACTATATTTTACTAATATATGACGATACGGTCAATTATTTTTCAATAAGAATTGATTTACCATTATTTCAGATGCCGCAAATATCATCTATCAGTTTTAACTCCTCATCAGAAAAATCTGCCGCCTGCATAACTTTTAAGTTTTCAAGTATCTGCTGCGGTTTTGACGCACCTATCAGAACACTTGTAACATCACTGTCCTTTACAACCCACTTAAGTGCCATCTGTGCAAGTGTTTCACCTCTTTTTGATGCTAAATCGTTTAACTTTCTGATAACGCTTATCCTGTCCTCTCCCAGTTGTTCCTTATGCAGAAATCTTCCATCTGTCACAACACGGCTGTCTGTCGGAATACCATTTAAATATCTGTCCGTCAGCATCCCCTGTGCAAGTGGGCTAAATGAAATAATTCCCTTCCCGCTTTCCCTTGCCGCCTTTTTAAGTCCATTATTTTCTATTGTACGGTTAAAAATATTGTATGAATTCTGATTTATGATAAACGGACATCTAAGGTCATTTAATATCTCACAAGCCTTTTTCATCGTCTCTCCGTCATAGTTTGAAAGACCTGCATATAAAGCCTTTCCGCTTTTTACTATCTGGTCGAGTGCACCCATTGTCTCCTCAAGAGGAGTGTCCGGATCCATTCTGTGATGATAAAAAATATCCACATAGTCAAGCCCCATACGCTTTAAACTCTGGTCAAGACTTGCTATCAGATATTTACGGCTTCCCCAGTCACCATATGGACCCTCCCACATATCAAAACCTGCTTTCGTACTTATTATCAGCTCATCACGGTATGGTGCAAAATGCTCCTTTAATATCATACCAAAATGCTTTTCAGCACTTCCCGGCTCCGGTCCATAATTATTTGCAAGGTCAAAATGCGTTATGCCATTATCAAATGCCGTAAAACACATTTTTTTCATATTGTCATAAGATGATATATCACCAAAATTATGCCATAGACCAAGTGATACTATCGGCAACTTTAAACCACTTTTGCCACATCTGTTATACTGCATACTATCATATCTTTTTTTATCTGCTTTATACATATACACTGTTACCTCCATTTTTTTATGTTGACTCTTTTACTTCTACTCAATAAAAGTCCATTGCTTTCGGCTTAATCTATTTTTATTTATTGGCTCATTTTAAATTATCATTTTCTCCACTTTCAGTCAAGAAATATTC
>ULVF01070762.1_pt1 | contig 10475 bp, 12 predicted proteins | sample 1959201 | NCBI WGS metagenome assembly ULVF01 (sample SAMEA4835779, study PRJEB28245) | human gut metagenome | biome: gut microbiome; material: fecal sample | place: Denmark | collected 2008 | reverse complement strand
AGTTTTTTGTTATTTATATTGGGAGTTTTGACACGCCCTCCGCATTGCGTCAGTAGCGCGGAAGGTAGGAGGCGTAGAGGAGTATTGTGTTCTGAGGCTTGCATTAGCCCGCATTGGAATGCCACCCAAATGCAACCTCATTGGAGCAACCGAGGCAGTCCTCTATCTAAAACTGGGTTACAGGAATGCTAGAATAGTCAAAAGCGACTGCAAAAACATTCGTTTGTGTTTCCTTTCAATGAATGCCTATTAACCATATCGACTTTAGATTTATATAACAGAAGAAAATTTTTCCTGTGATGTTGTTTACCTCTTTATAACTTTAGGTATAAAGAGATAGAAAACGGAGAGAAAAGGCAGAATGACGGAAGTCATATCCACAATGACATTCGGTTGTTTACCAAAATCCCCTTTTCAGTATAGAATAGTAAAGTTTCAAAATAATATAAATTAAAGACTATGGTTACAACTTCTATTTCGCGTGCGTTAGAGTCAGCTCTACCCGCGCTTTCAGGTTCAAGTGTGACTTACAACACACAAAACAACATCTTCCTCACCAACGGTTATACAAGTGCCGCCGGCAATACTTACTATCAGGGCATCCGCGTGTCAGATCGCATTGCCGTCAAATACAACATCGGACAGGGATACTGCCATACTTTCCTCAACGGTATCGAGGTGTATGGTTACGATGGTTGCAAAGCTAGGCTCATAGGTTCCCGCAGCTTTTATTGCTACTTTTTCAGCGAGAGCAATGCAAAGAGAGAAGCCGTTGAGATTGTACTTGACTACATAAGAGGCCAGGTCAAAATGCTTGGAGCATCGGTAAATTCCAAGCAGCTTGAAGAGTTCTCAAAAAAAATAGTCGATGGCGCTTACAGCCAGATGAAATGCCTCGCGTGATAATAAACAAAAGTCAAATTTGAAAAATAGATAATCATGGCACAGATAGCAAACATATCAAATTCGTTGTTCGACGGTCTTTTACCCACTTTCGGAACTCGTGGAAACGGCCTTCCTGTATGGAATGAGGGACAAAAGATGTTCATCTCCTCGGAGTATGAAAGTGCATCAGGCAATCGTTATTACAAAGGCTTACGTTTTTGCGAGCAACTGGTTGTAGTTGAGACAGTTGGTCTTTACCATACGTGGACGTACATTGACGGACTTGAGATTTACGTCTTTGACGGAAGAAAGCCGAAGCTGGTAGGCAAGCGACAATATGACAAGAAGTTCTACAACGCTGACTTCATCAAGGAGCAGACAACTCAAATGGTGGCAGACTACCTCCAAGGACAGATAAAATTACAAAACGTCAATGTACCAGCCATACGCATATCCGAAGAGGCAAAGGCAGTGGTGGAACGTAGTTACAAGAGCTTCCTCTCTGATGATTTCGGGCATAACATGCAAGATATGATTCCCTTGCTTTGTGCATCGAACCAATAACTAGTAAATTCTGTAGAACAATGGAAACAACAAACATCGAAATGACTGTCCAGCAGGATCAGGCTTATGAGCTGATACGTGACACGTACACGAGCTTCTTCCTCACCGGCAAGGCCGGTTCAGGGAAGACAACCTTCCTGCGTCGCGTGCAGAAAGAAATAAGCAAGAACTTCATTGTGCTTGCCCCTACGGGGGTGGCTGCCATCTTGGCCGGGGGGCAGACCATCCATTCGTTCTTCGGCTTACCTCTTGAAGCCATGCCCCTGGGCAGTGCCGGGAAGATAACCCCAGAGCGTTACAACATCATAAAGAACGTAGACACAATAATAATTGACGAGGTTTCAATGGTGCGGTGCGACATAATAGATGCCATTGACGCTACATTGCGCTATTGTCTTTATTCCACCGCTCCTTTCGGTGGCAAGCAGATGGTTTTTTCCGGCGACCTGTTCCAGCTTGAACCGGTCCTTGTCGGCGAGGCCGAGAAGGCGGTAATAAAAGACAATTACCATACAGATAAGCCTTTTTTTTTCAAGGCTAAGGTGTTCGACAGGATGCGCCTGCCGAAGATTGAGTTCAAGAAGATATACCGTCAGGACGACACAGCTTTCCTTGGCATACTCAACAACATACGCAGCGGAGTTGTGAAACAAGCCGATTTGGACGTGCTTAACCACCGTGTCGGCATGTCTGTGCCCGAAGATGATATGGTAATCACGCTTTGTTCCGTAAACAAGCGTGCCGACAGAATAAATTCCGAACGCCTTGACGCAATCAAGGAAGATGCTTTCACCTTTGAGGGAAAAGTAGAAAAGGAGTTCGATGAGAAAAAAATGCCTGTGAACAAGAAACTCACCTTGAAGAAAGGCGCACAGGTTATGTTTTGCCGTAATGATCCGATGCAACGTTGGGCCAATGGCACCTTGGGCAAAGTGACACGCTTGAATACCAATAACATTTACGTTGCGGTGGAGGGCGGAAAGGAGTACAAGGTTGAGAAGACAGCATGGGAGTCGACAAAATACCAGTACGACCCCAAGAAAAAGAAAGTCGAGAAGACAGTCACAGGCACATACACGCAATATCCGCTGAAGCTCGCTTGGGCCATAACAATACACAAGAGCCAGGGTATGACATTCGAAAAGATGCTGCTCGATCTTAGCAGCGGTATTTTCTCAGACGGACAGCTATATGTGGCCCTAAGCAGGGTAAAGTCGCTTGGCGGACTTTATTTGTCCCGTCCCATTCTTCCCTCGTATGTCCGCGAAAGCAAAGAAGTCCTGTCTTACGCCACACATTACAACGATGACCAAGTCATAGCCAGCGAGCTGGAGAAAGGACGTTACCTGTATGAGTCCATAAAACACAAGGACAACGACGCCACTGCACTCGGACTGCTGCGTATGAGCGTTGCAAAAGCGAAAGATGGCAAGACGAAAGAGGCCGTTTATCTGCTTGGAGATATGTTCTCAGCCATGATATCCGATGAGCATATGCTCCATTCGCTCGACGAACCATCAATTATAAAGGTAGATACTTTAGCCACCAATATGCTCAATGCCACGTTCTCCCTCTATTCAGGGAAATACGCCGATGGCATCGTCTATGCAGACCGCATCTTGCGTCAAAGGCCGTGTATGGAAGCATTGTTTGTGAAAGCACGTTGCCAGACTGCATTGGGGAAATATGCCGAAGCAGACAAGACGCATATAGAGATATCAAAGATGCTCGGGAATCACGTGGACGCTAAAATATATTTCGCCGTAGCAACGGTCAATGAACTCATAGGCGACCCAGGTCTCGGAATTATGCAGACGCTCATTAAAATGTTTCCTCATTACATGCCAGCTATTCTCAAATTGCGTATGATGATGCAAGCGAAAGGCCTGAAATTGGAAGTCCAAGAAATTGACGAACTTGTTGAAATTTTCAACAGCGATGCACCGGCTTCCGACTTCAAGGATAGACTTTCGAAGGCAGACAAGGAACAACACAAAGACTTTATCAATATTATTTTGAAACAGGCGTTTTAGTTGTAAGTAAAATGCCAAGGCCGCCCCTGTTCGTGAGAATAGGGGCAGTTTTTCATATTCCCATTTACCTTTTGAGAGATTATGGTATTAAGGAATAGATAATTCAAAATAATATTGAACATGAACGAGGATGTTTTATATGGTGTAAGCAAAAAGATGCGCATCACTTATTTGCAAGGCAAGATACCTGCATCATTATTAGAGAATGCCTATAAGCAAAACTTGAAAGAGGCAAAAGGGTTTAGTGCATATGGCTTGAATTTGACTGATTTACGTATGATGTTATATTCTTGCCATAATCCCATTTTGAAGGCTAAGATCAAGGACAGCATCATCACGTTTGAGAAAAAATCCCGAAAGAGTAGTGACCAAAACAAACTAAGTATTAAAAAGTTGAACGACTTTCTTGCAAATGCCATGGGGATAGGATTAAGGAGAGTGATTAGAATCATGCGTAATAGAGCCAGAAAAAGCAAGGACTTGACCCTGAATGTCATCTCAACACTTCTTGAAGTAGAATTTGCCAACCTTTGTGCAAAAAACACGCATGATAAGCAGCTGAAAGAAGTGATTTACGAACGGAAGTCCATATTGCTTGACAAAGTAGGGCGTTGGCTTGTTGGTACTGAATGGAGATATGGATACAACGACAATTGCGGCAAGAATGCTTCTTACATCATCTACATTTATTTGCCCAATGGGGTTCAATTATCATGGCATAGCAATGACTACAACCTTTACAAGAAATTTCCATACATTGAAACTGAATGGGATGGGAAAGTATGTACCACAATGGAAAAGCTGTTGGATTATGTTGCCCAGAATTACTCATCTTTCTTTATGCCTTGAAAATTGAGATGTCTATCAATACGATGGGCTGACTCCTTCAAACGGAATCAGCCCATCATTATATATATAGTGTCTCTGTTTGGAAATTTATAATACTTCTTATTATGAAGTCCACTTCCTTTGATGCGAATTTTAATGTATTTCGTTTTTATTTACTTGACTTCGGGGTTGATGATGTAAATTTTAATCATTTTTTCTCTATTCCCATTACCCACTTCGGGCATACAATTCAAGACACCAATTATTTTACTAATTGTATTCAAGAGGTTAATATCTTTCATTCGAAGATGTCGTTCTAATAACGAGATTTGTTTTCTCCATCCATTATTTTATCAAGAGAGCTACCATTAGATTCAACACTTTCGAACGAACTCTGGGCTGTTTCTATGTATGCGTTCCTTGCAATCTTCGAAAGAAAGCATTCCCAATTCAAAGCTTTACGAGTTATTTGAACATTCCTTCTTTTGTCTGTCAAGAAAGAAATAAGTTCCAAAATAGAGACATTTTGGAAAGGAAGCATCGGAGAGACCATTCCCCTATTCCACCAATAAACGGCATTAAAAATGTTGACTGACATTAAAGACAACACTTCCTTATGCATACCATATTTTGGACAAGTCGGAATTCTTGTGAAATACAGGTTCATATTATTTCTTGTTAAATAATATTTTCAAAATCGCACCACCTATTTTCCTCTCAATTCCTGACCGAGTGGTTGGTATGCCTGTCTTTTGTGTAAAGGCACGTTTCATTTTTGTAATTCCCAACGCACGTTTCCATGAGAAACTTACGCCTGGTATCTTTGTATTGCCCATATTCTTTATTTTTTTTATGATACAATTATGATTATTGCTTCCGTCCTCCTCATTTAAAGGAATATTTTGTGGGGAGCCTTATATACTCGCAGGGAAGGACGGAAGTCAACGATGTTATGACCTAATTATAGAGATTATTTCTTGTGGGGTTGAAATCAGTTCCATACAGCCAGAATGCTTTAGCTTTTCACACTCTTTTGACCCCCACATACATGCTACGCTTTCTATGCCAGCCGCGTTGGATGCTTGGATATCAATGGCTCGGTCACCGAAACTTATGACATTATTGGCGTTTTCTCCCATCAATTCCAATGCCTTCAACATTGATGCCGGATGCGGCTTTATAGGCTTGGCATCGTGGTATCCTACTATATATTGGGCCGGAATTTGATAGAAATTTACTATTTTCTCAATATAAGTATATGGAGCTGTGCTGACAATGGCGATTTTAATTCCAGCCTGTTTTATTACGCTTAAGGTCTCCTTCACGCCAGGGTACATTGAAGTTTGAGGTATCAAGCGGTATGTCTCCTGCCAGTCCCGGTTGTGTCTCGCTTCTTCCAAGCATGAAGTGTCAACGAGTGTTAAGTCCAAGTCGAAAATCACGCCTTTGATGTTCCGGCTTATGCTTTTAGACTCTTGAAAATCGAAGAGGGAAGTATTTATGGCTTTAGACTTCTCTTTTGCTATGTTCACTTGCGTCTTCATAGTTGATATGGCATCATCAAGCGTGGCAGATGTCAACGGCTTGGCGAAGCCTTCATTAATCAACTTAATGTTCCCCTGCGTCTTTGGACTGTTTAGGTCTTCAGATCTGTTGTATTTGACCATGAAGAGAATCTTATGAGCTGCAATGGTTGCATTCACCGCATGCATTGTACCCCCATGAATATCCGTCTGTATGGCTAAAGTAGCAAAGCTCAATCCTGCCTGTAATCTGTCACGGGCGACAAAAGCATATCGTCCACTGTTTTGACCAAGATGATACTCGGACATAAGCAATCCTCCATTTTTCACGATTTCTTCAGCCAAATCACGATTCTCTTTCGGATAGATTTCATCCCAGTTCAAGCTTGTAGCCAAAAAGGCGGTTGTCGTTCCATTTGCCTCCAATGCTCCTCGATGGGCATAAGTATCACAGCCGGTAGCAAGGCCAGATACGATATTGAATCCATGTCTCGCAAATTCCTTTGAAAAGTATAATCCGGCTTTCTTTCCATTCTCAGTCGGCTCACGTGTGCCTATGATTGCTACTCCTGGTTTCTTCAAGACAGCTATATTGCCACGATAATACAGGACAATGGGAGGATCGATTTTACCTTTCTCGTCCACGCATTCACGTAATATTTGTGGAAAGTCCACATCGAAATACGAAAGTATCCCAATGCCTTCAGTTTTACTCGCCTCGATGATCCTTTGAGCAGAACGATTTGCCATTAATAGATCCGGCTCCGTTATTTTTGAGAACCGCCCCTTGCCTATTTTCTGAATGCTTTTCCACAAGCAACCCATGTCGTCTATGTCGACCGATTTTGCAAATTCAAGGATTGACTTGTTTCCAAGTCCCTTTATTTGTTGAAGGGTTATCAATATTTCAGTATTAAATGCCATTTTCTTTCTTTTTTGTCGTCAGTCAATGTTCCAATAAGCATCGGGATCACCGTCGAACACGTCATCAATGTCTTGATCGCTCCAACCTTCAACATCTTGTGCATATGAACCATTGTAACGTTCATAGGTCATTTCTTCCTCTTCATACGGATCAAAGCCGTACGAAGCGTGTGCATGGTACGGATGATAGTCTGGATTGATTGTCTTGGCCAGAAATAGTCCCGTGATGCTTTCAGCTCCCAATTCCGTCAATTTTGAGGAGGCCATATTAAATGTCGTACCTCTCGTGATGATGTCATCAATCAGAATTACTTTCTTGCCTGCTACTTTAGCACCGTCAAAACTAAATGATTCAATCGGATTACCAGTCTTTCCTGCAATATGTTCTGACTCAGTGTCGTACTTATTGAAAATGGCATCACGTTCAACTTCGTACCCTGCATTTCTAATTGCGTCTGCCAGCTTTGAAAAGCGAACCCTTGTGTTATGTGCAGTTGAAGCTGGTATAAAGCAAATTACCCAACCATAAGTTTTACCAAAGGTTATCTCCTTGATTTTTTCAAGGAAACTGTTCTTTACGCTTTCCGAAAGTATGCCATCCTTGAAGGCATAGCACTCTTTTCTGTCTTCCTCCTGCTGAATGTTAGCGGCATATCTCTTAGGAAGATACTCTTTGATGTAATAGTAATTGTTCATATTATTAAAAACTTATTTGTTTACATCTCTTAATCCATTTTGTGGCATTCAGGTAAACAGTGGATAATTTTTTGAAGAGTATTAATATGTTCGATTACTTGTGCCTGAATAGTTCCATATTTTTTCTATTGTACAAATCAATCACTTCCTTTTTGGTATATGACCTTTTATCCTCAACAACTATTAAGGTATGGCTTAAAAGCTATGTGTTTATCAGGAGATGCAATGTTGATATGATTTCAGGTTAGCCCTATTTCAAGTCCAATAAATAAATCCTTGATTATTAAAATGATACCCCAGAAGACAAGACCACTAGCATTTTCCCGTTTCTTTTGTCTAATTCAAAGAAACAGAGCAGAAAAGAATCGGCCTTATCATAAGCTTTACCTACTATTTCCCCTTTAATTTCCCATTGGATAGCTCATACTTATCAGTCAGCTCTATCAAAAGCCTAATCATAAAGAATTCTTTTAGAGAAGCATTCAAGTTTATAAGAGGATAATTATTGTGAATTCTAGTATTATGATTTTTATTTTATGCTTATTTATATCATAAAACATTTCAGATAAACGAGATGTAACAGGCATACTTCAACAGAAAGGTGAAAAGCAGAAATTATGCGCTACACAGTTTTTATAAGCTCCTGAATAATATTATATTGAATATTATTTGTAACTTTGTGGGCAAAACTTTATATAAATGACAACGATTATAATTTTAATTATACTACTTATATTTGCTATCCTAATAGTCCCGTTTATGCGGCAGATTGTTAAGGATAAAGTGGAATTATGCAAGACACCTATAAATGAGAAGTTTAAAGTGTTGGTTTCTGTCATAAATGAAGTTATGCTTGATGGAAAAGGTGAAATCACTCTTTTTGACGATGATCCAAGATTAATGAATCTGATGTCTGATGAATGTAGAAATATGCTCATCCAATTCTATTATAGTACAGGAAATTTAACAATAATATTAAATTATAAATATTTTCAAAGAGAACTTGTTCATAAAGAGTTATATGCGAATGTCCGGAATATTTCAGTTTTCCAGCAAAAAAATATAGCAAACAGTTTTATTGAAGTTTGTAACAAAAAGATATTAGAGCATCAGCAAAAAGTAGTCGGAGAAGATGCTGGTGCTATTTCCCCTCAAAACATCAAAACAAGTAACGAAAGTGATCCTACTCAAATATTAAGTGGGGTATATAAGGATCTTTCACTTAAGCAGAAAAAATCTGTTTTGAACCTTCTATACATAATCGGAAAACACGGTGGATTTAATGATACAGAAATCTTAAAAACATCTGCAATTTCACAGATGGCTTTAATTCTCAATGTACGCAAGGAAGAAAGCTTGTCTCAATATGTTCGTGAAGGTGAAAATGCAATATACAACGACTTGAAGGACATTGAAGAGGGGTGCATGCTATCAATTATACTATTAGCCCTTCAATTAGTTCATGAGTTAAGTATTCCAAGTCAAGACATTATGCCCAAGTTGAAAGTATCCTTTTCTGACGCTTTCAAGAAAGTTGGATATTCTGAAGAACGAGTTGAAGAACTCTTGCAAAAGATAGCCCTTCTACAGCAGATGTATTTAGGCAAATGAAGTGTCTCAGACTAATTATCGGCACCATTATTTTATTTTTTGTGCCAACCGTCTCACTCTCTAATAACAGGTGCCTTTTAATTGGGATAGGGCATTACCCCCTTGGGAGTGGTTGGAATACAATAAGTTCCACAAATGATATCAAGCTGTTAGAAACTACACTTTCTGACAAGTTTCAAGTTTATACACTCATTGATGAACAGGCTACTAAGAAAGGTATTGAAGATGCCATAGACAAATTAATAAACGTGTCTGACGCTGGAGATACTATTCTTATTCACTTTTCGTGCCATGGCCAACAAGTATTGACGAGCGATAAAAATGAACCGGACAATTTAGACGAATCATTGATACCTTATGATGCTCAATGTGCCAAAAGCAAAACATATATTGGGCAAAATCATTTGCTTGACAATGAATTTGGTAAGATAATATTTCCACTAAGAAAGAAATTGGGCAACAAGGGTTTGCTGGTCATTACTTTGGACGCATGTTTTAGCGATTCAATGAACAAGGGCAGCAACAATGATAATTCAGGCATTTATAGAGGTGGGGCAGATATATTTGGCAGTAATGAAATCTCTCAAGATAGTCTTCGAGTAATTGAAAAGAAAAGGCGAAATCAAGGTTTTGGCCCTGATGTAGAAAAAATGAGAGACGGAGCCGATATTCTTATCTTAAGTGCTTGCCGAACTTATCAAAAAAATATGGAAGTTGTTGAAAATGGAGTTGGCTATGGCTCTTTATCTTATGCTATGTTCTTGACTTTTAGAACGAAGAACTTTAGTGATATAGCTGGCTGGTTAAAAGGAGTTTTGTCTCAAATGTCAAAGATAGCTTTTGCACAGACTCCTCAATATAGAACTACTCTTTCTATCGAACTAGTACCATCTCCACCACCCTCTTTACCTCCTTCACCTCCTAAATGTTATGCCTATATCCATTATATATTAGTGGGTACGTTAGCATTACTATTAATAATTGTAATATTGATATGGAAGAAGAAAAAAATATAATTAAACCTCCATTTTGGCTCTCATTGCAGCTATTCTTTTTTATGATGCTCACTTTTGGGAATATCTGTGGGCTAATTTCGACTCTAAATGGTTATTGGTGGGATAACATCAGCTTAATACCCATTAGTGATTGCATTATCACCTGGAGTATTAACTTTATTGCGTACATATTTTGTTTTGTTTCTATATATAAAGCACTTCAACATAAGGCTTATAGTATAACGATGCTAAAGTTTAGTGTTGTTTATGTTTCAGTACAGCTGATTTTACGACCATTAAATTATAATGGAACATATATTTCATATTTGAGTCTGTTTTACTTACCAATAATTACTTTCTGTCTTATATTTCTAATCACTACTGTCCCGTTAAAAATGGGAATTGGTCTTTGAAAT
>ULVF01030756.1_pt1 | contig 10506 bp, 8 predicted proteins | sample 1959201 | NCBI WGS metagenome assembly ULVF01 (sample SAMEA4835779, study PRJEB28245) | human gut metagenome | biome: gut microbiome; material: fecal sample | place: Denmark | collected 2008 | reverse complement strand
CCGGCAGTTTCTTTGCGGGGGTAGATTTGACGCTTACGATTAATCGAACCATAGTAAAAACAGAAATCCCAGATTACCACTTGTTGGTGGTTTGGGATTTCTGCTTTTGCAGGAAATATTTTTTTGTCGTGTGCTTGACATACGGGTGCCGGAGAACGTGATAATTTCTGAGTGGCAAGTTGTTCTTCTCAAGGAAGCGCCGGAAACGGTACTGCATTGTCCGCGGCTCCAGAGGCCGCTCTGTGCCGGTAAGCAAGCAACAATCCTTCTTGTCCTTCATCTGGCGCAGTATGGAAAGCATTTTCGCCGTCAACGGAATAGCGCGAACGGAGTTTTCGCTTTTCGGCGTTTGTAGCACCAGCTCGGTGCGCTTTCCGTAGTTGATGCGGTAAACCGTCCTCTGGCCACGAAGTACCCCTTCCGCAAGGTCAATATCAGACTAGCTTAGTGCGCAGACCTCGCCCAGACGCAGCCCCGTTTCCAGACACAGAAGATAGCCCAGACTGCTTCTGTCCGGCTTTTTGAGTACGGCGGCGGTGATTCGCTGACTTTCCAGCGGGGGAAAAACCTCCACTTGTGAGCCTCTCGGCATATACGCGGAACTTTTTTATATTTTCGGCTTAACGATCACTTTAATTGATTCTAGACTCATTTGGCATTTTATCGCTTCTTCTAGGTGCTCAATGTCATAAACCTGGGTAATAAGCTTTTTGATTTCTATTCTTCCCGAGTTTATCAAATTAACCGCTCTTTGGTGCGTATCGGGGTTAATCAGTGAACCAACGATTGTAAGCTCTTTTTTAAAAACATCAAAGAGTTTCAATTCATAGGTTTCTTTTGGATTTGGTACGCTAAACAGGACCACCCTTGCTCCTTTTCCTGCAATTTGGAATGCTTGCTCAGTTGCAATAGGATTGCCAACACACTCAATCACAACGTCGGCTCCATCTGCCCTGCTGTACCCCCGAATCATTTGAACAAGATTCTCGCTTTTGGAATTTATGGCATAATCTGCCCCAAGTTCCTTTGCCAGTTCACATTTTGCATCATCTACTGCACACATAATTACGGTAGATGCTCCCCGCAGTTTTGCGACCTGCATCATTAGAAAACCTATTGCCCCTGTACCAATAACGGCAACTGTCTGACCTGATTTGATCTCTGCCAAATCTATGCCGTGAATGACACATGCCAGCGGCTCTGACATTGCAGCAACTTCAAAATCAATATCATTATTGATTTTGAAGCACTGCGATTCAGGGCAAACTGCATATTCGGCAAACCCGCCATTAGCATTGACTCCAAGCGCAAATAGATTTTCGCAGTTTTGCTTTTTCCCCATCCGGCAAGGTCTGCATATACCGCAGTACATATTTGGATCCAGCGAGACATGATCTCCGGGCTTTGTCACCGTAACCTCGCTTCCAACTTCCTGAACAATACCCGCAAATTCATGGCCAAGCACTACCGGTGGATTAACTGCTGCTGAGCCTTCTTCACCCTTGTAGATATGCACATCTGTTCCGCAGACGCCGCATGCACAAACTTTTATAAGAACTTCTTTTGGTGCCAACGGTTTAAACTTCATTTCACGAATCTCGAAAGCCGGTTCATGTCCTGCACCTAGAAAGAAACAACCTTTCATTGTATCTCCTTACTTCCCAAGGGAACATTTTTATTTGCTGAACAAATCTGCACCCTTTTCAGTAAGCGCAGTCTGTATCTTTCTGACATCGACCTGCCGGGGAGCAACATTATCTTCAACCGCAATAGCAGCTGCAACTCCCGCAGCCTCGCCCAGTGCCGTACATACGCTCATGATTCTGAACGACGCAAGGGCTTCGTGGGTGCTGGAAATACACCGGCCGCTCACAATCAGATTCTCCACATTCTTAGGGCAGCAGACAGCGGTAAGGGATATCATAGGGCGACACTGCCTCTGCAACTCCGTTAGCCTGACCTGCACCATCCGGATTGTGTATATCCACCGTGAAATTTGCTTTATGTACGACGACATCATCAAAGCGCCTTCCGGCACGGAGATCATCAATATTGAGAACATAGTCTCCCATTATTCTGCGGCTTTCTCTTACTCCTAAATGTTCGGAAGTGTACTTAACAGCGCAATTCTCGTAACCGGGAACATACTTTCGCAGGAAATCGGTTATCTGATCGATCTGCTTTCTTAACTCAACTTCTGCCTTCATCACATCCTTGGCGTTGAGGGGGTTAACATAATTTGCCTGAGTTGTATTGACCAATCTTTCACCGGGATTAACGGTAGCATATAGCCTAACTGCTGCGCAGTTTTTGGGTAGCAGTCCTTGCTCACAGCATCTTGCGGTGAAATCAAGAAAGCGCTCACCGTTAAGCTGAACATTATCCTCTTCACCGAAACACTTTATTGCTTTAGTATCATCGACATTGGAGAGGACGTACATCAAGGTAACAGGTTGAGTAACACCATCTGTGCTCCTTCCCATTTCCCAAGGAGCTCCCGCATAGGTTGCTACATCGCCGTCACCAGTAGCATCAACAAACACCTTACCTTGAATTACGCTTATTCCGCTATGCTGGGCTATTACAAGCCCCGTCAATGCCTGTCCCTCTTTTATTACGTCTACAACCGTTGTCTGCAAATATACAAAAACTCCGGCATCATTGAGGAAGTCAATCAGAACGCGTTTTGCCGTCTGCATATCGTGTACGTGACCATTGGTAGCATGCATATTATTCTGTGCCACACGCAGGAGTCCGCCGACCTCATCGCGCATTGTGCCTTTTGCGACTTCTCCCATCATAGGGCCTACTCCGCCAAGAGTAAGATTGCCGCCAACGGCGCCAAAACGCTCGATAACCGCAACTTTGCAGCCCCTTCGAGCCGCGGCAACTGCAGCACAGACACCAGATGCACCGCATCCAGCAACTACCACATCGTAAGAAGCCTCAACGTTGAGGTCTTTCTGGTAATGTAACATTAATGTTTGATCCTTTCTTCTGTAATCTGAACGTCCGAGGATGTACGTTGCCATTTGGTTCTGATGCCAAGATAATCGGCATCCCATAGATACCGTACAAATGAGTTGGCAGCTATCTCACTTAGTGATGCCACTCCGGTCTTTCCTATGTGAATTCTCCCTATCGTGATCATCGGCACAAGGTGTGTACGCGATGCCGATTCTCCCTGTCTGTACTCGCAATAATGGAAAAACTCATGCATAAGAATCACGTTCTCTGCAAACTCATAGCTGCAGTTGTGTTCCTTTGCCCAAAGCTCAACGGATTTGAGATAAATGTATACTATTCCTGCCTTCGGCTGAATATCCGCAAAATACCTCATGTGGCCGGAAACATAGTCAACATCTGCCCTCTTCAGCTTCAACCCTACGCTCTGTATCACATCTGCAAAACATACACCGTCATTAGCCGGGTAGTCTTCGAGAAATATCTTCCCGCATTTTTTCCCCAACTCCCACGCTTCATCTATGAGCTTTTGATGCATATCTTCTGGAATGCGGTCAACAACATAATCTCTTTTTAAAAGCTCCAGGGCTTCCTCTTTGCCCGGAAACGGCATTGTTGTACCATCCATAGATCAACTCCTGTTCAGTCCATCCTATCGCTGCAAATATAGATAAGCTGATCATCGTCTCTGACGGTTGATAGCTCGATTCTTGCAATGGATATGATTTGCTCCACACTGGACATACCGGACAGATTTATAAGTCGCTTACCGAAAATAATATACGTATTGGGCAACTGTTCACCGCCATCGCCATAATCGGCGCAGTCCTCGATTATTCTTCGCAGTGCAATTTCCCAGCCGATCCCGCTTGTTTTCTTTACTGTCGCATTTTCCTTTTGCAGTCTGATAACGCCTTCGTCGTCAACAAGCCGTGCATTATGCTTTATTATTTTCTGCAAGCCAAACATCTTTTTGGTAACAGCATCGTGCATAACCACAAACATGTAACCGTTATCGGCTTTGATATACATCTCATCCGTCGGAAGCTGCATATTCTCTCCGGCAACCTCCAATACGTCCTCAGCAGTCAACTTTCTGCTGTTAAGGTCCTTTGAACGCAATTCGGTATTTCCAATGGCGATGGCACGAACAATATTTTTTTTCGTATCAATTTCAACATTGACCTCAATGGAGTTCGGTGCCGCGCCTGCTTTTATTGCTTTCTGTTCAGCTTCCCGACGTACCTCAAGTATATCCTGCTCGGTGGGATTGGCAATAGTGCGCTCAACTACGTCTCTGACAAGGGCAAGTGCCACTCCGATCGTGGAGATCACCGGGGCATTCTTTGCTATCTTATATCTGTGACCCATCGACTGTGCCAAGTGGGGCACAACGCTGCACGCGCCGCCTCCGCCTCCAATGAACACAGTTGTTCTCGGATTCATATTGTAGTCGGCCATAAGCTGTCGGGCAACTTCACCATTCTTTTTCGCAGCATACTCCAGAGCTTTCATTGCGGCTTCTTTTACACTGACTCCCATGCTGTCTGCAAGGGGTTTCCATGCCAGTTCTGCCGCTTCAATGTTCCCGAATGCATAGTCTCCCTCTGAAACATATCCGCAGATATTGGCTGCTCCTGAAAGCGTAAGCGCAAACCTCTTGCCGTTTGAACATTCGATATACCCATAGTCCGGATCAGTTTTTGTCGGCGCTATCGTTTTAAGAACAGGAGATACAATATCCGCTGAATCCGCATATACCTCATAGTCTAAACCGGCAATATGTGCGCTTCTGGGTCCGGTATCGGATATTAAGCCATCCTTCATTTGTATCATGCTACCGCCGCCTATGCCGACGGTGCGAACATCAAGGGAGGTAAGGAATGTTTTGTGCCCACCGATTTGCGAATAGCGAACCATAACCTTGCCGTCTTTTACACACGAGATGTCTGTACTTGTTCCCCCAACCTCAAAAAACAGTCCGTCGGTCAGCTTCTCATGCATTAATGCACCTGCTACACCTGCAGCGGGACCGGACAGTATGGTCAGGATAGGACGTTTTCTGACTTCATCAACGGTCATAACTCCGCCATCGCACCTCATGACCATAAGATTCGCCTTAATCCCTGCCTTTTTGATGCTGTCAGAAGTCATGTAAGCTGCGTTCAGCATTTTGGGCATTATACTCGCGTTTACGACAGCCGTCCTCGTCCGAACTCTCAGCCCGTACAACTTAGATATGTCGGCAGTAGCAGTTCCGGGTATTTCTGCATCGCGACACATATCAATAACTTCGTTTTCATTTTCTGGATCATCAACGCTGAATGCCTCGGCAGCAACAATAGCTCCTGCGCCTTCACTCTTTAATTCGACTATTGCCCTTGCAATATCTTTATGGAATGAGGAAGAATTGCTGTCAATATAGCGATTGCACGTGTTTAATTCCTTAGTGGATGTAAGGCGTATTTCTCCCATCTGGGTATCTGCCTTTGACTTGATTCCTTCCATGCCGCTGCCAATAGTAATTATGCCGACTTTTTCAACATCTCCTTCCAGCAGTGCGTTTGTTGCTTGTGTTGTACCGTGTGCAATAAACGCAACATCATCAGGAGATATATTATATCTCTGCATTACTGCCTGAAGAACTTCTACGATTCCAGCGGCCACTCCCGTGGCCGCTGAATGCGTAGTAGGAACTTTCTCTGATCCTATAAGTTCATAGGTTTCATTATCAATTACAGCAGCATCTGTGAAAGTACCACCAACATCAATTCCGATTCTTACTTTCATTGCGTTACTCTCCAAAATGCTTTATATAATATTGCTGCATATCAGCCCCAGAACATTATCGTTCCAATAATGATTGCTACAGCAGCTGCTGCCCACATCCAGAGGATCTGCGCTTTGGTGATTTGAGTTACATCCTCTTCGACAAAGCCCGCAGCCCATACATTATGTGTATTAGTGGGGCATGAGGTGTCCTGAACCGCAGCAACACCCAAGAAGCCAACGCAAACCATAGCAGGTGCGACGGTTCCCAGGGATGCCATCAGAGCGGCGATGCCTGCGCCGAGGCCGTACATATTCAGAGGCCCGCGGTAAAGCACCAGCGGAGTAAGAACGATAAACAGTGCGGCAAATGCTACGGGAGATGCCGGAACGATATTAGATATCAGGGGTGCAAGGGCATCCTTGACCATACTGGTGTTGATTGCGTTAAGCAGCATACCAATGAAAAACATCAATGCGGCACAGGGAGCGCCCATGAGGAATCCGTCATAGCAGGTCTTAGCAGTTATATTGCAGGTCTTCTTCCAGCTTTCTGCGGTAAAAATGAGAGCCCAAAGAATTCCCAGCAGGAATGCAGGAATTACATCCCACTTGAATCCGACAACAGCGGCAATAGGGACAAAGGGAGTGAGCATTGCAAGGGCGCCGCGTACACCCTTGAGTTTTGCGGGAGCCTCGCCTTCGGTTTCGGAAACCGGAGCTGAAAATGCAAACTTCTTTCCATTCTTTCTAAGGCGAGTGATAATGTAGAGAAGGCCAGCAATACCAGTTGTGATGGCAACAACAACGCTGAAGTGATAAACCTGCCCAACTTCCAAGCCAAAAACCTCTGCAAAGTAAGTCGCACGAACCATGCCGAAATGCTCTCCGGCACCATAGGCGCAAAGAAGAATAGCTGCGGCAGTGAACTTCTCAACGCCAACAGAAATCAGGATCGGAATTGCAATAGTACCCATCATAATGACGGCACCCAGACCAGACATAACGGTGGACAGGGCACAAATGACAAGGAACAGCAGAATTGCAACAATGTTGGTTTTATCACCGCCAAGTTCAGCTGCTTTTCTTATCATGTTTTCTGTTATGCCGGTACGCTGCATAATACAACTCATCCAGGTTGCAATAAGGCAAGCGGTGTAGGAACCAGCGAGCTTAACAGCACCGGACTGGATAACAGTAGATATTATACTCTCCTCGCCTGTCAGAGGAACGCCGGCAATGACAGCAATACCAATTGCAAGAATTGGAATAGCAATAAGGGTAGGCACTTTCCTGGTGACCATCAGTACCATAATGACGACCATGAATGCAATAAGAATTATACCTTTAATCATAGCTTTTTCCTTTCAACATTTTTGTACAAAGATTTGCTTTTTTGTGTGTCTCTATTTCCTTTTCACCTTCATTCCGAAAATGTATCGTATGCCAGACCTCAACCACGGCGCCATGGCTGAGAAATCTTTTTTCGCGGCTTATTTTTACCATAAAAATTATGAACAAATTATATCATTGACGTGCAGCAATGTCAATCTTTTTTTTACGCTAAAAATAATTTCTTTTCTCTGATGCCCCTTGAAAAAGATTTGCTTTTTAGGGGTTGATGTTATCAGCAGTTCTTGATATAATTAATAGAAATCTATAATAGGTGAGGAAAATGGGAGACATTTTATCTCAAAAGAAAATACGGGCGCAAAATGCGGAGAAGATACTCAAAGAGTTGCTGCGTAGTGGGGAATTGGCAAGGATAGATCTTGCGAACAAATGTAATGTTTCCCCTGCCACCGTAACTCAGGTAGTCACTCCGCTTATTGAGCGTAACATCATTCAGGAATCGGAGCAGGTCGCTTCGACGGGCGGTCGCAAGCCCGTCCTTCTTCAACTGGTGTCTGATTACGGTTGTATTATTGTTATTGAGGTTCTGTTTTCTTCAGTTGCTGGACACGTTTTTGATTTGCATGGCAACGAAGTCTTTTCCTCTGTTATTTCAGACCATTCCCTCAAGAACGACAGGCTTTATAAAGGAATAATAGGCTTTGTCGAAAATGTAAAAAACAACCATGAAAAGCTGGGATGCTCAGGTAACATTCTGAGATTAGGGTTGCTGGTGCACGAGGATGTAAGCGACACTGACCTTCTGCTTTTGTATTCAACAGATGTTATTTCAGAGTCCGTCCCCATGGAATATTCTTTATCCGGCAAATTTGGAACCCAAGTCACCCTAGACAGGATTGCCCACTACTCCCTAAATCAATACTTAAAAAAAACGCTGACTTTAGCAAGCCCTGATTATATCTATATTCATATTGGGGAGTCTATTACGGCGACCATAGTTTTGGACGGCAAGGCAGTTTCCGTTAAAGGGCAAACTGTTTTGGATGTGACCCAACTTTCCTTTGAAAACCGAAACCGGGTTACGAGGGATAATTCTGGTTCACTCTCTGGAGATTATCCGCCTGCACTTACAAAAATCATCTCTTCATTGCTAGTCCTTTTCCCCGTAAATACCGTCTTTCTTGGCGGAGTACCAGTGGAAAATGACAAAGGAATCATTCACAAGGTAAGTGCCGAGTTCAGTTCGCGCGTGGCGGTGAAGCAGTGGGATGAACGTCTCGCAAATGTATCAAAACCATTTGCTCATACATTGCTTGAAAAATCGATTAAACATATCGTTCGTCAGGCATTTTATTGAGCTTGCCTATGCAGTTTATCGTTTTCTTTCGCGTTTATCTAACCTGCTGTGTATGGTAAAATAAATATGCACGGCACAAGATCGGCTTTTTTACCGCTACGAGCGCGCGCATAAAACTGGTTTTGCTCTCCAGTTGAACCACAAATTGTCCCAGCCAAATGGCATCAAGGACGTATAGCAAAATAAATGTTTATAGGAGAGCACGCCGTGACAACTTTTATAAGGATTATAAGGAGCGCAAAGGTATGGAAGTTGTCTATCGGTGTTGCTGTTGGATTGATGTGCATAAGGAAGTCATCGTAGCCTGCTTGGTTAATGGCGGAGAGCAGGAGCTGCGGGAGTTCGGCACAACTACAGGCGAAATTAAATCCATGGCAAATTGGCTCACGGAATCAGGCTGTAAAATGATTGCCATGGAGAGCGCGGGCGTATTTTGGAAACCGCTGTATAACCTGTTCGAGTTGATGGATTTGAATAACGAATATCTACAAGAATAACGATTAAGAATGACAATGGCCCAAGCCAGGCTGTAACAAGGGGCACAAAAAAGAAAACCTATCTTCATATGCCTATTAAAGGCAAGAAGATAGGTAAAAAGTTCGGAAAGCACGGAGTTATTAGGAAATACACATTAAAATAAGAATCTCCCTTTGCAGCCATTGTATCAATGACTGCAAAGGGAGATGGTGCGGGCAACAGGACTCGAACCTGCACGCTTTTGGCAGTGGAACCTAAATCCACCGAGTCTACCAATTCCACCATGCCCGCTTATTTCCGCCGGATGCGCCGCTGTCTGCTTCCCATCCGGCCTTCCGGGTTATCTTAACACGAACACAAGTCATTGTCAATCCGATTCATTTTTCTTTTTTCGCAGCCTGTTTTGCCAATTCTGCCCTGAGAAAACGGCATGTATGGGATTTTATACCGTTTATTTGCCTTTTTATCCTTGACATTCCCTCCCAATGCTAGTAGAATAGATTCGGTATGGTGTACGCTGCGCCGCTTTCCGGGTGCCGCGTTTCATTGATAACCGGCGGTGGAGCCGGGGTACGCGTTTGCGCCTCATGGCGTCTGATTTTGCACAAAAAGTTGCCGGCCGGTGTCTCCGGCTGGCTGTTATGCTTAATTTCACATGGGGATCAATGCGCCACCCCTTCTGCCCTTATTTTTTAAGAAGGAGGTGTGCTGCAAATTTATGGAATGGTATCATTTTCTCATCATCGCCGTTGGCATTCTGGTGGGACTGGGCGTCGGCTTCGGCCTTGGCATCGGTTACCGCAAGAAGGTCGCTGAGCGGGAGATCGGCTCTGCTGAGGCAGAGGCTACCCGTTTGATCAACGAGGCTATCCGTTCCGGTGAAAACCGCAAGAAGGAAATGCTTCTGGAAGCCAAGGACGAAATCCATAAATCTCGCACAGAACACGACAAGGAAGTCAAAGAACGCCGCGCCGAGCTGAGTAAGCAGGAGCGCCGTCTGGAACAAAAGGAAGCCACTCTGGACAAGAAGACCGAAGCCTTTGAGCGCAAGGAAGAGGAGCTTGCCAAGCGGCTCCAGAAGGTCTCCGAGACTCAGGCACAGGCCGACCAGCTCAAGCAGCAGCAGCTGACGGAGCTGGAAAAGATTTCCGGTCTGACACAGGATCAGGCAAAGGAATTTCTGCTTCACAGCATTGAGGACGAGGTTCGTCACGAAGCCGCCATGAAGATCAAGGAGATCGAGGCGCAGCTGAAGGACGAGGCCGAGGAAAAGGGCCGCGAGATCATCGCCACCGCGATTCAGCGCTGCGCCGCTGATCACGCCGCCGAGACCACCGTCTCCGTGGTCACGCTACCCAACGACGAGATGAAGGGCCGCATCATCGGCCGGGAAGGCCGGAACATCCGCACACTGGAGACCATTACCGGCGTCGATCTGATCATCGACGATACCCCCGAAACCATCACCGTTTCCAGCTTTGACCCCGTCCGTCGGGAGATTGCCCGGCTGGCACTGGAGAAGCTCATTGTGGACGGACGCATTCATCCCACCCGCATTGAGGACATGGTGGAAAAGGCGCGCAAGG
>ULVF01085881.1_pt1 | contig 10507 bp, 11 predicted proteins | sample 1959201 | NCBI WGS metagenome assembly ULVF01 (sample SAMEA4835779, study PRJEB28245) | human gut metagenome | biome: gut microbiome; material: fecal sample | place: Denmark | collected 2008 | reverse complement strand
CTGTTATAAAGTTTTAGCCTTTTTACGACAGTCCCTATTTAGTCTTTTATAATTCAGAAAAACGTTTAAAGATATATCTCGAGGGAAACCATAAAGGTGATTTAATGCAACCTTGTAAGATATATCCATATACAGCATGGACTTCTAATGACGAAATGAGAGCACAATCCCGTCCTGTCGACCCAGAAATATCAGTCATTGGCTCTATCGATGACGAAGATGGGTCAACTTCTGAAAATGGAGATGACGAAACGATGGACATTGATCTTTCTAAAGTAAGGGCTGACATTCAAGAGATCATCATAACTGTAAGCATTCATAAATATAAAGAACGCAGACAGAACTTCGGACAAGTAGAACGTGCTTATGTTCGTCTTTACAAATCAGGGGAAGAAGCAGAAGGGAAAGGAGAATTTATCTATGACTTGACAGAAGATTTCTCTACGTGTGCTTCCATTGAGTTCTGTAGATTATATCGGCATAATAATGAGTGGAAAATCCAAGCCACCGGAATTGGACATCACGGAGGACTTGAAGAACTTGTCGAAAAATACGCATAATCTCCAACTCGGATTTTCATAAAAAGTAGCGATCAACGAAGTTTAAACAATTTCCTCAAACAAGATGCTGATAACATATCGCAGGTATCGAAATTAGAAGATTGACTAAGAATGCATACTGTTTAGGGGAAACAAGAATTTATATTAGTATTTGTAAATAAAAAATATGGCAATACGATTAGAGAAAGGACAGCGCATTAATCTTGAAAAAGATAATGGAGCCAAACTTACCAATTTTTGTGTCGGATGCAATTGGGGAGCCATTGTGATTAAAAAAGCAGGCTTTCTGGGATTTGGAACAAAGCAAGAAGAGTTGGACGTCGATGTCGATTTGAGTTGTGTCATGACCGACTCTAAAGGTCAACTCGTTGACACTCTATACTCTCCTTTATATAAAAAAGAATTCCTTCAAGCCGCAGGACTTCCTGTAGGAAAGGATTGGTCTGCTGATGGCTCAATGTATCATACTCCTGATGATACAGAAGGAGATAAAGGTGGTGACGATGGCTTAGATAATGAGATCATCACCATTGATCTTACAAAAGTTAATCCACTTATTGACCAGATATTTTTCTTTCTAAACATATATAAGCCCAAAAATATAGACTTCCATCAAATTCCATATGTTGCAATTCGTATGTATGAAGGAACTCCAGAAAGGGTGAACTCCATCTTTGCTCAATATGATGTTGCGAAAGAAAGTCAGTTTGTCGGGAAAAATGCTCTTATTATGGGTAAACTATACCGACGAAATGGAAACTGGAGATTTGCAGCGATTGGTGATGCCTTTGATGATCAGAATGATCTTCGGCAAACTGTAAAAAGAATATTAACTTCATATTCAAAATAACGCAATGAGAAGATTACCGGTTTATTTGCTTCTAGATACATCCGGTTCTATGTACGGAGAACCAATAGAAGCTGTTAAGAATGGAGTGCAGACTCTGATTTCAACCTTGCGAGGAGATCCTTACGCTCTTGAAACAGCATATATTAGTATCATCACATTCAATTCAACGGCACAACAAATAACTCCATTAACAGAGTTGTCTGCATTTCAACAACCACAAATAGAGGCAAGCGGTTGTACCGCGTTGGGAGAAGCGCTGGCGTTACTTGCTCAAAAGGTTGATACTGAAATTGTCAAAACAACACAGGAGGTCAAGGGCGATTGGAAACCTTTGGTTTTCCTAATGACAGATGGAGAACCTACGGATGACTTGCAGAAGGGACTCAACGAGTTCAAGAAAAGGAAATTCGGTATGGTCGTAGCCTGCGCTGCAGGACAAGCTGCGAACACAAATACATTAAAACAGATTACTGAAAATGTCGTCCAACTTGACACAGCCGATGGTGCGACAATTAAAGCTTTTTTCAAATGGGTAAGTGCTAGCATCAGCACAGGAAGCCAGAAAGTGGAAGACACTCATGGCGACGTAGCGACAATGAGCGAATTGCCACCACCACCTCCAGAAGTAAACATTGTTGTATAAAAAACATAAGACAAAGTGGCACAAATTATTTTGTGCCACTTATGCTATAAAATTGCTAGGAATGAGACATTTACCTGTATATATTTTGATAGATACCAGTGGGTCTATGAAAGGCGAACCGATAGAAAGCGTCAAAGTCGGTTTATCCGATATGATAGCAACTCTTCGCCAAGACCCTTATGCGCTAGAAACTGTTTGCATAAGTATAATAACCTTTGACAGGGACGTAAATCAGATTTTGCCTTTAACGGAACTTGCCGACCTGCAAATACCCAATATTATCACACCAGAATCAGGCCCAACTTTTCTTGGTAAAGCATTAGAAACACTTTGTAACCGCATTGATTCAGAAGTCAAGAAAGGTACGCCTGAACAGAAAGGTGATTGGCGTCCGTTACTATTTGTATTGACTGACGGTAAACCGTCTGACATTCAGGTTTATGAAAATATCATTCCTGAAGTAAAAAATAAAAACTTTGCAAGTATAATCGCTTGTGCTGCCGGTCCCAAGGCAAAGATCGAGCCTCTAAAGAAACTTACAGATCAAGTGTTTACACTTGACACGATGGACTCCTCATCATTTAAGAAATTCTTTGTTTGGGTTTCTGACGTTATTGGTGTAGGAGGGAAAAGTGTAGGAACAACAGATTCTTTAGAATTGCCGGGACCACCCGCGGAAGTTAATATAGTAATATAATTGATTATGAGAAGATTACCAATATATTTCTTGATTGATGTTTCTGAATCAATGGTTGGAGAACCAATCATTCAGGTAGAGAAAGGTATAAGAAATATTATACAAGAATTAAGGACTGACCCTTATGCTCTTGAAACTGCATTTGTATCTGTCATTGTGTTTGCAGGAAAGGCAAAAATATTGTCTCCTTTAACTGAATTATATAAGTTTTATCCACCTCAGTTCCCTGTAGGTGGAGGGACATCATTAGGAGCCGCCTTAGATTGCTTAATGGAGGATATAGACAAGTCTGTGAAAAAGACAACCACCGAGATGAAAGGAGACTGGAAACCTATTGTGTTTCTTTTTACGGACGGAATGCCAACTGATAATCCACAGCAAGCCTTCAACCGTTGGAATGCCCATTATAGGAAAAATGCAAATTTAGTCTGCATTTCAATCGGTGACAATACTGACACAAAAATGCTTGGAAATATCTCAGACAATGTATTGAGACTGAACGATACAGGCGAGCAATCTTTCCAAGCTTTTTTCAAATGGGTCACAGCTTCAATTAAATCAACAAGCGAATCTGTTACTGATATGGGAACAGACGAACTTCATCTTGCTACCACATCTGGTATAAACCTTGAGAAAGTCGATACGACCAAAGACTGTAACGTAGACGAAAATTTCGTTGTCTTACTTGGGAAATGTTCAAATACGAAAAGAGAGTATCTTGTCAAATATGCGAAGAGAATAGGTAAGATCCCTGGTCTTAAACAGATTGATATAAAAGGCATCGATTATAAACTTGTAGGTGCTTATGCAATAGATGAGAAGACTTATGAAGAATTAAGTGATGGTAAATCAAACAAGAATATAAATACAATGTCATTGGTAGGAGTACCTACATGTCCTTGTTGTGGCAATCAATATGGGGTCGTTGTCTGTGAATGTGGTAATATTATGTGTTCTGATGGAAATACCACGGCTTGTCCATGGTGTGGAATGGAAGGATCATTGGGCGCAATTAAAGAAGGTGGCATTGATATAACACGAGGGAAAGGCTGATATGAATATAGAAAAAATAATTGATCTCCTCAGTAATGGAGAATCAGATGTACGAATGGAAGGATTCGTCAAATTTTATGCAAATAAATTATGGACGAAATACAATGAATATCTTATGAACGAGGTCGTCATAATAGAGAATAAAGTAAAAGAATTACCGATTGTAATCCCCAATGCATCTATAAGAAAGCCTTATGATGCCATAATTCCAATACCATGTGAAGAAATGATAGATATGTCTTTATCTGGAATTTCAGAAGATGTGCAAGGATTAAGAATTGAAAAATTGGAAGATGAAAAATCTTTCAGGATATATGGTACACCTAAAATAAGTGGCACCTTTGATGTTGTATTAAGATACAAATACAAAGGACTTTTAATTGAGCGTCCATACTTAGAGCGGAAATTGCAAATAATCATAAATCCAGATCCTAGAGATTTATGGAAGGACATACCTGTACCTGAAGATATTGAGTACCCCAAAGATAATGCAGCAAAAGACTATGTAAAAGTTGCAGCACTTCCCGATGGAACTCCCCAGAAAGATATTGTCGCTGCCAGTAAACGTGGCCGCTCACATGCACAAGAAGGAAAACCACGTGACGATCATTTCCAATTATATTATGATAAAGACACAAATTGGTATGTCATAGCTGTAGCAGACGGCGCAGGGTCAGCAGCATATTCTCGCGAAGGCTCTAGAATAGCTTGTAATGTAGCTGTAGACCACTGTAAGGAGCAATTAGCAAATTCCGAAAATTTCGATGACGATATCAATCTTTACCACCTTGACCAAAAGTCGGAAGCAGCAGGTAAAGCCATTAGTGCAGATATATATAAGATCGTAGGTAATGCTGCTTTAAAAGCATATAAGGCTATAGCTATGGAGGCTCAACAAAAAAATCGACGGATTAAGGAGTACTCTACTACATTATTATTAGCTATATGTAAAAAATTTGATTTCGGATGGTTCGTTGCATCATTTTGGGTAGGAGATGGGGCAATATGCCTTTATAACCAAGAAACGCAAACCGCTATAATGCTCGGTATGCCTGATGAGGGCGAATATGCAGGGCAAACACGTTTTCTTACTATGCCTGAGATATTTTCTGATTCTGCAAAGTTCTACCAAAGAATGAACTGCCGAATTGTTTCAGATTTCACAGCTTTATTTCTTATGACGGATGGCGTTAGCGACCCTAAATTTGAAACCGATGCTAATTTGAAGTCTTATAATAAATGGAATCAATTGTGGATTGATCTCAAAGAAAATGGTGTTGAATTAAAAGATGATAATGAGCAAGCCGCAAGTCAACTATTAAACTGGCTGGATTTCTGGTCTCCAGGCAACCATGATGATAGAACCATAGCAATATTATATTAAAGTAAAGCATAATGGCAAATAAAATAACTCTGACAGCAAGTGACGGTAGTATTGTTGAGTTTTATGATGAAATAAAAGCTCAAGGTGGCGTTAAAGACGTATATTTTAGTCCAGATAAGACTTATGTGGTTGCATTCTATCGTAAGCCTATCAATGCAAATGACAGGGAACGTATTACCAATATTGTGGGCATCTATCGGAAACGAATTTTTGATACTCCGGAAGGAAACTACTGGAAGAACCTATTTGCATGGCCTACCAAGATGGTCGAATGGAACGGGAAAACAGGTATTGTAATGCCGTTTTATGACAAAAAGTTTTTCTTTTCTTCAGGACCGTTTAAAGGTCAAGAGAAGCAAGGAAAATGGTTTACTTCAGCTAAATTGCGCAACAAATTCTTGCCTGCTGATCAAAAGGGGAATTGGTTGACCAATCTTCATATGTGTATAAGAATTGCCCGTGCCGTCAGACGTCTTCACGCGGCAGGATTAGCACATTCAGATTTATCTTACAAAAATATATTGGTTGATCCGATTACAGGAAGTGCTTGTATTATAGATGATGACAGTTTGGTAGTTCCAGGGAAATTTCCGCCAGAGGTTATCGGTACGCCTGATTTCATCGCTCCAGAAGTCATTGAAACCAAGCATCTTGCATTAGATGACAAACGAAGGAAGCTGCCGAGTATTTATACGGACCGTCACGCTTTAGCTGTCTTAATATATATGTATCTACTTAATAGACATCCATTAAGAGGTGGAAAGGTAAACGATATCAATGACAGCGGACGTGACGAGGAATTGTCTATGGGTGCAAAAGCTTTGTTTATTGAAAATCCAATAGATACATCCAATAAAGTAAAGGCTCAACAACTCTCTCCTGCCGAGTTGCCACAAGGTGATCCGGCCAAGATGCCATATACCATTTGTGGTCCGTATCTGAAAAAATTATTCGATCGTGCATTCATAGAAGGCTTGCATGATCCGTCAATGCGTCCGAGCGCAGCAGAATGGGAAGAGGCATTGGTTAAGACAACGGATTTGGTACAACCTTGCCAGAATCCTAATTGCGAAGCCAAATGGTTTGTATTTGACAATACTACTAAACCGAAATGTCTATTTTGTGGCCAATCATATCACGGACAACTTCCGATATTGAATTTTTATTATGCCCCCTCGCATGGTAAATTCATATCTGAGAATTATCGGTTGATGGTATATGACAAGCAAACTTTGTACAAATGGCACGCAAATAACCTGGTTTCTCCCAGTGAACGAACTTCTGAAGCCGACAAAAAGCCGGTTGGAGATTTCCATTTTTTCAATAATCAATGGATTCTTATCAATCGCAATCTTCCTGATATGATGGATGTTACAGGAAAGAAAGCTATCCATATAGGTGAATATGTACCACTTACAGAAGGAAGGCAAATTTTACTTGACAAAGGGCAAGGCGGACGGCTCATCATAGTTCAGCTCGTCAACAATTAAGAAATGGATGTCCCCTATAAATCGTAAAGCATTAAACGTAAAATAAAATGAGAAAATCAATCGTCTTACTAATTGGTATTATTCTCTTATTAGGCGCATTGACAAAAGGCAATTGGATAATTGGCTTGAAATTATTATGTGCCCTATTTTTGATAATGCTTATACTCTATTGGAAAATAGTACCATTCAAAAATCAACTATTCTCTAAATATCAAAAAATTTTTAGCATAGCAGAAAGAATCTCCATAAAATTATTAAATGTCTTAAGCTTTATACCTAAGATTCAAATAGGCCAACGCCTACAACTTGACACTTCGTTAATTGTCTATATTCTTTTCACACTTATGATATTGATCGCCTTATAATACATTCACAAGCTCCATCAAACAATTAAAAACAAAATCTCAAATATGGTAAAAAAGAAAATGTTAAGAATACCCGGGGTTAGTTTTTCTTGGAAACGTGCACTAGGCATAACACAAGCGAAACAGAAATTTGCTCGCCAAACAGGAATTCCAACATCTAAAACCGGATTAGAACGTAAGTTAGGTAAGACATTGCTTAAAATTTTACTTGGAAAATAGCATAGAGAATGTTTCAAATAAACTAAAGTACATAAAGATGAAGAAGATAGTATTTATTTTAGTAGTCCTTATTATGACCTTTTTAGGGAATAATAATGCAAATGCCCAATATTACGGGAATTCATCTAAAAATAGCACTTATTATCAAGAAAGTCAAAATGCTTCAATTACTTTTCGCAACAATCCAAACTATTCTATGTTGTTGAAAATCGTCGGATTATATGGAGGCTTATACCAATCTGTATTCTTATCTCCTCATTCCAGTAAAACTGTATATTTCGGTTCTACGGCAACTTATAAGCTAAAGATAAAAGCGACCTTACATGGACTATCATCATATCATAATGGTGGTCAATTTTCTGTGACTTGTTCAGCTACAGAATGGACAGAAGGCGAAATGTCTTTTCAACTTTCATCTCACGGGAATGGGCTAGGACCAAGCATATCAAAAAAAAAATTTGAAAACGATTAATTTTTATAGACCAAACGGACATTTTATAAATTGACAAAATATTAATCATAAATATAATCAAGATGAATCAAAAGAATCATTACACGGGCTTAACTAATGCGGAAGTCTTAGAAAGTCGTAAAAAGTATGGGGTTAACATCCTTACTCCTCCCCAAAAAGATCCATTATGGAAACAGTTCTTGGAAAAATTCACTGATCCTCTTATTATCATTTTGATAATAGCCGGTATTTTATCCATTGGAATTTCATCTTACGAGCATTTTGGATTAAAAGAAAGTCTAGCCGTATTCTTTGAACCTATCGGCATTTTTGTGGCAATTTTACTTGCTACAGGATTGGCTTTCTATTTTGAACTAAAAGCCGATAAGGAATTTACCATATTAAACCAAGTAAATGATGACGAATTGGTTGAAGTCATACGAAATGGCAATGCGACTCAAATTCCTAAGAAAGATGTAGTTGTGGGGGATATCGTTATTGTTAATACAGGCGCAGAAGTCCCTGCTGATGGTGTGTTATTAGAGTGTGTTTGCCTGAATATAGATGAATCTACCCTTACTGGGGAGCCGATATGCCATAAGAGCGTTGACGAGAAGGATTTTGATCCTGATGCTACATATCCTACCAATCAGGTTCTTAAAGGGACTAAAGTGATGGAAGGGCACGGCATTTTCCGCGTGACTGCGGTCGGAGATAAAACAGAAAACGGCAAGGTCTTCGTAGCCGCTCAAATTGATGACAGTGTAAAAACACCCCTAAACGAACAGCTGGATGGGTTAAGTGATTTAATAACAAAATTCAGCTATGGATTTGCCGCATTGGTAGTCATAGGTCGTTTGTTAATTTACTTTTTGGGAGACAATTCAATGGAATGGGCACATATTACTGCATACGTGCTCCAGACATTAATGATAGCTGTCACTTTAATTGTCGTTGCCGTACCGGAAGGATTGCCAATGGCTGTTACATTGAGTCTTGCATATAGTATGCGCAGTATGCTAAAAACAAATAATCTTGTGCGGAAAATGCATGCATGTGAAACTATGGGCGCCACAACCGTAATTTGTACGGACAAGACAGGTACATTGACCCAAAATCAGATGAGCGTTGAGGAAACTCAATTTTACGGATTACCTAATCAGATATTAGGATCAGACGAGATAAGCCGTTTAATAAAAGAAGGCATTGCCCTCAATTCTACGGCATCATTAGATTTAAGTAATCCTGACAAACCTGTGGTATTGGGTAACCCTACAGAAGGGGCATTGCTCTTATGGCTTAAGGATAATGGTATTGATTACCGCAATCTAAAAGAAGATGCTAATATAGTAGAGGAATTGCCATTTTCTACAGAAAGAAAATATATGGCAACTGTTGTTGAATCAGCTCAAATTACAGGGAAGAAAATCCTCTATGTTAAAGGAGCCCCTGAAATAATTCGTTCTCTTTGCAAGCATATTGATAAAAATGTGAATATTGCTGACATAGATAAGCAGTTGTCTGATTATCAGAATCGTGCAATGCGTACTTTAGGTTTTGCATACCAAATCTTGAATGACGAGGATGCTGCAATTACTGATGGTAAGATTATTGCAAGTAACCTTACCTTTATGGGAATTGTTGCTATAGCCGACCCTGTTCGTAAGGATGTTCCTGCAGCCGTACAACAATGTATGGACGCAGGTATCAATGTGAAAATCGTCACAGGAGATACTCCGGGTACTGCCAAAGAAATTGGCCGTCAGGTCGGAATTTGGACTAAAAATGATAATGATGATGCTATCATAACAGGTTCTGAATTAGAAAAGCTGTCGAACGATGAACTTGATAGCAAAGTACTTGGATTAAAAATTATTGCTCGCGCACGTCCTATGGATAAAAAGCGATTGGTCGAGTCTTTACAAAGGAACGACCAAGTCGTTGCTGTTACAGGAGATGGTACGAATGATGCACCTGCACTCAAAGCTGCTCATGTAGGTCTATCAATGGGTGATGGTACATCTGTGGCTAAAGAAGCTTCGGATATTACAATTATAGATAATTCATTTAGTAGTATTTGCCGTGCGGTTATGTGGGGACGCTCGCTTTATCAAAACATTCAGCGTTTCTTATTGTTCCAACTCACAGTCAATGTGGCAGCATGCTTTATCGTATTAGCAGGTGCATTTATGGGTACAGAATCTCCGTTGACCGTGACACAAATGTTATGGGTGAACTTGATAATGGATACATTCGGAGCAATGGCTCTTGCATCATTACCTCCTTCACAATCTGTAATGAAAGACAAACCGCGTGATCGTAAAGCTTTCATCCTTACAAAAAATATGATGAAAGACATTCTGGGTGTTGGTGGATTTTTCTTTTTGCTGCTTGTAGTATTCCTTTATGTATTCCAGCATACTGAAATAACACAAATGACAGACCTGTTGCATTGCCAATTGGGTAAGGCAAATGGACTATCACCATACGAACAGACTTTGTTGTTCTCAATTTTTGTTTGGACACATCTTTGGTATATGTTCAATACCCGTTCTTTTGAAACAGGAAAAAGTTTCTTCCAGCTCAAGATGAGTAAAGAGTTCTTTACTATTGTTGCCATTGTCTTTATTGGACAAATTGTAATAGTTGAAGGCCTTTACAAATTCTTTAACTGTACTCAAATGAAGTTAGTTGACTGGATTATTATAATAGCTCTCTCTTCCTGCGTTCTTTGGATAAGAGAATTGTGGCATATACTTACTAAAAGAAATAAAGTGATTCTTAAAAGATAAAAC
>ULVF01057295.1_pt1 | contig 10627 bp, 10 predicted proteins | sample 1959201 | NCBI WGS metagenome assembly ULVF01 (sample SAMEA4835779, study PRJEB28245) | human gut metagenome | biome: gut microbiome; material: fecal sample | place: Denmark | collected 2008 | reverse complement strand
CCTTCATCAGTCCGGCAAGTCCGCTCCATACCGCTCCACCAAGCGCTCCTGCCACAAGCATCAGAAGGATTCCAACCGGCCCCGGCATGGATTTTGCAACAAAGACCGCCACAAACGTTGCAAGCAGAGCACCGATCGCGAGTTGTCCTTCCCCGCCGACATTGACCAGTCCTGCCTTGGCGGAGATCGCAGTCGCCACGGCAACCATAATGAATGGAGACGATTTCACAACAACCTGCCCGATTCCGTAAGAATTACCCAGCGTGGACACGATCATATCCCCATAGATCTGAATGGGATTGACGCCCTGTGTCATCAGGAAAACGCCGAATATTACGACCATCACTGCCAGCGCGAGCACTGTAAGCAACGCCTGTTTGATTGATTCCGTTTTATCTTTCATGCTCTTTTCCTCCTATCATCAGATCTCCAATTTCCAGTGCCGATGTTGTCTTCGGATCTAACTTCTCCGTCAGGGTGTCCCCGCTGATCACGACAATACTGTCAGATACAGATAACAGCTCCTCCAGATCCTCAGAAACAAGAAGAATGCTGCAGCCTTGATTTCTTAATTCCACCAATGTCTGATGAACCATCTCCACGGTTCCGACATCAAGTCCGCGGCTCGGATAGCTTGCCAAAAGGATCTTCGGCTGCTTCATCACGGCTCTTGCCAGCATACAACGCTGTATATTTCCACCGGAAAGTGTCGCAAGCTCTCTTGTTTTCTCCGGAACACCAAGCTCCTTTACGGCTTTGGATGTGTCCATCTTATCGGTCAGATCCTTCCAGTTGATTCCAACCTTTTTATAGGAAATCTCCGGTCCGTTCAAAGCGAAATGCTCATAAATCTTCATTCCGGCGACGACATTATCTCTCTTTGGATCCTCCGATACAAGTGCCATTCCCGCTTCGATCCTGTCCCGGATCGAGGACTTTGTCATATCCTTGCCATCGATCGTAAGCTGTCCCATTTTCAGGACATTAACACCAAACAATGTCTCAAGAAGCTCCCGCTGTCCTCGTCCTGAGATTCCTGCCAGACCGATGATCTCGCCGGCTTTCATGGTCAGATTGCCGTGCCGGATCAACTCCCGGTGCTGTGCATTGTAGATGCTCATGTCCTTTCCTTCCAAAAGAACCTCTTCCTTTTCAAAGACCTTTTTCTGATCCTCATAATCGGTGTGGATCGTCACCTCGCCACCCATCATTTTCGAGATCAGCCGCTCCTGATCGTAGCCGTTCTCTTTCTCTTCCTTCTCAACGATCTCGCCGTGGCGAAGCACGGTGATCACATCGGAGCATGCCATAACCTCATGAAGCTTGTGAGTGATCAGAAGGATCGCATAACCGTCATCGCGCATAGACTGAAGCATTTTGATAAATTCCTGTGCCTCCTGCTGTGTCAGCACACTGGTTGGCTCATCAAAAATCAGTACACGCATTTTTCCCATCATCAATACCTTGATGATCTCCACCCGCTGTCTTTGTCCCAGATCCATCTGACCGACCAGCATATCCGGATCAACCGGAATCTTATATTTCTGTGAGATCTCACAAATCTCCTTCTTGATCTCTTCCTTCGGACGTTTTCTTTTCTCCTTCGGAAGTGCCATCATGATATTTTCAAACGCGGTAAATGCCGGGATGATCCGAAAGTCCTGAAACACCATACCGATGCCAAGCCGCATTGCGATCTGCGGCGTCATATGAACCCGTTCCCTGTCCACTAAGATTTCTCCCGATGTTGGCTTATATGTACCGTAAAGCATTTTCATCAATGTGCTTTTGCCGGCACCGTTTTCTCCAACGATCGACTGAATCTGTCCGGCATATACGGACAAGTTGATATTTTGATTTGCTACAAAATCACCAAACCGGATCTTCAATTGATTTGTCTTAATGATTGGATTAAATTTGTTTATCTTCATCTTGCCGCCTCATTTCTATCTTTGAAATTCATGTTCCACAGTTTCAATGCAATCTGTAACTGCAACTGGATCTCCGCATCCCATTTCGGAAGTGCAAGCAGTTCCCTGATCTTCTCCATCCGGTAACTGATCGTGTTGTAATGCGTATACATACACGCTGCCGTTTCACGAAGATTTTGCTCTGTCCCAAAATAGGTACTCAGTGTTTCCAAAAGCTTTGTGTTATGCGCTGTGTCATATTCCCGGATCGGTTTTACAAAACGTTCCTCCATCCTGAGGATTTCCGGGTGTTCCATCGGAAGCAGTGACAGAACCGTGTAGCTTCCCAGATCCCGGTACCGGATCACTGCCCTTTTCAAATTGCAAAGTCCCGCGATCCGTTTGATCAGAAGTGCCTGTTGATATTCCTTTGCCAGAGAGGTGATCTCATCACCATCGCTGACATAGATGCATATATTTTCTGCCGGTATCTGCTGCTGCAGAAAATAGCGTTCAAACAACTCCTCAAGGTGCTCCAGCTGCTTTTCATTCAGGATCAATACAATATTGTCCTCCAGCGTAACCACCAAAAATTTCTTTTCCCACTGCCGCATCAGAAATTTCATCTGCTGCTCCCGCATCGGCCGCCATTCCTCTTTATTCAAAATCGCCACACCGTATTTACTTTGACTGTCGATCTGAATGTCTGCGTCTGCCGCATATTTGAGAATATCCTGCTGATAAACAAGAATTCCTTTGAGACAGTCGATCAGGAAATTGGCTTTATATTTTCTTGCCTGCTCCCGGATAATATGATAATTTCTAACCTGTATGAAAAGCATCTGCGCGACGTTTTCCAGGATTCCTGCCTCCACTCCGGAAATCGGTTCTCCCGTGATCAGATTTAAAAGCATACTGGAAAGATTCCGGTCATGCACCTCCATCGTGTACATTTTCACCTGCCGGTTTCTCAGTAACAGCTGGCTCATCTTGCCATCGGATGCCTTACTGCGGATCTTCTTACACACGTCATAATCAAGATCTCCCAGCCGCTCTTTTGCTCCGGGTGTCAGAAAACTTTTATTCATGGAATCAATGAGAAACAATGGAATGCCAAGCTCTTCCTCAATGCATTGCATTGTCTCAAGAATGTCTCTGCTTTGATTCATTTTCAGCAGAAGTGCCTCGGTCCTTTTCTGGATCTGCAAAAACAGATCGACAGATTTATTGGAAATTTTCTGAACCGCTTCATAAACCACATCCGCAAATACCGTGTCATCCGGCAGCTCGATCAGAAGCATATCCAATTCCCCGGCAATCGTAATGACCTCCTCCGGAATCGTCTGAATAAACCGTCTTGGCTTAATCGCAAATCCTGTGATATTTCGTTTTGCAAGCTTGCGAAGCAGTCGGATAAATTCTTCCAGATTATCTTTAAACGGAAATAATGTCGAAATAATGATCTCATCCTCCTCGACATATTTCTCAATGTCCGGCACCTCTAAGATGTTGACTTTGCCGATCCTTCGATGAAGTGATTTCGGGGCAGATAACACTTTGGCGCCCTGAACGGCTGCCAGCTCCATAAATTCTTCACCGGTAATGTAACCAATACTTTTATTCATGATCTGCCTCCTTACTTCACGAATTTCAAAGACGATACTGCAAGAATAAAATCAAAAAGGCGCTACCAATGTCTTGGTAACGCCTTCGTTATCTCGTGTTGTCTTTGATTGCTACTATCATACTATCTTCCCATGGTCGATACATTGTGATGATGTAACAATGATTCGTATTTCTTTTTGTGATGTTGTAATAATTTACGCTTACTATACTGCGTTTTCTTCGAATTTACAATATTTCTTTTCGCATAGTATGATACAGGCGGCAAACAGTATCATTGTCCTTTTCCGGAATTATCGCACAGGATTTTTCCATACAGTGCTGCAAGCACCTGCTGAAACAGCGTGCCGATCAGCACCGGAAACAGCACCTCTCCCGGAAAGGATGTCGTGGCGATCACCGCTCCCGCACTGATATTGCGCATACCTGCTCCGTACATCATCGAGATCTGCGTATCCCGGTCCTGTCCCATAAAACGGGCAATCCCCATTCCGACAAGGTAGCCGCCTGCAGCCAGACAGAGGATCAGCCCTGCCACCTCGAGCCGCTCTACCGTCATATGACGAACGTATGGTGCCACCCCGGAGGAATTGGAAGCGACGACAAAGATCAGTGCCATTTTTGAAAACGGCCCCAGCTTCTTCGGAAGTGTATCCTGCGCACGCCCCCTGCTGACCTCATTTAACGTCATTGCCACCAGTGCCGGCACCGCCACCATAAAGATCAACCGGCGGATCATATGTGTCATGTCGATCGTCACTCTGGAACCAACGAAAAGCCGCAGGGTAAGCGGGATCAGAAACGGTGCCAGAACCGTGTCGATCACGATCAACGCCAGCGTCAGTGCACTGTTGCCGCCATAGATCGTCACCCACATCATACTGACCACCGCCGTCGGAACCGCAAACTCCAAAACCATACCTGTCACCAGATTCGTATTATCCGGAAAGACCAGATTTCCAACACCGCATGCCACACCCGGGATCACAAGATGTAGCAGAAGCATGATAACAAGCAACGCCCATGGTGCCTTAAACACATTTGCCACATCGCGAAACCGGGATTTGAGTGCCCCCGTAAACGTAATAAAAGCAAAGACATAGGGCACATACGGCACTCCATGCTTTGCAATCTGCGGAAACAACACTCCAAACAGCAGGCAGGACGGCGTCACAAATGCCATCCAGCGCTCAATGAAATCGTTGAATTTATAAAGTCCTTTCATAATTAAATCGCTTCCTACTCTTTCTGTCTGTTTTCTCTGTCAAGTAATCTCCCGAAGCCTTGCCTGAACCAACCTTTCCAAAGAATCACGAAACCTCTCATCATCTTCCGCTGTCCGCTTTTTCGGACCCTTGATATGATTCTTGTGAGAGGAGCGGCGTGCCTTTCGGTTCAGATGACGCTCCATCAGCATCTGATCGATATTCTCATTGGTGTACCACTTTCCGGACTGATGGATCGCCGCCGCACCCTTTCCAAGTGCCATCGCGGCTACACCGTAATCCTGCGTCACCACGATATCATCCCTCTTGCAGAGGCTGATCAGCTTGAAATCAACGGCATCTGCCCCTGCTCCCACCACGATCACCTCACTGTAATCAGAGCGCAGCACATGGTTGGTATCACATAGAAGTGTCACCGGGATATGATGACTGCCTGCAATCTGCTCTACAATATCTACCACCGGACAGGCATCCGCGTCAACAAAAATTTTCATGATCTTTCTCCAATATTTATATGTACTTTAACAATCTTTGCCCAAACAATGTAATATGGAACCGCTCCACATGATTGGCACTAATCGTCCCCACTGTCGCCTGAAATTCCACCTGCACAACTCCGAGATTTTGAAATTTCAGCAACGATCGCATCAGATACGCCCATTCCATATTCTTGTTGCCGTCACGATCCACAGCCGTCTGATTTAAAATACGCCCCATATCATCTATATTGATCATATTGAAAAACTTTGTAAAATCCTTCCAGAAAACGGTGTACTCTCCGTAGATCACATTACGATCATGCCACCGTGTCGGCGTGAAAAATCCGCCTCCCACGGAGTCGTTTTCATGGCTTTGTGCCGCATTCTGCTGTGCCTCTATATATTTCTGATTCTGTTGCGTCCGCTCCCCTTTCTCGAGGAAATGCTTCAGCCTTTTCAAAAAACGGATATCATTGGCATTGCAGGCAGAGACAATCTCGCATATCTCCTCATCCATTTCCTGCGCATCCTCCATAAGATATGCGATCATGCTGTTGATCAAAGTACCTGTCGTCTCAGGAAGCGCCGTCAGACACAGATGTTTGAGATTGTTGCGAAACACATATCTTCCATGCTCGTCCAGACATTCCAGCCGTTCCTGCAGCCTGTCCACACTCACCGTCTGCTCATTCAATTTAACCTCCAGCTCATGCAGACGCCGCTCGATGCTCGCCGCATCGAAAAAGGCACCAATCTCATTTACCACACTGGCGATCACCGGCACTGCGAGAAACCGCGGATCAACCGCCGGAAGGGCAGAGATAATGGCGGAGGTGATGTTGAGGAGCGGACGCGCTACGGAAGGGTGAGAGTCCTGTGAATCGTGGGTGTTATTCTCGGACATGATGACCTCCTGTTTCTCCATTTTATTTATTGTATTGCACACGATATACTACGTCAATTACATTTTCTCCACTAAATAAAATGTTTTCATTTTCTTTCATCAGTGATATATGGACATTCGATCCAATATTAACTTATTCATCTGATCATATGAATCCCAATAATCTTTTTTGACCTTTATCTCTGTGTAGCTGAAAAGCTCTTTAATCATATCCATAATTTGAGCCGATGTGAAGCCTGTCTTCTGGCGAATGACTTCATCCGTTATCGAAACAATCTGATGCGCTGCTAAATTCCGGACACTCTCTTCTACAGCTCGAATATGGTTAATCAACTGAATCAAATGCTTATCCTCGGAGATATTTTCAATTAATATTTTTAAATGAATCGAATAAACATCTTTCGCCTGAAAACGATTTTGATATTCCCGATTTAGAATCTCTCCTACCTGTGTCCCTTCCAGTTTTTTGGAGGACCACTTTCTTATATTGGATTTATTATCCTCACAATAATCGTTTATATCAATATTACACTGCTTTTTTAAGATCATTTCAAACAGATCAACAATTAATGGCGTAATTGCACGAATAAAATCTGCATATTCTTCTTTTTTTAGCTTTACGGCAACACTCAATGCATACTCAAAATACTTCCGTTCAGAAGATGCCCGAACAGGAAGACATTGTATTCCCGTTTCTCGCAACAATCTGTCTACCGCCGAGAAATTCAAAAGCAATCTTTGGGCAGCCAGTTCAATGAGTGCTCTATAAGAATCTGTCGCTTTTCCAGGCAAGGTTTCCAATGTGTCCAATGCCGCCTGATAATCATAAACCTTAATATGTTTTTTTATTATTTCTTCCCGCTTAATGCATGAAAGCGTTGGACACTCTACCTCTCGACATCGATTTTCGAAATCCGGCTCATTGTCTTCGTTTAATTCCCACAATGTTTCAACATCATATCCCTTATGATGATGTTCATTAATACCTTTTTCCGGCGTTACTACCTGTATTAATTTTGCAGGATATTCTTCCAACGTCTGTAACACAGCCAATCCACTTTTCATTGCCGGCGTTCCGGAAGAAATATTCAACAGTAAAGTATCCCCCTTTTCCATCTTTTCAAAAATGCCACCTACAATACTACGAAAATCCTGATAAAAATAATCAAACTCATACACTTTTGTAAGTTTCTCCCGTTCTATAACTTCAACCTCAAATGTATGATTCAACAGATTCCCCAAATGTTCAATGCAATAACGATACCGATCATCCGTTTTCTGAAATGCAAGCATCTCCTTTGACATATACAATATCACTTTATCTGGTTTATAGACTCTGCAGATATGTAACATGGATCCATCTCTGCAATTTTGTGAAGAAATCGGATCCGTTCCTCCTACCGGTGTAAATAAAATTGTTCTTCCCATTTTCACTTCCTCCATCTTATATAATAACGACCTCTTCATCATGTATCTGTATACTTTCACCAAATAGTGAAACTTCCCCCTGACCACGTATCTTGTAAACTCTGATATTATCCTCTTTCTTATTGATCAGACCGGGTATTTCTTTTAATAGATTACGATACAAATTTTCCGAAATAATTGCTTCAAACGCAGATTTCTGTACACGAAATCCGTATCCATTCATCTTTTTGGCAAATTTATTTCTTCTTTTATTATCTACAATATCATATATTATCAAAATATACAGTTTTTTGCTATTCTGAATCTCCTCTGTATTCCAAAAATAATTCTCCATGCTTTACTCCTTTTACCGAATAACAATCGGTGTGTAAACATCCACATCCTCCGTCTCTATCGCTTTCACAAATTGTCCAATCTGAAAATCCAAGGCTCTTCGAAAACTAACTGCATAATCAATATAAGACAAATACCTGCTGTCTGCCCGAAATTTATTTTCTAATTTCTTAATATACAATTTGAAAGCATCCTGCGTTAAAAATACCCCCGGTTGATCCATTTCTGAATAGAAATCATCCACAGAAAGTTCGTGTCCATTTAACATACTCAATGCTGTGGAATCGATCAATACCGCTCTCCATTCCTCCATTAAATCACTTGCTAATGTCGGATGCTTTTCTCTGTCTTTATGCATCACTCCAAAATATGGATTCAAGCCTTTTCCTTCAATTTTCCCATATATTTCATTTAGAATAATAGAATATCCCAAGCTGATCATTGAGTTAAACGGATCTCTGGGCGGTCTTCGGGATCTACCCGAAAAAGTAAACTTTGGATCAATCAGTAGTGCTAATATTTTAAAGTATATTCTGGCAGCAGTTCCCTCATATCCCATAATCTGCTCCACTGTCTTAGCACATATCACTTTCTTCTGCATTATCTGCATTTCGACCAAAGGTCGCTCTATATCAATATCCTTATTTCTGGCATATCTCCGTAATATCACCATTTGATTCCGAATCTTGGCTGATATGATCTTCCTGGAGAAATCAACCTTAAATACATCATCATTCGCTATCGCCGCCTGCTTCCTCTGACGCTGCACATTTACATGCGTCGTCGATACCAGCCTGCCATAATATGCACCATTGATCGAATAATAGATTACCGAAACTCCTCTTTTCAGACATTCTGCTACGCATTGTGTTGTCAACTGGACTTTTCCAAAGACTTCGATCACTTCCAATGTTTCTGCTGGAATGCTTTTAATCATGCCATCTTTGTACTTTACCTGAAAACGATTTCCGTTAATGCCAATATACGCTCCCTGCTCCGATACATATAAATAACTCATTTTTACCTCCCATCATGTTTTATCTTTCAAATTATTGTGTACAATTCTATCGTCCCCTTTCCGGGGTCTCTTTATTTCTACGCACAAGGAGATTTACAGGAACGTCAAGGACAGAGTTCTCGTCCCCTTCTCGGGGTCTCTTTATTTCTATGTGCTATAAGATTGACCGAATCAGCCGCTCCATGTTTTCGTCCCCTTTCCGGGGCTCTTTATTTCTACGGTTATGTTCCCGACTGGTGGCAAAAATGAATAACAGTTTTCGTCTCCTTTCCGGTGGCTCTTTATTTCTACCGTCAATCTACTTGGCAAAATAGATCGCGGTAGTATTCTCGTCCCCTTCTCGGGGTCTCTCTATTTCTACGGATAAAATCAATAATGTTTATACCCAGGACAATTCTCGTCCCCTTTCCGGGATCTCTTTATTTCTACTAATGCGGTCTGCCTATTATGCCGATAAAATCCCGTTCTCGTCCCCTTTCCGGGGTCTCTTTATTTCTACACGGCGGACAAGTTACCTCCGGAATTGCAGGAGAGAGTGTTCTCGTCCCCTTTCCGGGGTCTCTCTATTTCTACGCAGATGGTTACATTAGTTGTATTTGCACTGATCAGTTCTCGTCCCCTCTCCGGGGTTTCTTTATTTCTACTGCGACGTCAAGATTCTTTCGGAATTCTGGGCGATGTTCTCGTCCCCTCTCCGGGGTTTCTTTATTTCTACAACACATGCTTGCGCAGACCGCGATTGCTATGTCATAGTTCTCGTCCCCTTTCCGGGGTCTCTTTATTTCTACAAGGTGGTAGAGTATAACCAAGCTAATCAATACCACATTTTCGTCCCCTTTCCGGGGTCTCTTTATTTCTACAAGACCGAAGAGGAAAAAGCTATCGAGCTGGCAGACCATTTTCGTCCCCTTTCCGGGGTCTCTTTATTTCTACTAACAAACACATAAAGGAGGATACATATTATGACAAAGTTTTCGTCCCCTTTCCGGGGTCTCTTTATTTCTACAAGAAAATCGAGTATTTCCTCAATGAAACAGATCGGTTTTCGTCCCCTTTCCGGGGTCTCTTTATTTCTACACATCGTTGAATGTTCTGTTGACTTGACATCGGTGTTTTCGTCCCCTTTCCGGGGTCTCTTTATTTCTACGGAAATTATTATGCAGAGACTTAGTTTTGCGGAGCCTAGTTTTCGTCCCCTTTCCGGGGTCTCTTTATTTCTACAAAGAATAAATCAATGTGAAGCGATAACACATATGTTTTCGTCCCCTTTCCGGGGTCTCTTTATTTCTACCATCGAAAAGATTTGCCAGATAGAAGCGGCATTCAGTTTTCGTCCCCTTTCCGGGGTCTCTTTATTTCTACTTAGTTTTGATGCATGGAGACGTATGCGTGATTAGTTTTCGTCCCCTTTCCGGGGTCTCTTTATTTCTACAATGAAAGAGGGTGCTAAGAATGAGCGAAACAAAAGTTTTCGTCCCCTTTCCGGGGTCTCTTTATTTCTACGGAGATCCTAAGGACGGTAGAGGTCAAGCACAGCGTTTTCGTCCCCTTTCCGGGGTCTCTTTATTTCTACTACACGAACCAGGGTATAAAGAACTTTTAGTTTATGTTTTCGTCCCCTTTCCGGGGTCTCTTTATTTCTACAACTCCTAAAGAACGAAAGAGGTATCAAATGGTGTTTTCGTCCCCTTTCCGGGGTCTCTTTA
>ULVF01012301.1_pt1 | contig 10668 bp, 10 predicted proteins | sample 1959201 | NCBI WGS metagenome assembly ULVF01 (sample SAMEA4835779, study PRJEB28245) | human gut metagenome | biome: gut microbiome; material: fecal sample | place: Denmark | collected 2008 | reverse complement strand
CTATATTTTAAATTATAACACTTTTAACATTGTATATCAAGATGTTTAAAGGGGTTAGTTTATAAAAATTAACAATTTAAAATTATTAATAATTATGAAAAATAATATACAGGTTAAATTAGGACAACGAATTAAATTTCTAAGAAAAATAAAAGGATACAGTCAAGAGTTTTTTGCTGAAAAAGTTGGTATTGCAACAAAAAGTTTAAGCAGCATTGAGACGGGTAATGCTTTTATGACATCTCTAACTTTAGAAAAAATTATTGAGGTGCTAGAGATTGCTCCGAGTGAACTTTTTACGTTTCAAGAACAGGTGCCTAATGATGATATGTATTCGTATATTTTAAAAAAATTGGAATTTATAAAAAATGATGATGAAAGATTAAAAATATTTTATAATTTTGCAAAAAGTTTATACTAAAAAGACCTCATTACTAATGAGGTCTTTATTTTTAATGATATATTGGTTGATTTAGAAGTATTGTCTGTACATCATGTTTTCGGACTTCTGTATTATACAATATTTCGTCAAACCATTCTTTCTTTTCTGTACAAGTTTTACTATCTTTTTTACATATATTACGCCAAGTTCTTTTCATCCTTGTTGTATGTAGGTTGATTGATAATTTTTTTATGTATTCAATTTGTTCATCAACCGGAGCATTTCTACTTATTGCTGAGCAAGAAACAGCTAGGATATTAAGTAGTAAAATTGTAATAAATATTTTTTTCTTCATTATTTTATCCTTATGCTATATCTTCATAAGCTGCAGGATTGTTTAATAAATCATAATTGATTTCATTTTCATTATCAGCGATTGCAGCTACAACTACAGCATCTGATGTTACATTTACAAGAGTTCTCATCATATCTGTAATTCTTTCAATAGTGAATAGGAACGCAAATCCTGCAACTAATTGTTCTGGACTTAATCCCATTCCGTTTAAGATTAATGCAATAGTGATTAATCCTGCTCCAGGAATTCCTGCACAAGTAGAAGATGCAATGATTGCTAATACTGCAATCTCAATAATTAAAAATGGAGTTAGTGCAACACCGTAAGCTTGAGCTAAGAATATTACCGCAACTGTCTGCAATAATGCTGTCCCGTCCATATTTAATGTTGCACCTAGTGGTAATACAAAGCTTGCAATTTTATGTGAAATTCCTCGTTTTTCGCAACAAGCAATTGTCAAAGGTAATGTCGCAGATGAACTTGCTGTTCCGAATGCTACCATCATTGCTTCAGCTACTGCTGAATATAACATAACGATATTTACTTTTGAGAAGAATTTTAAGAATAGCGGATATACAACGCAAAGCTGCAACATAAATCCGATAAATAATACAAGTAAGTATTTTGAAATACTTGTGAAAATATCAATCCCAAAACTAGATACAGCGCTTGCTGTCAAAGCAAATACGCCGGGTGCTGCAAAGTACATAATCCAATCCGTAATTTTCATTGTAGCTGCAAAAACTGATTCAAAGAATGATACAATAGGTCTGTTTACATCGCCGACTTTTGCTAGAGCTACTGCAAAAATTAATACGAATACAATGATTGGAACCATATCGCCTGATGCGAATGAATGCATTGGGTTATTAGGAATGAAACCTAAGAATATATTTAAAATATTACCCTGCTGTTGAGCCATAGCTGATGCAACTGATGCCTGTACTTCACTTGCAGCATTTTCTGCAATGTAATGAGCTGCACCAATCCCTGGTTTAAATATTAAAGCAAGGACTGCACCTATTGCGACAGCAATAGATGTGATGATTCCGTAATAGAGAATCATTTTAGTTCCGAATTTGCCTAATTGTTTATTATCCCCAATGCTTGTAATACCTATCACGATAGCTGATACAACAAGCGGTATTACAACCATTTGGATTAATCTTATAAATACTTGCCCAATAAATGTTAATACTGTTGACACAAGTGGGTATTCGTGGCTATGTAAAAATATTCCTACAATAATCCCCAGAATAATCCCAAAGAAAATGTGCCAATTTCTTTTAATTCCAAGACCCAATGCAATGAGGATCTGCATGTGTAATTTCATATAAAACCTCTTTCAAATAACGTTACCTGAAAATTATACAACTTTTTGTTCAAAATTTCAAATGATTTGAATAAAAATCGTAGTATTGAGGGAGAATAAAAACATTTATTTATATAATTTGTCGTAAAAATTTTTGTGTTATATATTTAGTTTATGGAATTAGGTCGAAAAATTTTTAAACAAACAGGATATTTTTTAGAAGAAGTTGCAAGAAGTAAAATTATATTGCAAGCAATTTTGGTAGGTTTGATATCAGGAATATTAGTCGTTTTATTCAAAGTATCAATAAATCAACTTTTTAAGTTTATCCAAAATTTTATATCTCAATTTGATCTCATGCACAAATTATTAATTTTTCCTCTGATAACCACAATTGGGGGATTAATTTCAGGAATTCTTGTATTTAAGTTTGCTCCAGAAACCAAAGGTAGCGGTATCCCTTTTGTAAAAATGGTTTTGGCAAGAATGGGGAATATTACAAGAGTCAGAAGTATAATCGTAAAATTTATTGCAGGTGTAGCTGGTATTGGAACAGGACTTTCTTTAGGACGTGAGGGTCCAAGTGTACAATTGGGGGCAGGTGCGGGTGCGCTAGTTGCTAAATTCTTTAAAATGAAGGGAACTAATCAATGGAAACTAATAGCTGCAGGAGCAGGTTCGGCAATTGGTGCAACTTTTAATGCACCTATCGCAGGGACTATTTTTGTTTTAGAAGAATTAGTTAATAAATTTTCTTCCTCTTTGCTTTTCCCTGTGCTTGTAGCAACAGTTACTGCTTCATCTATTGCAAGATATTTTTTAGGGAATAATCCCTCTTTTATAATTCCGCAAGTTACTAAACATTTTTCACTTGATGGAATTTGGGTTTGTATAATTCTTGGTGTTATTTCTGGTTTTTTAGGAGTCATATTTGCAAGAGTTATATATAAAAATAATGAATTATTTGAAAAAATGAATAAAATTCCGAATTGGATTAAACCTGCTATTGCCGGTTGTGTTGTCGGAATAATTGGAATTTTCTTACCTTACGTATTAGGTTCAGGCAACTTATCAGTTGATTTGTTGTTGGCAAATAAAATTTCATTATCACTTGTGATAGTGGTTTTCTTTGTGAAGTTTTTTGTAACCCCGTTTTGTTTTGGCTCTGGAGCTGCAGGTGGTATCTTTTTACCTATGTTAATGTTAGGGGCTTTTTTAGGCTATATTGTTGCAGCTGTATTTAACAATTTCGGATTTAATGTTGATCCTGTATTAATTTCGATGATTGGTATGGGGGCTTTTTTATCTGCAGTTGCAAGAACTCCTATTACAGCTGTTGTTATGGTCTTTGAAATGACTTCAGGCTATGCTCATATTTTGCCTATTATGCTGAGTGCTGCAATTGCTGATTTAATTGCAGAAAAATTAAATCATAAACCAATATATGCAGAATTAATTGTAAATCAAGTGAAATCAAAAGAAGCAAAATTGCTAACTTCTTTAATTGTAAAAGATTATATGAATAAATATGTTCAGATTTTATCTGCTAATTTAACAATTGAAGATGCTGATTTGTATATAAAAAAATATGGATATTCTTATTATCCTGTAGCAAATGAAAAAAAGAAATTAGTCGGGTTAATTTCTAAATCAGATATTGAGGATGCATTATTCCAAGGAATTGATAAAAAAACAGAAATTAATAAAATTATGAATCCAGCTCCAGTTACGATAAATCTGTCTGAAAATTTATATATTGCATATTATCGACTTCATTTTAATAATGCAGAAATGATTATTGCCACAGATAAGTTTAACAATATAAAAGGAATTATAAAAAGATCTGATATTAATAATGCACTAAATAAGTAAAAATCGGGATGACAAGATTCGAACTTGCGACCCCCGCGACCCGAACACGGTGCGCTACCAGACTGCGCTACATCCCGAAATAAATTAGTCAAAGTTGCTATTTAATTTTAAAAGAACTGTTACATTTTATCAAGATATAGATAAATAGCAAGCGCTACCATTCCCTCTCGCAAATGATACTTAATCATTTGCTCGGCAGAATGCTACACCCTGATTTATATAAATAAAATCGGAACGACAGGATTTGAACCTGCGACCTCTACCACCCCAAGGTAGCACGCTACCAAGCTGCGCCACGTCCCGAAATGTTTTAGGACGTTTTTTATTTGGTAGTTACTAGTCTAATTATTTACACTTTACAAATGATACTTAATAGTTTACTTGTTAGTGGGTTACGTCCTGTTATTGTTTTATTTTCAATTTGCAACGTTTAAAGTATATCACTTCAAAAAAAAATGTAAATCTAATTGCAATTGTAAAAGGAAAATGTTATTATGTATTTATGGATATTAATGAATATAGAAAACAATTGTTTATAAAATCTCAATATTGTACTTATTATAAAGTTAATAATAATACCGTACTTGCAGGTATTATTAGAGATAAAGGGTATAGGTATGCTGTTAATTTGCCTGAAGAGAAATTAAAAGATGTAAATAGAGTTTATCGCAGATTTACAACTTTATTAAATTCTGCAGTTGCAGTTGAGTTGATTTTGTATATTTATCTTGTGATATTTCCTTATTATACTCAATTTATGCATTTACCATTTTGGACGGTGGTAATATTACTTTCATTAATCCCATTGATTGCTCTTTATTTGACTTATATAATTATCAATTCTTTATATGAAAATTATTTGACTAGATATGTTGGAACATTCCAAAGAATGAAGTTTCAACCAAAGGTTAAATATATTGAAGATAAAGTATTTGAAGAGTATATTAAAACTCCCAGAAAGAGTATTTATGTATTAGTGATTCTGTTCTTGATATTTTTCTCTTATGTGACAATGCCTTTAATTGTTAATTCTTTTAATTCGAATAATAAATTTAATTCAGCTTTGAGACTTTCAAACTTCTATTTAGCTCTTGTGCCTGTGGCTCCTGAAGTATATTCTCAAAGAGCATATGCAAAATTTAATTTAAAACAATATAAGGAAGCTGTGGAAGATTATAAAAAAGCTAATGAATATAGCTTTTCAGATGATTTTAATGCAGATATTCTTGGTGTAAAAACATATTATTTGCCTTATAAACAGGTACTTAAAGAATTTGATAATATGATTGAAACTGAATCTGATAAACCTTATAAATATTATTTAATGAGTGAAAAAGCTACATTCATGTTAAAAAATAAAGATTATAAGGCTGCTTGTGAACTTTTTAATTATCTGATTAATATTTATCAAAAGGGAGATAAGGTATTTTTCTCACCTTCGGCTGCATATTATAATAGAGGAGTTGCAAGAGCCAACTTAGGTGATAAATCAGGAGCAAACTCTGATTCCAAAATAGCTCAAAAAATGTGCCCTGAATGTCAGTTTAAAGTTGAGAATACTTTGGTAAGAAAACCTTTGTAGGCAGTTTTATTTTTAATATTGCTCTGTTATAGTATTGAGTTTTTGATTTTTTTAAGGTATTCTCATTTTGTAAGAGGGAGAAATTAATGCTTATTTTAGAAGATTTAAAAGAAATTAATGACGTAATAAAAGAGTTAGCAGAATTCGTTCAAAAGGACGAAACCGTTAAACCTGATTTTGAAGAGTATATAAAGACAATAGGGCAGAATGCGATGAATTTTCAGTCTGCATGTTTTAATTATATTTTTGAAAGGAACTTAGATAATAAAAGTATATTGACTTTGTTCCTGGAAAATACTAAAAAGCTTCCAGCTTCAACTAAAAAAATTGTAAAAGCTTTAATGCAGTCCATTTCTTCAATTTTTGAGATTAAAAGAGTTTTACAAAATGGTTTTGATTTGAATAATATTATTAATGAAAAAACATATAGTGTTGTATCTCTTGTGAAAATGACTTCTTTTAGAGGAATGGGTGCTGGACAATATGTTGTAGCAAGAATTTTTAAGTTTGAAAAAGCTTATTATCTTTTAGAAATATCAGGAGTTCTTCCTTCTACTCGTAGGGATGATGCTTTAAGATATTCTGTTGCAAAAATTATTCAAAATCCGGAATTGGTATACTTGGATAATCCGGAAAAACAAAAAGAAATTGAAGAAAATATCAAAGAAATTTATGGTAAATTTATAGAATTTTTTGGCAAAGATGAGGTCGTAACAACTAACAAATTTGCAGATGACTTAATCGGTGCATTTAATGATTTCGCAGAAGGCGGAGAAAAAATTGATGTACAAGATAAAATTCAAACATTAGATAATTATAAATTTTTTAATGTTTCTGAGTTCAATAACTCATATGATAATTTTTTAGAAAATTCACTAGGCGGATTTTCTTCTCATAAAGAAATTTATGATGTGGGTATTGTATTTGATAAAGAATTAGGCTTGTACGCAGTACCATTTTTATCTACGTTTGATAAGGCTGTAGAAGATCCTGAAAATGTTGAAAATGCAAAAGAATGTATTGAATTTTTCTTAAATAATGATAAATTCTCTGCAAATATAATAAAACGAGTTGCATCCAGACATGAGAATTTTATGGATGTAGTAAATAAGTTCTTAGGTACAAATTATACATTAGATGAACTTTTAGAGCATTATAAATCAAGATATTTGGAAAATAAAATCTTTTCATCGACTACTGTATTATACAAATCAAAAGCTTTTTCAAAGACTTTGGGAATAATTGAAGAAGATATTGAAAAACCTGAATTAGAAGGAATTGATTTAAGCAAAGTCGGTAGAAATGACCCTTGTCCTTGCGGAAGCGGTAAAAAGTTTAAAAAATGCTGCGGAGCAAACTTATAATTAATTTTTTATAGGTAGTAGTTCTAATAATGATTTAGAACTAATTCCAATAATATTTTCAAGATCGCCTGTATAGGATTTGATATATCCTGCAGGCATTTCTTGTATCCCGTATGAACCTGCTTTGTCGAAAGGTTTGAAATTATCAATGTAAAATTTTATTTGTTCATCTGATAAATTTTCAAATGTAACTTCACTTGTGGTTGAATTTTTTTTATATTTTTCTGTTTTCGAATCTATAACAACAATGCTTGTGACAACATAGTGAGTTCTTCCTGAAAGTTTTTTTAGCATTTTGAAAGCGCCATCATATCCGTCAGGTTTCCCTAAAATTTTATTATCAAGAACAACCACCGTATCTGCACCTATTATTATACTTGGTTCGTTTACTAATGGGATGACAGCTTTTGCTTTGTTATATGCTAAATTTTCAATAAAATCATAAGAAAAATCCGTCCTTGTATGATCTTCAACATACGGAGACGGAATGATTTCAAATCCAATATTAAGTTTTTTCAGAATATCTGCTCTTCTTGGAGAAGAAGAAGCAAGGATTATTTTTCCCACCATTTTGTTCTCACTTTCATTGATTATAATTCTTTTTTTACAGTATATTATAACCAAAAAAGTTTGAACAGAAAACTTTATTGATATTGGGATGTTTTGTTATATCTTGCAGTTCTTGCATTAATGGCATAACATGCAATGTTTAATCGCTGTTTAAGGTTCATCATATTTCGATACATGCTTGCATAATCATTCATAGCATCCATCATTTTTTCAGGATCAACCATTGATTCCATATTATCGTGGTTATCAACTTTTTCTTCAGCGTATTTTTTGACCAAAAGTTGGTCGATATAATCCTCAGCACCTATTGCCATGGTGTCCTCCCTAAATTTAATTGTAATCCTATTGATAAGTGTGACTAGTGTGTAAGACTATCCTAAATATTCCTTATGTATATACTAAGTATTTCTTTCCCAAAAAATTGCTTATTTTTTCGGTATTTGTTAAGATTTCTTTACAAAATAAAAATATTTTTTAGCTATTTATTTTGAAATATAAATATATGTTATAATTAATCTATGGGAAGTATAAAAATTGTATCGCCTGTAAAAAAGCCTGATGATATTGATGTTTTCGCAAAAGAGACTTCTTGCAGGGATTATTACGTTTATTATAAGAAGTTTTTAAATAACAATTTTGAGTATGTAAAAGAGTTTGTAGAGGCAGCAAAGCGAAATAAATGTGCTATTTATATCAATTTTAAACATGATATTACTGAAGAAAATCTTCCTGAAATAAAAAAAATGCTGCGATTTTTAAAAACAGCCGGTATTGATGGTATTTTTATTAACAGTTTTGCTATTTTAGAGGCTATAAAAGTTTTTAATTTGCCGTTTAAGGTAATTGTCGATTCTTATTTTGATATTCATAATTTAGCAGGAATTGATTTTATAAACAATTTTCATAAAGTTGATGAAATAATTATTACAGAAGAAATTTATATGAAAAATATTGCTAAAATTAAGCAATATACAAAGTTACCACTTGCTATAGACAGCGATAATCTTCCTTATTGTGCTGAAGACATAAAAAAATTAAAAGCGATAGATAGTGTTGTAATTAAGGGCAAATTTAATAATTCCGAAGAAATTTTGGAAGCCATTGAACTTATTCAAAAAATCTTAGATAAACCAAAATTGTTTAAACATCAAAAATTACCTTTTAAACATGTAAGAAAAAGCATATATAGTACAAATCATTTCTTAGGTGTTGTGGTAAGTGCAGAAGGTCAAGATTTTAAATTCAGCAAAAATATAAGAAATTTTGAATGGAAAGTAGTAAAAACAAAAGTAAAGCAAGTATTTGATTATTCTAAAAAAGATATATATAAAATTAATTTAAGATTATCGGAATTGGCTCATTTAAAAGAGCTAGAAAAATATATAAAAAAGATTGGGACCAATCCTGTTTATTCAATCGAATATGGAGAAATTCTTGCTACGTGTGACTTAGCTACAAGTAGCTTTAGTGATATTATAATGAAAGTTAAAAAATTCTGTACAAAACATGGTATTAAATTTCAATTGTCTACTCCAAGAATATTAATAGAAAGAGATTTTGACAGAGTATATGAATATGTAAAACAGATTTTATTGACAAATCCTGCACCTGATAGTTTGATTATAAATAATATCGGATATTTTTGGACAGCGATAAATGATCCTGAAATAAATCATATTCCGATAGAAATAGGGCAGGGTATAAATTTGTTGAATAGTTTATCAATAAAGTGTTTGAATAATTTATCTCCTATTGATACAGTTGATTTTACCTCTTTTTCAGATATTGAAAGCACAATTAAGACAATAAAGAAGATAAAAAATGATATTCCAAATAAAAAATATACAATTGCAGGTAATATAAGAGTTCCAAGTTTAGGTTTGTGCCCTTTAAACAATGATAGTGCGATAATATCTCGATTGTCTTGTAAGGCTCCTTGTCATAGAGGTGGTTATGCATTACATGATCCTTCCTTAGATAAGATATATCCGTTCACTTGTGATGGTTTTTGCAGAATGCACATGTTTGAGGATAAGATTTTAGAAGAATTTGATAAGGTTGAAGAATTATATAGAGCTGGAGTAAATGAGTTTGTATTTGATTTAAGTGCGTTAAACGCTAAATTTATACCGATATTGTTGGATAAATTTTTCTCATCATTTACGAATAAATAATAATTTATAAAAAAAATTCTGACTTGCTTAGCATTTGTTCGCAATTACAGTAGAGTCATTCTGCAATTGTTTCCGATTCTATTCGTAAAAAAAAGAACCTGTATTTCTACAGGTTCTTTTTTATAATTTATACTATGATTATTTGCTGTATAATACTGCTCTAGCTGGAGTAGAGTTTGGAAGTACAGTTTGATCATAGAACATAACTGGATATACGTCAGTTGGGTTTTTGATTTCACATTTTGTAGCGGTAGCATCAGCGTTATCACATTGAACAATTCTGTTAGGAGCTTTAACACCGTTTACATCAATGAAACCAGTACAAATTTTAGCTGTTGCTCCATCAGCTTTTGTACAGTTAGTAGATGCTGCTGGATCATATGTAAACATAATACCATCATTGAAGAATAATGTTGTATTTGTTCCTGCAATAGTTATAGGTGTTCCAGCTGCTACACCTTGTAATTTACCAGCTGCGCTAACTGCAACTTTGTAGTCTTGTCCTTTTGAATCTTTAATGTTAGTAGCACCAGTTTCTTGTCTTACAACGTTCATACGGCTGTTAAACATATCTTCTAATTTGTAAGTACTGTTATCAGCATCAGCGAAGTTCCATTCATCAAGAGCAACGTTCAAAGTAACAGCTTGAGAAAGAGCTGATAATGCTTTTTTGTAAGCTGCTTTGTATTGAGCACCTTGAGTTGAGTTCATCAAAGTAGGCATTGTCATTGCAGCTACAACACCGATGATACCTAATGTGATTAACACTTCTGCAAGTGTAAAGCCGAATCTTTTTGTCATAATCTTTTCACCTTTCTTTTTTGTAAAACTTTCTGATTCCTCAAGAATATTTTACGCTTTTATCTCTCTATCCTTTAATTTATATATCGAATCTTCTCCAAAACTTGTGGATATGCATAAAAACTCTTTTGAAAAATCTTTTTGTAACTTCATTTTAAAGTATTTTTTTATAAAAGTCAATAGGTTTACAAAAATTATTAATTAAATTTAACTAATTCTAAAGTATTAGAAATTAAAAAATCATCTATTTGTATTA
>ULVF01093879.1_pt1 | contig 10686 bp, 10 predicted proteins | sample 1959201 | NCBI WGS metagenome assembly ULVF01 (sample SAMEA4835779, study PRJEB28245) | human gut metagenome | biome: gut microbiome; material: fecal sample | place: Denmark | collected 2008 | reverse complement strand
CAGTGGTCCAATAAAATGAAGTCTTATGCGGAAACTGTAGGGAAATCTATGGGGTCTGCCATGGCTGACTTCATCATGGGCGCGAAGACAGCGAAAGAGGCACTGGGCGATTTTGTCCGGGGAATCATCCAGAATGCCGTCTCTATCCTGACGGAATGGCTGGCTGTATTCGCGATTTACTCTGCATTTCCTATGTGGGCCAGTGGGATGACGCCTGCAGATGCGGCGAATAAAACAGTATTTGGCGTTTCGAAGAAGAAGGCGACCGGCGGCTTGATTACCGGCCCCGGAACCGGGACGTCGGATTCTATCCCAGCGATGCTTTCCAGTGGGGAGTATGTCATCAACGCAGCGGCGGTGCAGCGCTTAGGCACGGCCTATCTGGATACCCTCAATAGTCCCCACTACGCAGAAGGCGGGCAGGTGGGAACACCGGCCATGGGCGTGGCGGGAAGCGGTGGCAGCGTGACGCTGAATGTATCGGCCATGGACGCGTCGTCTTTTATGGATTTCCTTCGAGGCGGCGGCATGGACTCCATCAAGCAGATGCTTTTCGATGGGGCACGAGATTTTACGACGGACGCGGGGGTGTGGTAAATGGCGAGTCTTTTATTTCCATTGAATGCCCGACGTGTGAAGTGGTCCTCGCAGGTCGAGGACGACTGGGACGTGGCGGAACAGACGGCTGCCAGCGGGAAGCGGCGTGCTATCACTTCGCAGACGCTGCCGGGCTGGCAGTTTACAATCGATTTTCCGGCTCTGACGGCAGAAGAGAAAGATACGCTCTTTGCATTCCGATCCCGTGTGAAGGGGACGCTTATTCCATTCTTCTACAAGGATGCAGAGAACTACCATTGCGAGAAAGTGCGGCTGGCAAGGGACGGCGATGGGTCTTACCAGCTGACGGCAAACATGCATGGTCAGCAGGAACCGGCGTATTATGCGGATAAGCTGACGGTATGGGTAGACGGGGCGGAGCGCACGGCGCAGGAGTACACCATCGATCGCGGGGCGATTGTATTCAATCATCCGCCGAACACGGGGGCTGTTGTCACGGCGACTTACGATTATTGGTGGAAGGTGGTATTTGCGAAGAAGAGTATCACAGTGAAGCAGAAATTCGTAAATTTATTTGAGTGCTCTATTGCATTGAAGGTGGTCCGATGAAAAGCGTAACAGAAGAGCTGGCCAAGTATCTCAATACGCAGAAAGAAATGGTGTCGTGTGATTTGTATGATCTCACACTTTTTAGCGGGACTGCATATTATTTCACCGATGCCGACCATGATGTGACCTACGGCGGGCATACGTACCTGCATAATGCGATCATGCTAAAAAGAGAGCAGACGAAGCTAAACAATGTTGTTTCTGTCGATTCCATGACAGTATCTATTTATGCGACTATCGAGGACAAGCTGGGTGACAAGCCGATCTTCCTAGCGGCGCATGATGGAGCATTCGACCGGGCGACGCTTGCCATGAGCCGCTGTTTCTTTGATTTAGACGGAAACGCAATGGGAGCCGTAGGATTGTTTTCGGGGCTGACAGAGGTCAAGTCCTGCGGCGGCCTAGCTATGAAGCTCGCGGTAAAGAGTAAAGTACAGGGCATGTCGCAAGAATTTCCGCGGCGCAGGTTCTACCCGCAAGGTACGTATGCCAATAGCGGCGGCACTGTGTCATCCAGCAAGGAAGAAGATTCTGCGTCTGTCGTTGCGCCGTTTGTCCCATTGAAAGAGGTGTTACTGTGAATCCTATCGTAGAAGAGGCCTACACATGGCTTGGGACGCCGCATGTGAACCAGGCGAAGGTCAAGGGCAAGGGTATTGATTGCGGCATGCTGCTCATCGCCTGCCTCGAAGGAGCGGGATACATCAAGCGTGGGGCTATCAAGATTCCCCCGTATTCCAATGAGTGGCATTTGCACCATGGTGAGGAATGGTTCCTCAAAGTGGTAGAAAGATATTGCGCAGAAGTTCCCGTGGATGAGATGCAGCCAGGGGACTTTTTGCTATACAAGTTTGGCCGCTGCGTGTCGCATGGCGCGGTATATGTGGGGGACGGACGTGTCATTCATGCCATGGTGGAACGTGGCGTCATCCTGTCAGATGTCAATGACGTCATGTTTCTGACAGCCAAAGGGAAATCGCGACTGCATGGTGTGTATCGGTTTAGGAGGTAGTCATGGGCTTATTTGGTGGCCACAATACGACCATAAGGGAAAATAAGATTTCCAGCTTCACTGTCTCCACGGCCGAATATGGTTCAACCGTTCCAGAAATCCTTGGTACAACGCGCATCTCTCCGAATGTCATCTATTACGATGACTTCACCGCACACGAACACAGGCAGAGCCAGAAGAGCGGCAAAGGTGGCGGGTCAAGGACGACGACCATCACTTACACCTATACCGTGGCGGTGATCCTAGCATTGTGTGAGGGGCAGATTTCCGGCATCGGCAAAATGTGGAAAGACAAGAGCCTATACCAGTATCCTAATGGGGACATTGGGCTCACGCTTTTCGATGGGAAAGAAGATCAGAAGCCATGGGCGTACACGGCGGGGAAGCATCCTGACAAGGCGCTCGCTTATCCAGGCTTAGCCTACATGGCAGGGGTGATTGACCTCGGGGATGGCGGCTCCATGCCGTCGTACAATTTTGAGGTGAAAGGCAAGCTGCTGGAAACGGGGGACGGGATAGACGTGAACCCCGCCGACTATATCCTCTATGTGCTGAACAAAATCGGCCTTGGCGGGATAGAAATCGATGGGATAGAGAACTACAGGCAGTACTGCAAGGAAGCAGACATGCTGATTTCTACGCCGTCCGATAAACTGGACGCGAAGGCAGCCCGAGAGATCATCAATGACATCGCCAACATCACCAACGCTTATATCTTCTGGTCAAATAACCGGCTAAAGATTGTACCGCGCGCTGACCGCCCCGTGGGGAAATGGAAACCGGACAAAACAATTCGATATAACCTGACGCCGGATGATTTCATCCCACAGACCGGCGGGGTGTGTGTTTCCTATAGCCGCAAGGATTCATCGGAGATTTACAACCGCATATCTGTGGAATTTCTGAACCGCGCGAATGCCTATGAAAAGGAAATCGTCAATTACCAGGATAATGACGACATCAAGGATTTTGGGGTGCGGCAGGCGTCCACGACGCAGGCACATTACCTGTATACCAAGACCCGCGCCGTCAGGCTGGCGGAGGAATTGTGCCGCAAGAACAAATACGAACGGGTGAAATATACCTTTAAGCTAGATTGGGCCTTCTGCCGGCTAGAACCCGGTGACCTTGTCATGCTGAATGATCCGCTCATGGGGATAGAGAACCAGCCAGCCATGATTGACAGTGTGACCGAAGGGGCCAATGGAGTTTTAACGTTAACAGCCATTTCCAGAGCTAAAGGGGATTATTCTGCCGCCGAGTATGATGTGCATCAGAGTGAAAGACCCTTTGTCAATTACAATGTAGAAGCTCCCGATACGGTTCCTCTGATTATCCAGCCTCAAAGGGCGCTTCTGGGTGATGTACCTGAAATTTGGATTGCCGCTAAAGGTGCTGGAGACATGTGGGGCGGTTGTAAGGTGTTCGTTTCTGATGATAATGACAGCTACACGCTGGCCGGGCAGATAGAAAATACTGCGCGAATGGGAACTCTTGTTTCCGATGTAACCGCAGACGCAACGGACATTGAGGTTGATTCTACGGGAACATTCATATCCGCAAGTGAGAAGAGCGCCCAGATGGGCGACACAAGGTGCTGGCTTGATGGGGAGTGCATTGATTATGTGACTGCTTCTCTTCTGTCGAATGGGCACTGGAAACTTAGCGGATGCCTGAGAGGGCAGGACGGGACTACTGCTGCGACCCACAAGACAGGATGTGACTTTGTCAGACTGGATGAAGCCATCCTAAAGATTAAATCTACAAAGCGGCGGATGGGAAGCAGTGTTTATCTTAAATTCCCGTCTTTCAATATCTTTTACGCGGGTGACCAGGACTTGTCGCAGGTAAAAGCGCATGAGGTTACTCTTAAGACTTATTACCTGCCGCCCAAAGCACCTACGAATTTAACTGTCTCCAAAGTGGACTGGAATGCAACTCAGCTCAAATTAGAATGGCAGGAGGACCCGGACCCGGTTTATGACGTAAAAGGGTATAACATCTATCTTAATGGCTCTAAGCTGGCTGAGGATGTAAAAGAATCCTTTTTTACTTATACAGCTACAAGCAGTGGGGCCTATACATTTACTGTAACCGCCATCGATTATGAAGGTGGTGAAAGTGACAAATCGGATGCAGCAGAAGTAACCGTGCAGGTTGAACCTGCTGACGTTTCTGGTTTTAATGTTGAATTGCTTGACACTAACAGGTCAATCGCTGCACTGAGATGGTCGGCAAATCACGAAGTAGACCTTTCTTATTATCACGTGAGGACGGGCGATTCGTGGGATGGTGGCAGAATTGTGGTTGACAAGACCAAGGCACTTTCCGGTCAGTACACATTACCTTCCTCCGGCACTTATAAATTTTGGATTAAGGCCGTCAATGCGGAAGGATATTTTTCCGCTAAGGCTTCCTATGTCGATATTGATGCAATTCTTGAACCGAACGCAGTCACGAATCTTTCCGTCCGTCAATCCACAAAAGACCGTTCCAAGGCTGTTATTTCCTTCTCCCCTTCGGGAGGCGTGGATATTGATACCTATATCATCAAGAGAGGCGACACATGGGCAACGGGAACGGTTATAGCCAAGACCAAGGAGACATCTATTACTATCGACATTCCCTCCAACGATGCCACCACCTACATGGTACAAGCTAAGACTATTGCCGGATATGAAAGCAGTGTTGCAAGCTATAACTTTGTCGCAATGGTTAATCCTTTGGATGTAACCAATTTCAAAGCTAAAAAATCCACATCTGAATCCACACGGATAGTCCTTACGTGGGATGCTCCTGAAGAAAGTGACATTGCTTATTACGTCATCAAAAAAGGGACTGATTGGGATACGGCAAAAGTTGTTGCCCCACGTGTCTCCAATGTTACCTATGACGTGATTATTAACGACGAAAACAAGCATAACTGGCTCATCAAGGCCGTCAGTATAGCCGGGAACGAATCTCTCCATGCGACTATGGCTTCCGGAGTATTCAGCTTACGCCCGACTGCCGTTTCTGCAATCCAGGCGGCACAGTCTGATGCAGACCGCTCCCGTCTGATGATTAACTGGTCAGCCGTAGATGATTCGGATCTAGCCGGATATCAGGTGAAAATTGGTGATGACTGGGCCAGTGGGGACCCTCTCCCGTTTACCAAAGAGATTTATTCCGAAAAGGTGCTTTCTGCCAGCGGAACCTACAAGATTATGGTTAAAGCCAAAAACACGGCAGGATACGAATCTGATGAAGTTTCTACTAAGGTTACAGTAAAAGTTGAACCTGATGACGTGAGCGGATTTATCGCACTTCAGAATGGTGATTCCATCGAGCTTTATTGGGATAAGCTTGATGAGGAGGACGTTAAAAATTATGAAATCCGTGAAGGCTACAGCTATGATGAAGGAACACCCGTGGCCCGTGGAGTGATAGGCACCAATGTTACGATACCTATTGACACAACACGAGTTTACAAATACTTCATCAAGGCTATGAATCAGGCTGGATTCTCAAGTGTTCACTCCGCTTCCGCTACGGTCAACGTGACCGCTCTTCTGCCAAGAAACATCATCGAAACCTTTGATGAATTAGCCCTTGCCAACGGTACGCATAACAATACCCTCTTTACCAATTCCAAGTACAACTGGCAGACATTCGGCGGCAGGTTTAGCGATTATCCCGCTTCAAAGTGGGAAGAGACCGGAAGTCAGAAGGTACTTGCCATCGACATGACAAAAGCAAGCAATGGGCATGCAGAAGGCACCTACACCACCCCTGTAATTGATGTTTCGTCCGTTATTACCTGCAATGTCACGACCATTTTCTATTCAACTACTGCCAGACATGGCGGCGGCTCTGTGAAACTGATGGTAAGGATATCTCAGGATAATGAGACATGGACGAGCTGGCAGGTGTTCAAGCCTGTACAAAGGACTTTCCGCTACATTCAATTCAAAATTGAAATGGCGGCGGAAAACACGAAAAATTCGCCCGAAGTAAACAAGTTTATTATTTCTATTGATGTCCCCGATACTGATATTGCTCTAAAGCAGACCATTGCAAAAGGCGGCAGTACAGTAAGTTATGGACATACGTTCTATGCAATTCCTGCCGTAGTCGCTGCTGCGGTTGGAGAGAATTATCATGCTGAAATCGTGAGCCGTGATAAAACTTCCTGTGTTATTAAAGTGAAGGACAAATCAAATAATGACACTGGCGGAGCTTGCGACATCAGAATCAAAGGTTATTGATGAAAGGAGAGTATGGAAATGGCTTATGATAAGGATTTTCCTACTGACGACAGTTACCTTGCGGACTTTCCTTCCGGAGAGCGTGAACAGATTAGGGCTATCGTAGAGGATAAGATAGTCAATGCAGGGAAACTGCTGGGATTGGCTCCATCCAATTCCAGCGGACAGGTGCCTGTTTCCAACGGCTCAGTCTGCGTCAATCTTAATGCTGATAAATTGGACGGGTACGACGCTTCTCATTTTTCTGCCGATGGGCATGTACATAATAATGCCAGCACATCAACGGCAGGATTCATGAGTGCCGCCGACAAGACAAAACTTGATGGGGTGGCTACCGGCGCTGAAGTGAACCAGAATGCTTTTGGGAATGTTGCGGTAGGCACATCCACTTTGCAGGCTGATAATAAGCAGGACACTCTTTATATCGCCGCAGGGAGTAACGTCAGCATTTCCGCTGATGAGACTAATGATAAAATAACTATCGGTTTAACCGGGGTAGTCCCCGTTGCAAATGGAGGGACCGGAGTAACATCGCTGGAGTCATTAAATGCCGGGAGTGCTTCCAAGCTAGCCTCTAAGGTTACATTAAATGGTAATGCTTTTGATGGTTCTCGAAATATCTGGGTGCCGCAGACTCCCTATATCACAGAAATTGATTTGCGTGATACAAAATATGATCGCGGTACATGGTATCCCTGTTATAGAGGCACAGGTAACGGGACACCGATTAACGATTCGGTATTCAATGAAAACTGGGTGAGTCTTATTTGCTCTACAAGCATAAAAAGTGGTTCATTAGATGCTAAAGGAGCTGGATTTAATAATGGATCATTTACTGGCCAGGAACATAGAGTAGCAATTCTTACAAGAGGCCATGGTCTGGGATCAACAAGTTTTGGAAATATTATATTAGATAATTCTAGCTCTTATTGTTCAGATAGCTCTTACAAACCGATTGGCTATAAGGAAGTTTCAAGTAGAATTCCATGCTTTTATTTGCTTGGCGGATACGACTATCTAATTTCATGCAGCGATAAAGAAGTAGGGTGGACCGTAGTAACAGAGGAAACAAAACTTTCCTACGGAAATAGTCTTTCACCTGTAAAAACTTATCCAGGCATTCAAAAAAGTAGATTGACAGTCTCCTGCAATATTGATGGTAATGCCGCTACCGCCACCAACGCCACAAAACTTGCTACGGCAAGGAAGTTTTCTCTTTCCGGCACTGGATTATCAGCTACCGCCCAATCTTTTGACGGCACCGGTGACATTACTATCCCCATTACCCTTGCCGATGCCCTTCTTGCCATTGCAGGGATAACACCATCAGCGGGAAAGATTCCTGTGTTCACGGGTACCAACACCGCCTCTCTTGCAAGCATCACGGATTTCATGAAAACCCTGCTCGGCAAGGCAAGTGCTAATGATGTCCGCAGTGCTATCGGTGCGGTCGATGTTTCAGGAGCCGGCGTCGTTGCGGGCAATGTCTCCAACGAAAACGCCTGGTGGGTAAAGCTCGGAGGGACGATTCCGTTAATTATACAGGGTGGATATACGTGGGTAGGGATCAGAACCGACGTTAATATAGCATTCCCTATATCATTATCGCATGTGCTAGGCATTGCGGGGCTTGCAGTGGTAAATAGTCGGAATTCGTCCGGCCGTGGGCTCGAACATATTAAGAGTTTTTCTGCGCAATCTTTCACATATTACTCGGGTTACGATATAGATAATAAATGTCTAACATGGATGGCATTTGGCCTATAAGCAACTATTCTCATAGTCCAATAAGCCAACAGTAAGTCCCGTTACTGTAACTATTTTGGCGAAACTTAAAATACGATGATGTGGGCGTTCCTATTATGTCTCCCCAGTCACTGTCATAATCTCGTGAAGACATCCTTGTTGTGGTGCCCCGCTTAATTTTTTGATAGTTCCATATCCGTTTGGATTTTTCATTTTTTAGACCTCCAATCATATTGATGGAGGTTATTTTAATGGAAGGAGATAGTGAGATGGAAGTTTCAATCGCTAACCCTATACTTACCTATTTGTCTATCTATGACGCAGCAGGCGAAAGAGTAACGTCCTTTGTAACTGGTGTACATGGTGACACGGTAGAAGAATTGCAGGCCAAAGCGGAGGCAGAATATCCGGATAAAACCCATGTCGTGCAGGACGCTTTGACTTATAACAACGCCTTACAGCATGACCTGCTTTACAAAGATGGAGAGTATACGCCGCGGCCTGAGCCGACAGAGGCTGAGAAACGCGAAGCAGCACTCACGTCTCTTGACGCGGAATACTCAGCTAAAACCAGCGAGGTCGAAGCCGAGATGGCAAAGGCTAAAGCCGTCGAAAATGAAGATTATTATTCGGATCTGAAAACCGAGAGAGAAGAGCTTGTCGCAGAGTATACAAGGAAGAGAGGTGAGATCTGATGAAAAGATGTTTTTTGTGTCATAAGAAAATGGACGAGAAAACGGGGCTTTGCACAAATCCTAAATGTGTGAGGAGCAAGCCACTTGCCGAAAAAGCGAAAGTGAAAGAGGGGGCCAAGGTGAAAGCCAATGAATCTGAATGAGATCAGTATCTGGGTAGGAAAAGTGTTTGACGGGCTGTATATTGGCTGGCCATATAAGACAATGCTCGGCATCGTATTCCTTGCTCTCGAACGGCACCTCGAGCTCTTTACCGCGTTCGCCTGCATCGTGTGCGTAGATTTATTTGCCAAGTTTATTGCGCTGTCTTACGGCTATCTGTCCGAGTCTATGACGGAGAAGCCGTCCCTTATCGCCTCGGTCAAGGGCATCCCGGCGGCGCACCGTGCTGGTGTCATCAATAGCTACGCTATGCGCACGCAGTTTGTCGAAAAGATTTCCGTGTACATGCTGCTTGTCGTTGCAGGCGCCCTAGTAGACTTCATGCTGGGGCGAAGTGAGTTTGCAAATCTTGTGATCGCTTACTTGGCATCGTCTGAACTGCTGTCCATCGTGGAGAATCTAGATGACGCCGGTGTGTCCGCCGTGCATGATTTGGCCGGGCTGATTAAGAGGAAGACAGGAGGCGCACAATGAAAGGAATTGATGTATCGGAGCACAATGGAACCATCAACTGGCAGGATGTAGTGGATGACGGGAACGAGTTTGTCATCATCCGCCTGGGGTGGGGAAATAGTCACCTGGACGAAAGGTTCTATGATAATTTCAATGGCGCCTTGGATGCCGGATTGAAAGTAGGAATTTATTACTATTCCGAAGCCACAGACGCCAGTGAAGCGGCCGCTGAAGCAGAATATGCGCTTTATGTCATGCGGGATGCGGGAATTGCTCCAGACATGCTGGAGATGGGTTTCTGGTTCGATGAAGAAAATGATAACTGGAAATCAGATAGACTGACTGATCCGGAAGAGATTACGGATATCTGCACTACATTCATCAACACTCTGGAAGAAGCCGGATATCATTGTGGCTTATATGCCAACTATGATTACTTGACCAACGTCATTGATATGAGCCGCCTTCCAGGTGTTCCTGTATGGTGCGCCCAGTATAACAGCCAGTGCGACTATGATGGTGCTGCAATCTGGCAGTGCACGGACAGCTATTTTATCAATGGCGCCCAGTTTGATAAGAACTATTCTTTCTGAGGAGGATTCATGTATAATGAAGATAAGAAAATCTATGCTGCCCTGGCTGCTATTGCCGTTCTTCTTCTTTCCGGCTTTGTATGGTTCTTCTGTGCAGGCAGAAGCGATGTATCAGATATCAGAGAGCGAGCTGACAACACTAGAGCAGAACTTACAGACGCTCGAAGCGCACAACAGTCAGAAGCAGAAGCTATTGACTCAGCAGCAGAAGCAGTTAGCCGAAGCTCAGACTCAATTAGAGACAGCCAACAGACAGCTGGAGAAATCCAGAGAACTGAACAAACAGACGCAGAAATCATTAGACAAAGCCAATCAATCATTGACAGAGTTAGAGAAAGAGGCACAGCACAAGATTCAAATTAAGACCAGGCAAAGGAATATGTGGATAGCTATTTCCGGACTGCTTGCCACGGTAGTAATAGCAAAATAAAAAAGCCGTATCAGCTTACAGAAATGTAGGTTGATACGGCTTTTTTATTTGGTAGAAATTTTGGTAGAAGGAGCAAAAACTGACAGTCTTTAGTAGAAATGAAAAAATCCCGAACCTTCGATAGATTCGGGATAATTCAATGGTGACCCAAGAGAGATTCGAACTCCCGACACCTTGATTC
>ULVF01081841.1_pt1 | contig 10726 bp, 10 predicted proteins | sample 1959201 | NCBI WGS metagenome assembly ULVF01 (sample SAMEA4835779, study PRJEB28245) | human gut metagenome | biome: gut microbiome; material: fecal sample | place: Denmark | collected 2008 | reverse complement strand
ATAAAAAATGAATAAATGTAAGCGCTTACATATTGATAAATGAATTATACAATGGTATTATAATAAAAACAAGTGTAATGTAAGAAATTTTTAAAAAGCAGAAAAATGTATTGACTTAGAGCATTTTTAAGTATATTTTATTTATGAAAGCGCTTACATGCACTTATTTACATACCATTTACTGGTTAATAATTAGGGACCGTTATCGTAAAACGGATTATTCCCAATGAAAAAAGGAGATTTAAGATGCAGAGATTAAACAAGAGTATTACACATGCAGTTGACAGACCTGTTAAGGTTATGCAGTTCGGTGAAGGTAACTTCCTTAGAGCATTCGTTGATTATATCTTCGATGTAACTAATGAGAAGACAGATTTCAACGGTGGTGTTGTTATCGTTAAGCCTATCGAGTTCGGTACACTTGAGAGATTCCATGATCAGGAATGCCAGTACACACTTCAGTTAAGAGGTTTTGTTGATGGAGAGCCTAAGGAAATCACACGTCAGATTACATCAGTAGTAGATGCAGTTGCAGCTATTGAGGATTATGACAAGTACATTGAGTATGGTACAAGCGAGACTCTTAGATTCATCGTTTCTAATACAACAGAGGCTGGTATCGTATTTGACGAGACAGATAACGATCCTAATGCACGTCCTCCTAAGACATACCCAGGAAAGCTTACACAGCTCCTTTACAAGAGATATCAGAAGTTCAACGGAGCAGCTGATAAGGGACTTATCTTACTTCCATGTGAGCTTATCGCTGATAATGGTATTGAATTAAAGAAGTGCATCATGAAGTTTATCGAGCTTTGGGGACTTGAAGATGGATTCAAGGATTGGGTTAACAATTACTGCTCATTCTGCCCAACACTCGTAGATAGAATTGTTCCAGGATATCCAAGAGAAGACGCAGCTAAGCTTTGCGAGGAATGGGGATATGAGGATCAGCTTATCGACAGAGCTGAAGTATTCGGTCTCTGGGTTGTAGAGAGTGATTCTAACCTTCCACTTGAGCAGCTTGAGAAGGAACTTCCATTTAAGGAAGCTGGACTTAATGTAGTATTTACTAAGGATCATCACCCATACAAGGAAAGAAAGGTTAGAATCCTTAACGGATCTCATACATCATTTGTATTAGCTTCATTCCTTGCTGGTAACGATAATGTAGAGAATTCTATGAAGGATCCTGTAATCAGAAAGTACATGGAAGAGACACTTTACAACGAAGTTATTCCTACACTTTCACTTTCTAAGGAAGATTGCGAAGAGTTCGCTAAGGCTGTTATCGACAGATTCCTTAACCCATTCGTAGATCATAGATTATTAAGCATTTCACTTAACTCAGTATCTAAGTGGGAAGCTAGATGTTTACCTTCATTCTTAGGATATGTTAAGAAGTTTAACAAGCTTCCTAAGTACCTTACATTCTCTATCGCAGCACTTATGAGCTTCTATACATCACAGACAGAAGCTGAGTTCAACGGCGGTATTGTATTAAAGGGTAACAGAAACGGTGAAGAGTACAATATTACAGATGATAAGGCTGTTCTTGATTTCTTCAGAGATAATTCAGGAAAGTCTGCTAAGGAATTCACACATGCTTACTTAAGCAATACTAAGTTCTTTGGTGGCGAGGATCTTTCTAAGGTTCTTAACCTTGAAGAAGTTATTACTGAGTACATCACAGATATCAGAGAAAGAGGTATGAGAGCAGTAGTTAATGATTTAGCTGACTAATTAATAGCTCTTTGAATGATTATAGAGCGGATGTTTTTATATTCATCCGCTCTTATTTAATATAATAATCAAATTGAATTGGAGGATATATGCAGGATTTTATTAAGATTAATAAAGATGATAATGTTGCAGTAGCTCTTAAGCCAATCGCTAAGGGTACAACACTTAATGTTGCTGGTACAGAAGTTACTACAATAGAAGATATCCCTCAGGGACATAAGTTTGTTATCAAGCCTATTAAGAAGGGCGATGCAGTTATAAAGTATGGTTTCAGAATCGGTTATGCACAGGCTGATATAGAAGTTGGTGGATGGGTTCATACACACAACTTAAAGACTGCACTTGGTGATCTTCTTGAATATACATACAATCCAGAAGGACACAAGGATGTTGAGCCAACAGAGGAAGCGTTCTTTGAAGGATATATGCGTGAAAATGGTACAGTTGGTGTAAGAAATGAAGTATGGATTATCCCAACAGTTGGCTGCGTTAATTCTATAGCAAGAGCAATTGAAGCTACAGCAAGAGCTAACAAGCCAGAAGGTGTTGATGAAGTTGTTGCTTTCCCACATCCATACGGATGTTCACAGGTAACAGAGGATCAGGAGAATACAAGACACATACTTGCTGACCTTATCAATCATCCTAATGCTGGTGCAGTACTTGTACTTGGTCTTGGCTGCGAGAACAGCCGTATTGAAGTTCTTAAGGATTATATCGGTGAAGTTAACCCAGACAGAGTTAAGTTCTTACAGGTTCAGGATGTAGAAAATGAGCAGGAAGCTGCTGAAGGTATTATGAAGGAACTTATGTCTTACGCTGCTACATTTAAGAGAGAAAAGGTTAGTGCTAAGCACCTTATCGTTGGTATGAAGTGTGGTGGTTCTGATGGTTTATCAGGTATCACAGCTAACCCAACAGTAGGACTTTTCTCAGATATGCTCGTATCTAAGGGTGGTACAACTATCCTTACAGAAGTTCCAGAGATGTTCGGTGCAGAGACTATCCTTATGAACAGATGTGCTAACAAGGAACTTTTCGAGAAGACAGTTCACCTTATCAATGACTTTAAGGAATACTTCATCAAGAATGGTCAGGAAATCTATGAGAATCCATCACCAGGAAACAAGGATGGTGGTATCACAACACTTGAAGATAAGTCACTTGGATGTACACAGAAGTCTGGTTCATCACTTGTAAAGGGTGTATTAGCTTATGGTGAAAGAGTATCTGATAAGGGACTTAACCTTCTTAGTGCACCTGGTAATGACCTTGTTGCTTCAACAGCTTGTGCAGCAGCAGGAGCACAGATGGTTCTTTTCACAACAGGACGTGGAACACCATTTGCATCACCAGTACCTACAGTAAAGATTGCTACTAACTCAAGACTTGCTGGCAATAAGAGCAACTGGATAGACTTCAATGCAGGAAGGATTGTAACAGATGACCTTCCACTTGAAGATGCAGCTAAGGAACTCTTCCAGCTTGTATTAGATGTTGCTTCTGGTAAGAAGGTAAAGGCTGAAATCGCTGGCTTCCACGATTTAGCTATCTTTAAGCAGGGTGTAACCTTATAATCAGCAAAGCTTAGGAATTCCGTCAAGGCATGGAATCGCATTGACGGCAGACTATTGAAATACTTTGTATACAAGGTTAATATATAAATATAGTGACATATAAAATTAAGGCGGGCAGATATTTGCATTTCTGTCCGTCTTATAATGTGTGTTCGAAACCTTCCACACATAAAACAAAACTAAAGGAGAATAAAATGGATAAATTAAATCAGGGTAAAAAAGCTGTCTTTATTACGCAGGCGGCTGTCATTGCAGCACTTTATACTGTGCTCGTTATTATATTTAACTATTGCAGCTTCGGACCTATACAGTTCAGAATAGCAGAGGCACTTACAATTCTGCCATATTTTACACCAGCGGCGATACCGGGACTGTTCGTAGGCTGTCTGTTATCTAACATCTTAGGAGGTGCGGCTATATGGGATATAATATTTGGAAGTATTGCGACACTTATTGGTGCAATAGGAACTTATGCGTTAAGGAAGAATAAGTGGCTTGCACCATTACCACCAATTATTGCGAATACACTTATAGTACCATTTGTATTAAGATATGCTTATGGTTCAGAGGGTGTATTTGCTATGTTCTTTGTGACAATCGGAGCAAGCGAATTCATTGTGTGTGGTATTATTGGAATGTTGCTTTTATTCGCACTTAATCCGGTGAGAAATGTGATATTTAAGGGCGTGGAGTAAGATATAGACCGATATGGCAGAGTATAAATTATATAAATAGAAAAATACAAAAATATAATATGCTTTGAGTAATTAATATTGTATATAAATCGGACGGAACATTAAATCTTCAGGAAAGCTACTGGCATTATGAAGATGGTGACTCATTATATAAAAGTATTACAAGCACGCCAGAGTTCAAGCAGGCTATAAATGGATTTAGAAGTGAATATCATTTCTTATTCGATGGCTATAATTATTGTAAAATGCCTTTGTGGAATGATTAATATGTATAAATAAAAATACATTAACGATATAAGTATATATAACATATATCCCCTTGGATTTTAAAGTGTTTCAAAATCCAGGGGGATATGTTATATGCTATTTTTGAAATTGTGTCTTTGAAATTGTGTCTTTAAATATATTCAAAATATTCCAACAATTTCCTATATTCATCCTGTGAGGCACGGCAGGTTTTTAGTAAATAACCCTTTTCATCCTTGTATTCATTTAAGCCTCGTCTATAATAATCTTTCATAGTATCATAAATAATAAAAGGGCAGATGTTATTTTTCAGACATTCTTTAAACATTATAAGTCTGCCCACACGTCCATTTCCGTCCTGAAATGGGTGTATTTTTTCAAATTTATAATGAAAATCAATTATATCCTCAAAGGTTATATTGCTGTTTTCCCTATAGTCTTTTAATAGACTCTTGATAGCGGCGGGGACTTTGGAAGGGTGTGTTGTTTCAATCATATCACCAATGACAATAGGGCGTTTCTTATAATCGCCAACTGCAAACCATTCTTTTTGACTATCCGTTGTTCCGCTTTTTAATAAGAGATGAATATGTTTTATAATATCTTCGGAAAGTTCTTTATCCGCAATTTTTAAAATATAATCAAAACATCTGAAATGATTAACAGTTTCTATGATGTCATCTACTTTTTCAACGCCATCAGTAATACCTATAGTCTTGGTCTCATAGATACTTCGTGTTTGTTCTTCTGTCAACCGGCTTCCTTCCATATGATTTGAATTATAAGTTATGCGTATCTGGGTCTGATGATATAAACCACCTTTTAGCTTCATTTCCATTTCTTCACGAAGTCTGAAAAGAGTAGTATTTTTATCAATTTCTTTTTCATATGACAGAATAGCACCGGGCTGGCAGTCAAAAAAATCGCAAAGACTTTGAATTGTTGACATTGAAACATCTTCATTTTTGGAAATAAGTGTGATAGTCCTTTTTATGATGGTGTATATTTATATACAGGCCTGAAAATAAAACAACCCATCCTCAGTAAAGAAATCATATACACCGTTATATTTCTCAATCACAGATATTATACTTCTTATACCGATACCATGTCCGGCTTTATCTGATACAGGAGTATTATTAACAAATACAGGTTCAACAGCATAAGTATTGGTGATGTTAATACATAATTTGTTATTCTTATCAAACACCTTTACTGTGATAATACGATTTGAATTAATAGCAGCTGGAGCAGTCTGTACAAGCTTACATGCGTTTATGGCATTTTCAAGTGCATTCGCTAAGAGGCTGCAAAGGTCTGTAGGCTTGTAGTCTGAAAGATTGCCAGCAGTAACAGACACCTGCGTAGTTATATTATATTCGTTAGCACTGTCAATATATGAAGATAATATGAGATTGACAGCTTCGTTATCGCAGTATCTGGTTATACGGCTGTTATCAAGATTAGTACATATTTCTTTTATATAATCATGTGCTTGTGTATATTTATTTTCATTCAGGCAGCTCTGTAAAAAGTTCATATGATGCCCTAAGATCATGACGATATATAGCAGCCTGCCTTTGATATTCATACAGCTGGGAAATCTCTTTTTCAGCCTGCGCAGCAGAAGCCAGCAGGATAATATTTTCCCGTTCAGCTGCATTTTTCCTGTTCAAAATAGTAAGAGTAACGATAGATAATAAAAAGTACAGTATAACGATAAAGCTATCCATAAATTCTATAACAATTGCTTCTCCACGGTATAAAAGGTCTGTGTATACAGTAAAGGCGTATTCTGATACATAATAGGTAAGAGGCAGGAAAAAGAATATAGATAAAATAGTCTTTGACTCATTCTCAAGCTTTATTATGTAAGGCGAAATGTATTTAATTACTATGAATAAAAGAGGTATTGTAATGATAATGGTTACAATATCTGATATCATAGGAATATCCTTGATAATATAAGCAGCAACTGTACCAAACCATTTGCGTGGTGTGCACATAAGATATGCTGACAAGACAGCTATGGTTGATATATATATGTTTTTATGACATACATATCTTATAACAAGAATCAGAGGAATATGTATAATAAATGGATAGCTTTTGTAAAGTATGCGTTCGCCCAGAAGAACATAGCATACTGCCTGTAGAAGTGCAAAAGCTACAAGTGTAGATATGATTGTTTTTTTGTTGTCTTCCCATGTGATATCAGCGAAGTAGAAAGATACAACTATTCCAAATATAAGTACAAAAACATAATTGACAAGATTTAGCATTGCAGATAGTCCGTCCATATATATTCCCTCTTTCTTATGTATTAGCCTTCCATCTGAAAAGTCAGATACTGTTTTTTGATTTCGCTTACACGTCGTTGCGCAAGCGGAATTGATTTGTCGTTAATCAGGCATATTTCAGTTGTGTTTATGGTTTTTATGTAGTTCATGTTAACTATAAAAGAACGATGCGGAAGAAGAAACTCATTATGAGCAGTCAGTGTAACACATATAGAAGAGAATACGTCTGTGGATGTTATCTGTTCACCGTTCTTTAGGTATATAATTACTTTTCTGTTAAGAGCTTCGGCATAGATTATGTCGCTTATATGTATCTTGTGAATTCCGGTACTATTCTTTATGATTATGTTATCAGTACTTTCCTGGTGAAAGGTTTCGATAATATCATCAAGTGTAGAATACAGGCGTTCTTTAACTACCGGTTTTAAAAGATAGTTGAAGGCTTTCACAGTATAGCTGTCCACAGCAAATTCGGGAGAAGCTGTAAGAAAGATTATAGGAGCCGCTTTGTCAAATGTCCGAATTTCCTTTGCAAGTGTAAGACCGTCCATCACAGGCATGATTATATCAAGAATATATATATCGAATTTTTCAAATCTAAGGGTAGAAGCAAGTTCTACGCTGCTTTCAAAGCATTTTACTGTAAATGTCTGTATGCTATCAGACTTGTATATATCAAGAAGAGTTCTTATTAACTCTAATTCGTTAAGATTATCGTCACATACTGCTATTTTCATGGTGGTTTTATCTCCGTTGATGTTTATATAAATTTAATAAATGATAATTAGTTATTAAAGACAAGGGCAGATATTACCAGTATATCCACGGTATTCACGATAAGCCCTTTACTGCTTTATTATATATTGAATCAGATTAAAATTCTATAAATTTTTTTGTCGTTCATGTCGAAAAAGCTGTAATTCATGCAAATTGTCCCACAAATAGAGATTTATCGTATATTATACATACAACATGTAGTGTTGCAGGCAATAATCAGTATTCAAAGCATATTGCCGTGATGGTTATAACTGAATTGTGAAGCAGCATTGATACGGGGAATAATATCATTACAAACTAAATATAAAAGGAGGCTATAAGAAAGAGGCTTGTCAATGGAAGCCAGAAATTAAGATATGGGTTGTTTGAGCAGGACAGTGAGTCAGAACCAGCCAGATAAAAAGGAGGAATTTTAATGAAAATATCTAAAAATAAGATAATGATAGCAGTGATTATAGCATTATGTGCAGTTGTTGCAGGACTTGTTATATACATGGTAGTTGGAAAAAATAATAAAAATAACAATAATGATAATGCATTTACACCTTCACTTGATGCAAATGCAGGCGATAGTAATTCGGATAAGGCTACGACAGGAAGCCAGCAGAGCATAAGGATTCCAGGATATCCATCAATAACAATAGCAGCTGGAAAAGAAGATGTAACTATGAATCTTATGAATCCTGAAGGCAATCCATGCTACTTCACATTCGAGATAGTGTTAAGTGATACTGGTGAATCGATATATAAGTCAGCTATGGTTGAACCAGGTAAAACTATATCTAACGTAAAGCTGAATCATAGTTTATCAGCAGGTGAGTATAAAGCTACAATAAAGATCAGCACATCATCACTTACAGATGGAACTGCCATGAATGGTGCGAATGTAGAAACAACGATAGTAGCTAAGTAACACAATTAAGTGATTGGTTTAAAGAATTGTTAACAGATCACAGGACTATAGTTTATAAAGAAATTTATATAAAGAAAATATATGTGAAAAATATCAGCTTTCGCATATTGAACTGGTATTATGGCACACGTGAACCGGTTTTTACGGAAAGTGTGCAGAAATGAGGATATTATGAGAAAATTTAGCGCAGTTGCACTCGGAGCTATGCTTATAATAGGAAGTGTTATTCCAGTATGTGCGCAGGAAACAAGACAGACAACAATAAACGTGTCGATCGATCCGACATATACAGTTACCATACCTGCAAGTACAACAATAGCAAGTGGTACAGCTGAAAGCAGTATAGGAAATGTTACACTTGACAATGCAAGGCTTGAACCTGATAAGAGCATATGGGTATCAGCAGATACAAGTGGAAAGTTAAAGAACAGCAAGGATTCATCTAAAACTATTTCATATAAGCTTATGAATGGTAACAGTGAATTCACATCAGCAAGTTATCTTGCAAGTGGTAACAGCACGCCATTGACAGTATCTATTAACAAGTCTGAGTGGGATAATGCATATGCAGGTTCATATTCTGATACAATAGTGTTTACAATATCTTATAAGTAAATCTATAAAGCAAGTTGAAGCATAATTTGTATGTGAAAAAACAGATAATAAAACAGCTGAATAAAAAAAGCATAAAATATAAGAGTTGCCCGGATAACCACCGGACAACTCTTTTTGTTGTTAATTTGGTTGAACCCAAATACTGAATTAAATCAATGATAATCAATAATAGTTAATAATGATTTACTAATAAATATTATTATTATCTCTGAACTCTGGCACCAGCACCGCCAACGATACCTTCAACTTCCTTAAGAGAAGCCATAGTTGTATCACCAGGAGTTGTCATAGCTAATGCACCATGAGCAGCACCATAGTTAACAGCCTTTTCAGCATCCTCGAATGTCATAAGACCATATACAAGACCTGAAGCGAATGAATCTCCGCCACCAACTCTATCCATGATCTCAAGACCATCATACTGAGCAGCCTTGTAGATTTCACCATCAGCCCAGCAGATTGCTGACCAGTCGTTAACTGTAGCTGTCTTAACCTGACGAAGTGTTGTTGCAACAGCCTTGAAGTTAGGGTATGTAGCAGCAGCTTCGTTGATCATCTTCTTGTAACCATCAAGGTTAAGAGTCTTAAGGTTCTCATCGTTACCTTCAATTTCGAAACCAAGGCATGCTGTGAAGTCTTCTTCGTTACCAATCATAACGTCAACATACTTAGCAACTTCCTTGTTAACTTCCTGAGCCTTAGCTAAACCGCCGATAGCTTCCCACATAGATGGTCTGTAGTTAAGATCGTAAGATACGATTGTACCGTACTTCTTAGCTGCCTTACAAGCTGCGATAACAGTTTCACAAGCCTGTTCAGAAAGAGCAGCATAGATACCGCCTGTATGTAACCAACGAACACCTAAACCACCATCGCTCTTGTTCTTGAAGATGTAATCGAAATCGAAATCTTCTGGAGTAGCCTGTGAAATAGCTGTGTTAGCTCTATCAGAGCAACCCTTGGCACCACGGATACCAAAACCTCTTTCTGTGAAGTTGAGACCATTTCTGCAAAGACGTCCGATACCATCTGTCTTCTTCCAGCAGATAAGTGATGTATCAACGCCACCCTGTTCGATGAAATCCTTCATAAGAAGACCTACTTCGTTATCAGCGAAAGCTGTAATAACAGCAGTTCTCATACCGAAACACTTGTGAAGACCACGGATAACATTGTATTCTCCGCCACCTTCCCATGCTCTAAAGCTTCTTGCTGTACGGATTCTTCCTTCACCTGGATCAAGACGAAGCATAACTTCACCTAATGATACAGCGTCAAATGTACACTCTTCAGCTGGTCTTAAATTTAATTTCATTTTTTTAGATACCTCCAAAATATTTTATTACTTATGTATTTTAGCATATAAATAAGATTTAATCCATAAGTTTAGTCAAAGTTTTAAGGAAAAATGCAATATTCTGTAGAATAAAATACAATAAAGAACAATAAAGATTACAATTCAGGCATACACCAGCTATCTGCCTGAGATTTATAATCATTTGACATTTCTACGTATTGGATTTTTTCATAATCATCTTCACATTGTTCTGAAAGCAGCTTATAACATTCGCTAAGAAGATAAAGAGGCTTTTTTCCACTGCTTGATATATCAAGAATACTTTTTGTTTCAAATGCAGCATTATAAAGCCATATGGCAGCCTCGTTGTAATCCTTTTGGGCAAAATAATAAAGACCGAGCGTGTAGCACATTTCAGATGAAGGATTATCTGCCACAGACTTCAAGGCGATTTTGAAGAATTTATCCTGTTCACCTGTGATATTGTATATGCGTGCAAGTATACAATTAATATCCTCCAAAGTGTTTTCACTTCTGTTTTCATAAGGAAATATATTTTCAAA
>ULVF01025861.1_pt1 | contig 10944 bp, 8 predicted proteins | sample 1959201 | NCBI WGS metagenome assembly ULVF01 (sample SAMEA4835779, study PRJEB28245) | human gut metagenome | biome: gut microbiome; material: fecal sample | place: Denmark | collected 2008 | reverse complement strand
TCAATTTGCCAGAAGAGTGGACCATACACTATTCTCTTCCTATTAATAAGGAGCTTACCTTTCACCTGAAGCCATTCAGTTTTAAACATACCGGTCTTTTCCCGGAACAGGCAACAAACTGGAACTGGTTCTCACAGCTCATTCATGCCGAGGTAAAGAAAGGACGTCCTGTTAAGGTATTAAACCTCTTTGCCTATACAGGTGGTGCCACTCTGGCTGCCGCTGCTTCCGGAGCAAGTGTAACGCACGTGGATGCTTCCAAAGGAATGGTTACCTGGGCAAAAGAAAACGCAGTATCTTCCGGATTAGGTGATGCACCAATTCGCTGGCTGGTGGATGATTGTGTCAAATTCGTAGAACGTGAAATCCGTCGCGGCAATCATTACGATGCGATTATCATGGATCCACCATCTTACGGTCGTGGACCAAAGGGTGAAATCTGGAAAATCGAAGAAAGCATTTATCCACTGGTTCAGTTATGCAGCCAGATTCTGACGGACGATCCGCTTTTCTTCCTTATTAATTCCTATACGACAGGTCTGCAGCCTGCCGTTCTGTCTTACATGATTCATACCGTTCTCGGAAAATATAATGGCACCATTACAGCAGAAGAAATCGGGCTTCCTGTCTCTTCCAACGGGCTGGTTCTTCCATGCGGTGCCAGCGGACGTTTTCAACGTAAATAAATAATAACGATTAAAGTCAGTCCTGTATCTGTATACAACGGACTGACTTTTCATTTACTTTCTCTCTTCCTTCTGAATCACTTTCTGATAACGGTTCACCTCTTCTACAATCACACCGCTCATCGCCAACATACAGATCAGATTTGGAATCGCCATCAATGCATTGGCTATATCTGAGAAATTCCATGCAATCTTCAATGTCGTGGTTGCTCCCACAAACACCATGAGTGAAAAAACAATACGATAGATCAGATTAAACCGATGGGTACCAAATAAATACTCAAATGCCTTTTCTCCGTGATACTCCCATCCAAGAATTGTCGAGAATGCAAACAGTGCAATCGCAATACATACCAGCCAGCCTCCCGGTTCTCCAAGTATCGTTTCAAATGCTGAAATTGTAAGCGCAGATCCAACAACAAGTTCGCGATATTCCAGCTTTCCATCATCTTCAAATACATATTCATTCGCTGAGTCATCTTCCCATGTTCCTGTCAGATTTTTGTTTTCTGTATCTCCCAGAGGCGATGCATTTCCTCCCAACGTGAGTGTCAAAGTGTCTGATCCGTCTGCAAGAACCATCTGCGTTTTGTCTTCCGTTGTCTGATAATCCGAGATTGTATATCTCGTGGTAGATGTTTTGCCGTCATTTCCTTCCAGCGAAAATGTCAACGCTTCATCTGCCGCTTCATAATAATACGTTCCCGTTGCAGAAGTATCTGTGCTTCCCAACACACCGGAACTTGCGATGCAAAGACCTGTGATCGTACATACAACAATCGTATCCCAGAATGTACCTGTCATGTTGATGTATCCCTGACGCACCGGATCATTGGTGCTTGCTGCAGCTGCCGTAATCGCCGCAGATCCCATGCCCGCTTCATTGGAAAATACACCACGGGCTACGCCAAAACGTATTGCCTGCATCATCGATGCGACAATGCTTCCGCAAAGTCCGCCGCCGACCGCTTTTACGGAAAATGCCATCTCAAATATCATCACAACACCGGCCGGTACATTCCGTATATTTCCGATGATAATGATCAATCCTGCCACAACATAAAACACTGCCATAAGCGGCACAACCACCTGTGACACTTTTGAGATTGATTTGATTCCACCGAGAATAATTGCAAGCGCAAGCACGGTAATGACAATTCCGGTCACCCAGACAGGGACACCAAATGTCGTGTCCAATGCAGAAGAAATAGAATTGCCCTGTGTCATGTTTCCAATTCCGAATGATGCAATTACTGCAAACAATGCAAACAGCCAGCCAAGCACCGCTCCGAACTTCTTATTCTTGAATCCTTTTTTCATGGTATACATCGGGCCGCCAGACATTTCGCCTTTTTCGTTTACTTCCCGATATTTGATTGCAAGCATACACTCACTGAACTTTGATGTCAGGCCAAATGCTGCAGAAATCCACATCCAGACAAGTGCGCCGGGGCCACCAGATACCATGGCAGTAGCCACTCCAACGATATTTCCTGTTCCAATGGTTGCTGCAAGCGCTGTCGTCAATGCCGAAAACGGTGACACATCGCCTTCGCCCTTTTTCTGTCTTGCCTCCTTACTGAGCACACTTCGCAATGCATAGGGAAGATTTCTCCAGCAAAGCGCTTTGGTCCGAATCGTAAGAAACACGCCGGTGCCGACCAGAAGAATCAGCATCACCGGTCCCCACACAAAATCATCGATTTTTACCAGTACATCCGATAACATTTTCATAATCCTCTACTCCTTTCAGGTTATTCAAAAATAAGAAAAAGCCAAAATTCAGTCCCTCTTCGGACATAAATCTTGGCTTTTGCACTTCTTATTCTGTTGTATGTGATATTATATCACAAAATTCTCTTTTTTCGAAGTAAAAGAAAAATTAACACACAAATAATTACGATAATTCCGCATATAATGCTGAATCCGTATGCAGTATTTGCAAATGGTACCCATTTTGCATTGACATTCATTCCATAGATTCCGGAGATTACTGTCGGAATAGCCATAATCAGCGTGATGACCGTCAGGGATTTCATGATACTGTTCATCCGGTTATCAATGACAGAAGAAAGCAACTCTCTGGTACCATTGATGATGTCTCGATAAATACCTGTCATCTCAATGGCCTGCTTATTCTCCACAATAACATCTCCAAGTAATTCCTTATCTTCCGGATACTGTTCGAGACGTTTGTAACGTGTCAAACGGTCAAGCACAACGCCATTGGCACGCAGGGATGTCGCAAAATATACCAGCGTCGACTCCAGTTCATGTAACGCAATCAGATCGACTTCCTCAGTATCATCTCCTACTCTTTCCTCGATCTCAGTTCGCATCTTATCAATAATACGAAGATCACTCTGATAAAGTACTGCGATACGATATAGAATCTGATATACAAAGCGAAGCTTTTTCTTTGTACTGAATTCCTTCACACGATTATTCAAAAATGCCTGGAGCACCGGCGTATCCTCTGTACAGACAGTTACAATCTCATCTGCGGTAATGATAATGCCAAGAGGAATGGTCGTATAGGATTCCTTCTCGTGTCGAATTTCAATTGATGGAATATCGACCAGAATCAGTGTATATCCATCCTGTAATTCGATACGGGAACTTTCTTCTTCATCCAATGCAGCAAGGATATCTTCGATATCCACCCCAAGGACATCCGCGACCATCTGTCCTTCCGCTACACTCGGGTTTACCATCTGCACCCACACACCGGTCTGGATGGCATGTTCTTCATGAATCTTCCGATCATCCGTCTTGTAATATTTAACCACAGGATTGGCCTCCTTTTTCTCTATAGAACTCTATGCAATTTACCAACCAGGCTCTTGTTACGAATCATGGAGAGATTATTAAGAAAGAGCACATCCTGCACTTTGTTTTCCTGCGCGAACTTGCTGATGCTTCCGGTCCAATACCGATAATCAATTACATATATTTTCTGATAATGATCGACTAAAAACGGTACAAACGCATTACCAAAAGATTCCTTCACAACAATACACGAACTTCCATCGTTCAAATCCTTGTTCTCGATTACCGTATAAGGATTATCACTTGCAATAAAAGCACTGTATTTCAAAGCTGCTCCATAATTTGTGACATCATAAATCACTGGCCAGTCATATTTCTGTCCGTCCGACGCAGTCACATGCATCACACTGTCATTGTGTGGATAATATGCTGTAACCACATCCGGATTTTTCTTTAACTTTGCGTCACTAGTATCATTATAAAAAGAACCGAGGAATCCGTCAAACTCTTTTGTATCATATGAATCAAGTTCTTCCGGTTCGATACCTTTTGCCTTGCAAAAATCGGTGTATGCATAGTATGCACCAAGTGTTGTCCAGTGATGATCGGTGCGGTAATATTCGTATTCATCGCGATGTTTCATCAGCGTATCATAGACATCTACACTTTTTACTTTATCGCTCATCTTATCCTGAATTTTTGTCATCGCCTCACGCTGATCGGATGATTTAATCTCATCCCGCAAATTGTCCGGAAACGTTATTCCCGAGCTGAGAGGAATAACCAGATCATAGACGTCAGCCTTGCCATCCAGATTCTTTGCCACCTGGTTGATACTTTTCGCATAGTTGTCTGCCACATCATCCAGATATGTGTACAGTTCATAAGCGGCATCGTCCACTACGGCCACACTGCTGTAATCCTTCACATTTCCATCCGATGTAATCTCCGGATAATTTGCCATGCTGCTTTCTTCCTGTGTCTGTGTAGCTTCTTCCGTGGTCACTTCTGTCTGTACATTTTCCGTTGCAGATGCATTATTGTCCTGTTTATCTTTCTGGCTTCCACATCCTGCCAGCATAGATACGATAAGTGCCGCCATCAGAATTGCCGCATTTATTTTTTTGCGAACCATTTATATAACCTCTTTTCTTTCTGTCATCCATTGTTGTATTGATTTAAATTCCGCCCGTCAGCTTATGAAGATTTCGATCGGAAATAAAATTTGAAATATTATAAAGCACTAATACATCGGTAATATTATGTTCCTGTAAATAAGACTTCATATCTCCATTGTAATACCGGAGGTCAACCATATATATATTCTCATAATCCTGCGTTACAAAAGGCACAAAGCTGTTCGCAAAAGAATCTTTTATAATAAGAATATTCTTTCCTTTTGCCTTTGATGCAGCTTTCTGATTCTGTATATGAACCTGACCATAATTACCACTAAGGAAATATGCATATTTGTCTTTTTTCTGTAGCATTTCATCATCATAGATGCTGTCGAGCTGCTGCTTTTCATCAATCGTCACGGTACAGTCTTTGCTGCCAAAAGCATCATCTTTCTGTAATCCATATGTCCAGATTTCATCATAGGCAGAATCGGCATCCAGAATTTTTGAATACAGGCTTCCGCGGAATTTATCACTCACCACATTTTTTACAAGTCCATCTTCCGTCTCAGCTTCTCCACCTGTGCGTTCACTCCACACATCATATGCCAGACAGGCCCCTGCCGATGTCCAATGATGATCTGTCTTATAATAAATATATTCATCATTGTGATCCATAAGCGTATCCCGCACATCCACGAAATTGTAATCTTTCATCGCCTTTTGAACCTGATCAATGTATTTTGCCTGATCAAAAAGCCGCGCATTCTTCGGAAGTTTCTCCTGCATTACAAGTCCAGAAGTCGGTACGAGTAAAAAAGATAATTTCTGTTTGTCAATTGTCTCGGATGCCATCATAAAATAGTCTTCAACTGCTTTGATATTCCGGTCAACCTGCTTTTCATCCACATCCTCCGGCGTGATCTTCTCAAAGTCATAACCATCTTTTCCAACGTATGCACCACCGATATCGGTATCACCACAGGCTTTCTGAATTCCGGTCTTTACCGTGATCCATCCGTCACGAAAGCACACCTGATCGCGAAGATAATCCTCAAGCCCATCCTGAAACTTTCCACTCAGGATATTGTCCCACGAAAGTTCCGGTGTCTCCGCCAGATATCGGTTCTCATTCGGCGAAAATTCACGATCTTTGATTATCAGACTTGCCCCTGATATCAATACAAAAAACCCGATAAATACAATTATAATTATTATTCTAACTTTCTTCATCTCTAACCTCTAGCAACTATCATTTAAAAGCGGAAATACAAAAACGGATTGTAACTGTCTCCCACCAGAAAAGCGAACGATACCACAAGCAACACGACCATAATAATCGGCTTTGCATAGGTCAGTCCACGCGACAGTTCGCACCATTGGTAAATATTATCGTCTTCTGTATTTTCAGAATCAACGAATTTCTTACAAATCTTTCGCAACCAGAAACGATGATCGATGGAACATACCACCAGCAGAATTAATAACACAGCATTGGTTGACAGGAAATAGAAGAAATCTGCATCCGCTCCACCATGCGCACCAATTCCGAACATTGTTTTGAGATAGCGTCCTAACTGGCTCATATCCGTCTGTGCAAAAATGGTCCATCCGATTACCACCAGAAACATGCTGTAAATATGTCCAATCCACGCAGGTACTTTCTTCAGCCACTTCAATAAGAACAACTTTTCAATCATGAGCAATATACCATAATATATGCCCCAAAGGACAAAATTCCAATTTGCTCCATGCCACAATCCGGTCAGCATCCATACAACCATAATATTAAACAGCTGCCGTCCCATGCCCTTGCGATTTCCACCAAGTGGAATGTACACATATTCCCTGAACCATGAACTTAAGGATATATGCCAGCGTCTCCAGAACTCCGTAATGGTCTTTGACATATATGGGAAATTAAAATTTTCAAGGAAGTGGAACCCAAACATTTTTCCCAAACCGATTGCCATATCGGAATAGCCCGAGAAATCGAAATAAATCTGGAAACTGTATGCAATTGCCCCCAACCAAGCAGTCGCCGCAGACATCTGGTGTAACTGTGAAATTGTATCCCACAGACTTCCGATCTGGTTTGCCAGAAGCACTTTCTTTGCCAGACCAATAGTAAATCGAAAGGCTCCTTCGGAGAAATCTGTCAGTGTCACCTTGCGGTCGCTCAATTCTGATGCAACAGTTTTGTACTGTACGATCGGTCCTGCGATCAACTGCGGGAACAGTGTGACATATGTTGCAAATGCAACAATGTTATGCTGCGCCGGCACAACTTTGCGATACACATCAATGGTATAAGACATCGTCTGGAAAGTGTAGAACGAAATACCGATCGGCAGCGCGATATGAAGCAACGTAAGTCCTGCCCCTGTAATGCTGTTGATATTTCCAATGACAAAATCCGCATACTTAAAAAAGCCGAGGATTCCAAGGTTGCCCACTAAATCAATCACCAAGACAACCTTTGCTTTCCCCGGACGGTTCTTGTTCTGAAAATATTCAATTAAGCGTCCGTTGGTATAATCAAATACAGTAGAAAAGAGCATGATCAGCACATATACCGGCTCTCCCCAGGCATAAAACAGAAGGCTGGCAATCAAAAGCACCAGATTTCTGACTTTGCCCGGGCATACATAATAAATCAATAATACCAACAGTAAAAATGCGAGTAAAAATACAAAACTACTGAATACCATATTATTTGAACGCCTTTTCTATAATTTCTTTTGCCTTGTCAGAATCTCCACACACGCAGAGAACTACGTATTTTCCTTTCTTCTCAAGGACTGCATTGCTAATACGTTTGGTTTCTTCTGGAATATATTTTTCGAAAGAATCCGATTGATCATCCAGGAAAGACTGTACATTTTCTTCCGTTGTACGCGCAGTCTCCTCATCCGGTGCTGTAAATACAGCGACTTCCTCCGCCGTAGAACCGCTTCCCATATACATAATGGCATCCACACCCTTAGGTACATCAATGGAATAGGAAATATCCTCATCATTGATCTGTTCTAATTGATCGTCATACGTAATATCCGATACCAAAGATTTCGCCAATGCTGCCGCATCAATCTCTTTCTGCGTGCTTCCGCATCCAGCCAGCAGAATCATGCCTGCTGCTAATGTTGCAATAAAACCTGATTTCTTCATGGTCTCATTTCCTTTCTTCTTTTCAACAACGATTCAAAGCTGCTTTTTGCACAGATTCCGGGGAGAATCCGCACATCTGCATCCAATATACCCCCCGCATCTGGCCGTGTAAAGCTTCCCTGTTCAGAATTAAGTAAATCTTAAATTCTGTAACAGTTTCGTTACTTTTCTTTTATTTAGTCGCTGATTCCAGAGTATTTTTCGCTCTGTGCACGAATCAATTCCTCATCATCAAAGTAGTTGATTTTCATGGCGCGCTTTACTTCAGAAAGTGTCTGTGCTGCTGCCTCACGAGCTACATCACTGCCCTTCTTTAAAATCTCATAAACAGCAGGAATATCCTTCTCGAACTCTGCTCTGCGCGCACGGATTGGTGCCAGTTCCTCCTGAATGACATTGTTGAGGAACTTCTTAATCTTGACATCTCCAAGTCCACCTCTCTGATAGTGTTCCTTTAATTCGTCCAGATTATGATATTCCGGCAGATATTCTTCAAAATGTTCCGGCTTGCTGAATGCATCCAGATAAGTAAATACACTGTTGCCCTCGATATGACCCGGATCCGATACCTGAATATGGGTTGGATCTGTGTACATGCTCATGATTTTTTTCTTCACATCTGCCTCGGTATCTGCAAGATAAATACAGTTTCCAAGCGATTTACTCATCTTCTGTTTTCCATCAGTACCCGGAAGACGCATACATGCTTCATTATCCGGAAGAAGCACCTCCGGCTCCACCAATACTTCATCGTAAATGCTGTTGAACTTGCGGACAATCTCTCTTGTCTGCTCGATCATAGGGAGTTGGTCTTCCCCTGCCGGAACAGTCGTTGCCTTAAATGCTGTAATATCTGCAGCCTGACTGATTGGATAGTTAAAAAAGCCAACCGGAATACTCGCCTCAAAATTGCGCATCTTAATCTCCGACTTTACGGTAGGATTACGCTGTAAACGTGATACTGTAACAAGATTGGAGTAGAAAAACGTAAGCTCGGTCAATTCAGATATCTGTGACTGAATAAACAACGTCGATTTTGCCGGGTCAAGTCCTGCGGAAAGATAGTCCAGTGCCACCTCAATAATATTCTGACGCACTTTCTCCGGATTATCGAAATTGTCTGTAAGTGCCTGTGCATCTGCAATCATAATAAAAATTTTATCGAATTCTCCGGAATTCTGTAACTCTACTCTTCTGCGCAGAGAGCCAACGTAATGTCCTACGTGTAATCTTCCTGTAGGGCGATCTCCTGTTAATATAATCTTTGCCATATCTATCCTCCATTATCCACACACCTGGTGTAATATTTCTTATTTACATAGTAATGGGTCTTACCCACATAAACTTTAACAAAAGCGTGTGTCAATGTCAACACGGCAAGCCATTTCTGCACTCTATTTATTAGACGAACAAGTGATTGAAAAAGTTTCAAAAAAATCACCGGGATAATTCCCGGTGATTTTCCTAAAAGTCATAATGAAATTTTACTGAATTGGCACTTCAATGGTATCCCCACCTGCATCATTCGACTGCATAATGAGTGCCTGCACCTGATCCGGATCGATCACCTGCACAAATGAACGCAAGGAATATGCCTTTGTCATCGCGTCATCATCATATCCGGAACCTCCGGCATCTCCAAGGAACGGAAGTTTCTTTCCATCCTTAAGAACAACGCCTTTGAACAATGGTACCTGATTGGTATCCTCCTTGATTTCTATTTTACCATTTACACTGTAATTGATCCGAATAGAAATTGGTGAAAGTTCAATCGTATCAATCGTAAAAGGCGTACCTTCTATACTTTTTCCTACCGTAATATTGCTTGCAGTGCTGACATCCGGAAGCTTGATCTCAAAATCCCAGTTTCCTTCTTTCGCAAGTGTAAAGCTGGTTTTATGAAGCGTTCCGAGATCTTTCAACTTACAATAAATCGTCTTTCCCAGAAGACTGTCCTTCTGATCCGCAACGCCAAGACTTGCAACAAACTCCAGATTTCCGTCTTTGTCCACATAATGCAGGATCATTTTTCCATTCTCATCTTCCTCGATAGGAGTTCCATCCTCGTAGACCGGATATCCGTTTTCATCACAGACAGTTCCATCATAGAATTCACCGTATGCCTGTGTATCTCCCAGCACTTTTTCGCCTTTCACACCAATATCCCAGTCACCAAAGCCCGGCTCATCGCCCTTTGCAATGTCATATCCCTTTACCGAAAATGAAATATGTGCAAAATACTTATCCACAATGATAGTCTCCGGTGTAATCGTTATGCCGTTGTCTGTGACTGCAAGCTTACTGTAATCCGCATCCTCTTTTAAGACTACAGCCGCGCCCTTGTCCGTCAGCTCCTTCTGCTGTGTGTCTGTTGCCTGCAAGGTTCCCTTCATTCCGCGGCTCCACACATGGTGTACAGCAGCTCCAACGGTCACACTTCCGGCAATAATAAGACATGCACACGCTGCGACTGCTGCCGGGTTCTTCCAAAAACCACGTTTCTTTTTCTCTGTCTGATTATTTTTTTGCATAGCACTTCTGCCCTCCGTCTGAATTCTGGCAAAAGCCTCGTCCGCTTTCTGCAATACAATTTCCGGTACTTTGATATCTTCCTGAAAAATATTGGAATTTTTCTTCATCACGCTACTCCTTTCTGTAATAGACTGCCAATTTTTCCCTGCCCCGCGCAAGCCTTGTCTGAATCGTGCTCGTTGAAACATGCAACAGCCCTGCAATCTCCTTTGTCTTCCAACCATGCCCGTAATAGAGCATCATTGGAATGCGATAGATTTCATCCAGCGCGGTCAACGCTTCTTTCAGTTCCAGGTTGTAGGAATCCTCCGCCGCCGGTGGCTCATATTCCTCCAGCGGAGCGAAATCCTCACGCTTTTTTCTGATGTCATAACAATTGTTGATCAGAATTCTTATCAGCCAGGTTTTAAAATACCGATTCTCTCTGAGCGTCCCGATCCGTTCCCAACAGTCAAGTATCGTCTCCTGAATTGCATCCGCAGTATCCTCGTCATTCATCAGAATAGCAATTGCGACACGATACATATCCTTTGTATACTGCTGCATCAGGGTTGTAAAAGCATCCGGATCCCGGTCTTTTGCCTTTCTTATTAAGTTCATCATTTCTGTTTTCTTCATGGCCATTCTCCTGCGCGCTGAGATCTTGTCAAAGCAAATGGTTTCCTTTTTGC
>ULVF01011473.1_pt1 | contig 10968 bp, 8 predicted proteins | sample 1959201 | NCBI WGS metagenome assembly ULVF01 (sample SAMEA4835779, study PRJEB28245) | human gut metagenome | biome: gut microbiome; material: fecal sample | place: Denmark | collected 2008 | reverse complement strand
ATTATGTGTTTAACCGGCGTACTTATGAGCAGGACTCAGAGGAAGCTACACGTAAGCGCGGTAAGGTCGGCAACGGAGGATACACCCGTGACCTGATCGTAGGCACTCCCGGTCACAGTGAGGACAGAGGTGGAAACATCGCCTATGGCGGTGGCGAGAAGGTGTACTACAAGGTACAAAAAGGCGAGACGATCGCTTCCATTGCAGAGAAGAAGAACATCGATGCGGGAAAGATTGCACGTCTGAATGGCTTCCGCTCGAAAAATCAGCGGGTAAGAGCCGGCCAGATCATCATCATCAATATTCTGTAAGAGACAATATCCGGTTGCAGAACAGGCCGGATTGATCCATATCGCGGACGGAAGACAAAGCGTTGCTGTGTTTTCCGTCCGCATTTTGCATAGCAGGACGTGAATGCCGGTTGTGGCATGGAGTAAGTTCATAGTGGATCGTTTCTTGGTGTCTTTGATTAATACGGATACGGTGTTTTGCCGTTTTCACTCTGTGTTGAAGGTCGTGCAGGAGAAATGGTGTAGTTGGGAGATGCGATATTTGAAGGCAGTCGGTCGCATGTTTGAAGATTACCCGCAGAATAGATCTGCTACATGTTATCTTAAGTCAAATATATATTCTGAACGGCGACTTTCGTTGAATTTTCTTTGTTTGTTTGCTGAAGAATGCGTATTTTTGCGGCGATTATAAAAAGTATTCAGTAATGAAAAAGACCATTCTTAAAGGCTTTGCCCTCGTTGTCATGTTGATGGCAAGCTCATCCGTAAACGCTCAGATTAGTCTGGGCAATATTCTCAAATCTGTTACCGGCAAGTCGTCGACTACGACTACAAAGACGGATACAACAAATAAAAGCACTACTCAATCGGGAGCACTGGGCAGTATCCTTGGTGCTGTGACGGGTGGAAGTTCTTCTGGCAGTCTTCTTTCGGGACTTTCCTCGATCTTCTCCTCTTCAGCTGTTGCCACGAAGGATCAGATCGTCGGAACATGGACTTATGAGGAGCCTGCAGTGGTGTTCTCTTCTGATAATGCTCTTGCCAGTCTGGGTGGAAAGATGGCATCGTCGGCTATCGAAAGCAAGCTCCAGGAACAACTCACCAAGTTCGGCGTTACAAAGGGTAAGATGAAGATGACGTTTGACAAAGATGGTAATTTCACACAGACCTTTGGCGGCAAGACGGTGAAAGGCACCTATACCGTTGAAGACACGAACGTAAAGCTGAAATACGGCGGAACAGTATCGCAGATCGTTGGTACAACGCAGATCGTCGACGGTGATCTGCTGATAGTGATGGACGCTTCCAAGCTGTTGGAATATGCCAAGACATTAGGCTCGCTTACGAACAACTCCACGCTTCAGGCTGCATCGTCTTTACTCGGTAATATGGACGGTATGCAGTGTGGACTGCGTTTGAAGAAATAATCTTTATTTGTAATATGTGAAAACGCCGCAAAATCTTGCGGCGTTTTTCGTTTTTTTCTTCCTTTTGCAGTATCTTTGCATCATATTATTTTATCACACTTTTAATATTTTGCTATGATTCTTTTCTTCAAGACTTCGAAAGAGAACATCATTGCCACTGAGATGGATCATCAGCCCAGTGAGCAGGAGAAGCAGGAACTTTGCTGGCTCTTTGGCGACGCCACACTTGTAGACGCCGACCATCTCGACGGCTATTTTGTAGGACCGCGTCGGGAGATGATCACGCCCTGGAGTACGAATGCCGTTGAGATCACACAGAACATGAGCCTCAGCGGCATTCAGCGTATCGAGGAGTACTTCCCCGTGAAGAGTGCGGACGCTGACCACGACCCAATGCTCCAGCGTATGTATACTGGTCTCGACCAGACGATCTTCACCGTCAATCATGAGCCCGAGCCCATCAAATATGTGGAGAATCTCGAGGAGTATAACGAGCAGGAAGGACTTGCACTCAGTCCTGAGGAAATAGAATACCTGCACAAGATAGAGAAGCAGAACGGCCGTCCGCTGACCGATTCCGAGATCTTCGGCTTTGCGCAGATCAACTCCGAGCATTGTCGTCATAAGATCTTTGGCGGTACGTTCATCATCGACGGTGAGGAGCGTCCCTCATCGTTGTTTGCTCTGATCAAGAAGACGACGAAGGAGAATCCCGGAAAGATTCTGTCTGCCTATAAGGACAATGTGGCATTTGCCCAGGGCCCGATGGTTGAACAGTTTGCACCAGAGGATCAGTCGACGAGCGATTGGTTCCGTGTGAAGCCTATCGAGAGCGTGATCTCTCTGAAGGCCGAGACGCACAATTTCCCCACGACGGTGGAGCCGTTCAATGGTGCCGCTACGGGAACGGGCGGTGAGATCCGCGACCGTATGGGTGGAGGCGTCGGTTCATGGCCTATCGCCGGTACGGCAGTGTACATGACATCTTATCCCCGCCTGCATGCCAACGAGGGAGAGAGCGACACACGCGACTGGGAGAAGAAGATCGAGCCGCGCAAGTGGCTTTATCAGTCGCCTGAACAGATCCTTGTAAAGGCTTCCAACGGTGCTTCCGACTTCGGAAACAAGTTCGGCCAGCCGCTGATTGTCGGCTCATTGCTGACCTTTGAATACGCTACTTCGGACAAGGATACAACAGACGGTCAGGCTTCGTCCACCTCACAGGTATATGGCTATGACAAGGTGATCATGCTGGCTGGTGGCGTCGGCTATGGCAAGAAGCGTGACTGCTTGAAGAAAGAGCCCCAGAAGGGCAATGAGATCGTGGTGGTCGGTGGTGACAACTATCGTATCGGTCTCGGTGGCGGTTCTGTGTCGTCAGTGGATACGGGCCGTTACAGCAACGGCATTGAGTTGAACGCAGTGCAGCGCGCCAATCCTGAGATGCAGAAGCGTGCCTATAACCTCGTGCGTGCCCTTGTGGAGGAAGACACCAATCCTGTGGTTTCTATCCACGATCATGGTTCTGCCGGCCACCTCAACTGTCTTTCTGAGTTGGTAGAGGACTGTGGTGGCGAGATCGACATGACCAAGCTGCCTATCGGCGACGCTACCCTCTCAGCCAAGGAGATCATTGCCAATGAGAGTCAGGAGCGCATGGGCTTGCTCATCGATGAGAAGTATCTGGCTCATGTGCAGGCTATCGCCGATCGTGAGCGTGCGCCGATGTATGTTGTCGGCCACACGACAGGCGATGCCCACTTCAGCTTTGTACAGGCCGACGGCGTGAAGCCTTTCGACCTTGACGTGGCTCAGATGTTCGGACACTCGCCTAAGACGATCATGAAGGACGAGACTGTGCAGCATCATTATGATGATGTCACTTATACACAGGATAAGCTCGATGAGTATCTCGATGCCGTGCTGCAGCTTGAGGCCGTAGCCTGCAAGGACTGGTTGACCAATAAGGTGGACCGTTCCGTGACGGGTAAGATCGCACGTCAGCAGACACAGGGACAGATACAGCTGCCTCTCTCCGATTGTGGTGTGGTGGCACTCGACTATCGTGGCAAGCAGGGCATCGCTACTGCCCTCGGTCATGCGCCCCAGGCCGGTATGGCCGATGCGGCTGCCGGCAGTGTCCTGTCAGTGGCAGAGAGCTTGACCAATATCGTATGGGCACCGATCGCTGTCGATAAGGATCATCCTTTCCCCGTACGCAACATCAATCTCAGTGCCAACTGGATGTGGCCGTGCCGCTCACAGAAGGGCGAGGATGCACGTCTCTATGCGGGTGTGCAGGCATTGAGCGATTTCTGTTGCGCTCTGGGTCTGAATGTACCGACGGGTAAGGACTCGCTCTCTCTGAGTCAGCAGTATCCCAATGGTGATAAGATCATCGCTCCCGGAACAGTGATCGTGACCAGCGGTGCTGAGGTGAGCGACGTGCGCAAGGTGGTGAGCCCTGTGATGGTCAATGACAAGAACTCTTCACTCTATTATATTGATTTCAGCCTCTGTGAGCAGCGTCTCGGTGGTAGCGCCTTTGCTCAGACGCAAGGTAAGATCGGATCGGATGTGCCTACAGTGACCGATCCTGAATATTTCTCCGACTGCTTCAATGGCATTCAGGAGCTCATCCGTAAGGGATGGGTGATGGCCGGACATGATATCTCTGCCGGTGGTCTGATCACAACGCTGCTGGAGATGACATTCGCCAATGTAGAAGGTGGTATGCATGTCAACCTGCACGATCTGAAGAGCGACAGCGATGATCTCGTGAAGCTCCTCTTTGCAGAGAACCCCGGCGTCGTAATTCAGGTGAGCGACCAGCACAAGAAAGAGTTGCGTCAGTTCTTCGAGGAGAACGGCATCGGCTATGCAAAGATCGCTTATCCTACGCCCGAGACACGTATCATCGTCGTGAAGCATGGCGATGCAGAGCATACCTTCGACATCAATAAGCTGCGCGACACATGGTTCCGCTCATCCTACCTGCTCGACCGTGATCAGAGTATGAACGGCATGGCCCGTAAGCGTATGCTCAATTATAAGAAACAGCCGCTGGAGATGCACTTCTCTTATAACTTCACGGGTAAGTTCTCGCAGTATGGACTCAATCCCGACCGTTGGAAGGAAGAGGCCCGTCCCACCGTGGGTGGTGCCGATGATGTGATGGCCAATGGCCGTCCGAAGGCAGCCATCATCCGTGAGAAGGGTACCAACGGCGACCGTGAGATGGCTTACACGCTCTGGCTTGCCGGCTTCGATGTGAAGGATGTGATGATGACCGATCTGATCTCCGGTCGTGAGACACTCGACGAGGTGAATATGATCGTCTTCTGTGGTGGCTTCTCCAACAGCGACGTACTGGGTTCAGCTAAGGGCTGGGCAGGTGCCTTCCTTTACAACCCGAAGGCTAAGGAGGCGCTCGACCGCTTCTACGCCCGTAAGGACACGCTGAGTCTGGGTATCTGCAACGGTTGCCAGCTTATGGTGGAATTGAATCTGATCAATCCGGAGCACAAGCACCGCGCTCATCTGACACACAATGTCAGCCAGAAGTTTGAGAGTGCCTTCCTTGGACTCTCTATCCCACAGAACAACTCTGTGATGCTTGGCTCGCTGAGCGGTAATAAGCTGGGTATCTGGGTGGCTCACGGAGAGGGCCGATTCTATCTGCCTGAGCCGGAGGACCATTACAATATCGTGGCTAAGTATAATTATGCTGAATATCCCGCCAATCCCAACGGCAGCGACTATAACGTGGCTGGTATCTGCTCGGCCGATGGTCGTCATCTCGCAATGATGCCTCACCCCGAGCGTGCCATCTTCCCTTGGCAGAACGCTTGGTATCCCGCCAACCGTCGCGAGGACGATGTGACACCTTGGATCGAAGCCTTTGTCAATGCCCGCTGCTGGATAGAACAGCATAAGGCATGAGGACAACAAGTATCTATTGGCAAATGTTCACCACCTTTCTAAAGGTGGGAGCATTTACCTTAGGTGGCGGCTATGCCATGATTCCCATTATTGAGGAGGAAGTAGTGAAGAAACGCCAATGGGTGAAGGAAGAGGACTTCCTCGATCTTGTCGCCGTAGCGCAGACTTGCCCGGGTGTGTTCGCCATCAATCTCAGTACGTTCGTGGGTTATAAGCTCAGACGTACGAAGGGAGCCGTGTGCACTTCGTTGGGCTCGGCCCTCCCTTCGTTTCTGATAATCCTGCTCATCGCAATGTTCTTCCATCATTTCATGCAGTGGCACCCTGTAGCCGCAATGTTCAATGGTATCCGTCCAGCCGTGGTGGCGTTGATAGCTGCTCCGACGTTCCGAATGGCTAAGTCGGCACGAATCGGATGGAGCAACGCATGGATTCCCGTGGTATCGGCATTGCTCATTTGGGCGTTACATGTCAATCCAATCTGGATCATTGTGGCAGCGGGAGTAGGTGGATTTGTCTATGGTCGGATCTTTAAGGAGGGGCAGTCATGATCTTCTTGTATCTGTTTATCACATTCTTTCAGATCGGTCTCTTCGGATTTGGCGGTGGCTATGGAATGTTGTCGCTGATTCAGACGGAGACGGTGATACGCCATCATTGGCTCTCATCTGCGGAATTCACTAATATCGTGGCTATCTCCCAGATGACCCCCGGTCCTATCGGCATCAATTCTGCCACCTATTGCGGTTTTACGGCCGTTCATAATGCCGGCTATGGTTATGGAGTGTCGATTCTCGGTTCGGCCGTCGCCACATTGTCGCTCGTCCTGCCGTCGTTCATCCTGATGATTCTGATCAGCCGTATGTTCATGAAGTATATGAACACCCCGACAGTGCAGAGCATCTTCATGGGATTACGTCCGGCCGTTGTCGGCCTGCTTGCAGCTGCCACATTGTTGCTTTGCAATGCCGAGAACTTCAGTACGCCTGCTACTGATCCGTGGACCTTCTGGATCTCTCTAGCTTTGTTCATCGCCACATTCGTAGGTACTTACTGGCTTAAGATCAATCCTATCCGTATGATTTGTTATGCCGCTTTTGCCGGTTTGGTGCTGCTTTATTAAATGTAGAAGAACTAAGAAACCACTGCACACGGATATTAATGTAGAGCATTGGCAATTTAAATTTATATAAGGCCGTCTTCAGGCTGTCCCTTTGATAGCATCGAATAACCTTTTATATAAGGTATCGGTTCGTTGTGCGTTGGACAAGTTGAAGACGGCTTTATTTAGTTCAAACGTGTTTCTTTCTTCGTCAAATCATTCGAAAATATTCATTGTAGGGAATAGGTAGCCTCGTCTCAACCATTCTTAACCATCAAAAACTGATAGTCTCATATTTATTCCCTATCTTTGTAGGGAAATAAAAGACTAGTTCAATGAATCGCAAAGCATTATTTTTTGACATCGATGGTACGCTTGTCAGTTTCAAAACACATGTTATTCCTTCCTCGACAGTTGCAGCCTTGCAGGAGGCGCACGATCATGGTACCGGAGTGTATATAGCCACAGGACGTCCGGTTGGCTTTATCAATAATCTGGGACAGATCAAGCATCTTATCGACGGATGGCTTACCACCAATGGTGCCTATTGCTTTATTGGTGACAAGGTGGTGTGTAAACATGTGTTTCAGAAGCACGATGTTGATACGATCCTCGATTATTGTGCGACACATGATGTGCCCGCCATCGTCGTGGGCGAGCATCATATTGGCGCATTCAATATGAAGCCGGAGATCGTAGAGGTGTTCGGCAAGGGCCTTGGTGTCGGTCCCGATCTGCTGAGTCCCATTGAACAGGTGCTGGAGGAGTCAGTGCTGCAGATTTCACCATTCGTCTCACCGGAGCAGGAGGCAGAGCTGATGCCGCTTCTCGAGTCAGCCAATAGTGGCCGTTGGACACCTTCGTTTGCCGATCTGACGCCTGGCGGTGCCGACAAGGGAACGGGGCTGGAAGCTATGGCGAAGGCCCTCGGCATCTCTTTGGCAGATACGATCGCCTTTGGCGACGGTGGCAATGATCTCGCCCTTATCCGTAAGGCTGGTATCGGCATAGCCATGGGCAATGCCAATCAGGTGCTCCTTGATGCTGCCGATTACATCACGACCAGTGTGGATGATGACGGCGTGATGAATGGCCTGCGCCATTTTGGCGTGATAGAGTAGGGGACAGCTGATGGGGAAAGTGCGATAGCGCCGGTAATATGATTGTAACACAGTTGTAATGCCCTCACAATTTTTCTGTATTAACTTTGCTGCAACAATTTAAAAGAAGAAATATTTATGGACACAGACGCGAAGCGCATACTTGTTGTCGATGACGAAGAGGATCTTTGTGAGATCCTGAAATTCAATCTCGAGACAGAGGGATATATAGTCGATACTGCCTATTCTGCCGAGGAAGCCCTCGAACTCGATCTTACTCAGTATCAGTTGTTGCTGCTTGATGTGATGATGGGTGGAATGTCCGGATTTGCCATGGCCAAGAAGCTTAAGGCTGATCCTTCGACAGCCTCCATATCCATTATTTTCCTTACTGCCCGTGATACGGAAAACGACACCGTGACGGGTTTTAATCTTGGAGCAGATGACTACATCTCCAAACCGTTCTCTATCCGTGAGGTGCTTGTCCGTGTCCGTGCCGTATTGCGCCGGTCCGGCCATGCCGTTGCCGGCAAGGTGCATCAGGTGAAGTATGAAGGACTGGTCATTGACCAGGACCGCAAGACGGTGGAGATTGACGGCAAGGAAGTAGCTTTCACAAAGACGGAATACGAGCTCTTGCAGCTTTTCCTCGAGGAGCCGGGACGCGTATTCTCCCGTCAGGAGCTGATTGAGCGGGTATGGCCGAAGGATGTTCTTGTGCTCGACCGTACCGTTGATGTGAATATCACGCGCCTGCGCAAGAAGGTGGGTCCGTATGCCAAGCATATTGTCACGCGTCTTGGTTTTGGTTATTATTTTGATGCATAGCCTATGAAGTGTCTCTCTGTCGGACAGCGCCTCTTTCTGAGCGTGTTGTCGGTCTTTCTGATTTTCTCTGTTTGCTTTATTGTCTTTCAGCAGTACCGCGAGAGACTCTATAAGGTGAGCATGTTGGAACAACGTCTCATGGATTATAATGACCGCATGAATGAGTTCCTCCATCTGCCGGGGAACAAGGAGTCGCTGTCAGATAAGAAGATCGACCGATATGTCCGGCAGCATAGCATGAAAGACTTGCGGGTGACACTTATCAGACCGGACGGACGGGTATTCTACGATAATATCAATAAGGACTATGCACACATCGCTAACCATAGCAACCGCCAGGAAGTGGTGGACGCGTTGGCAAAAGGACGGGGCTCTACCGTCGAACGAAAGAGTCAGACCTTTAATAGCGACTATTTTTATACGGCGTCGTACTTTCCCCGCAACCATATCATCATTCGTACAGCCCTTCCTTATGATGAGGATCTGTCGGAGACACTAAGGGCAGACCAGCATTTCGTGTGGTTTGCCATCATAGCCATTATCATCCTCTCGATAGGATTGTATCGTTTTGTCCATCGGCTAGGCATCAACATCACGAAGTTGAAGGTGTTCGCCTCTCGTGCCGATCATGGCGAGAGCCTGGAGACTGAGGAATTGGCAGCCTTTCCCAACGATGAGTTGGGAGAGATCGCCGAGCGGATCATCAAGCTGTATAAGCGACTGCAGTCGACTAGAAAAGAGCAGGATGAGCTCAAGAGGGAGTTGACGCAGAATGTGGCTCATGAGTTGAAAACGCCGGTAGCCTCCATACAGGGTTATCTGGAGACCATCTTGTCCAATCCTTCCATCAATGAGACGACTAAAGAGATGTTCCTACGCCGTTGCCATGCTCAAAGCGAGCGTCTCACGGCCTTGCTTCACGACATCTCTACGCTTAACCGCCTTGATGACGGTGCCAGCATGATCGACTTTGATACAGTGGATATCGTGCAGTTGATCGAAGATGTCAAGAAAGACACAGCCTTACAGCTTGCCAATCGTCGGATGACATTCGATGTATCCTTGCCCTCCTCACTGACTGTACGGGGCAACCGCTCTCTGCTTTATAGCATTTTCCGTAACCTTACGGACAATAGCATCGCCTATGCCGGTGAAGGAACGACCATCACGCTCTCTGCGAAAGAGGAGCAAACCAAGTGGCGCTTCTCGTTTGCCGACAATGGAGTGGGCGTTCCGCCTGAGCATCTGCCCCGCCTGTTCGAACGATTCTATCGGGTCGACAAAGGGCGTTCGCGTAAGATGGGTGGCACAGGCCTTGGACTGGCCATCGTGAAAAATGCTGTGCTTGTGCATGACGGTGTCATCCGGGCAACGTGCCCGCCTGAGGGTGGCTTGCAGTTCGTGTTCACGATCAAGAAATAAAACTTCAGCCTTAATCTACAATCTTGTTTGAGCGGCTTTCTGTTCCCGGACTTTAATATAGTCCGAAGGGAAGAGAGCCGCTTATTGCGTGTCCGATGGCTGTGTACTCATTGTGGTGGGTATTGTTTCACTGAGTGTGTCTGAATTAAGTCTACTTTCTGCAATTTTTGGTATTACCTCGTACGGAATTCATTTGGTATTAATGTTAATCAAATTGTTTTTTGTACTTTTGTAGATATTTCTTGTAAGTCGTGTTATCTTACATGGAAGACCTTTTCTTGACGATAAGATATTCAAGGTGAGGTATATTGTTGAGGCTGACAGGCTGTATGGTTAACTCGTTATTTTGTAATTAAAGACAATGATAATATGGAACGGATCTGCGGAGAAGATGGGTGCTGAAGGTGAGAATCGGATCTCCAGCCGGTCTGTTGTGTCTGGTCCTTATAATCCTACTTACAGTTATGCCGTGATAGATACAGAGATAGGTTTGGATGATCACAGTGTGCATGACATTGGTGCGTTGCGTCACGACGGTGCGGTATTTCATAAGGTATCTAAGAGCGAGTTGATCGACTTCTTAAAAGATATCCGTTATTTGTGTGGCCACAACATCATACATCATGATATAAAATATTTGTTTGGAAGTGAGCCATGTCCCTGGATCTTGATAGACACGCTTTATGTCTCACCGTTGCTGTTTCCCGAACGGCCGTATCACAGACTTGTGAAAGACGACAAGTTGGTAAGCGAACAGATGAACAACCCCGTAAACGATTGCGAGAAGGCAAGAGATCTGCTGATGGATGAAGTGGCACAGTGGAATACTTTGCCTTATCAGAAGCGTGTGTTGTTCGCGTCATTGTTGAAGGGTAAGCGAGAGTTTACCGGATTCTTTCAAATGGTCGAAGCAACGACAGTTGACGGCGGACTGCCGGCGTTGGTGCGCGGTACTTATCAGGGTAAGATTTGCGGACATGCGGACGTGGATATGCTGATCAGACAATATCCTTGTGAGCTGGCGTATGCTCTGGCGCTTATTGATACGACAGATTATCGTTCGGTTACGCCTGGATGGGTGTTGAAAAATTATCCGGGAGTAGAGTTCGTCATGAAGATATTGCGTCAGACGCGTC
>ULVF01035258.1_pt1 | contig 10991 bp, 6 predicted proteins | sample 1959201 | NCBI WGS metagenome assembly ULVF01 (sample SAMEA4835779, study PRJEB28245) | human gut metagenome | biome: gut microbiome; material: fecal sample | place: Denmark | collected 2008 | reverse complement strand
CCGCCGCAGCAAGGTGCCGTTCCCGCCCGCATGGGGTGGCCAGCCGGAGGAGATCCTGCGCGAAAAGAGCGGCCTGGCTCTCAAGTTCTGCCACCCCAGTCGTTTCCTTGTCACCGCGGAAACCAAAGAGGATGCCATTGAGGCATGCCGCCGTGCCCTGCGCGCCGCCGGAAGGCCGGTGAGCGCACAGTGAGCGCCGAAACTCTAGAGCAGTTTGGTCCCCGCCCCAGCACCGCGGCGGACTGCCAGCCCGACCCGGCTTCCGCCTGGGTCTACATGGTGCGCTGCGCGGATGGCAGCCTGTATTCCGGCTGGACCAATGACCTTGCCCGCCGCCTGCGCGCCCACAAGGGCGGCAAGGCCGGTGCCAAGTATACCCACGCCAAAGGTGCCGTTAAGCTGACCTATGCCGAGCGCTGCACCGATAAAAGTGCCGCCCTGAAGCGGGAAGCCGCCCTGAAAAAGCTGCCAAAACCCGAAAAGGAAGCCCTTGCCGCCCAGTGGACCGCTGAAAACACCATCACCCTGCGGGATGCCGCGCCGGAGGACGCCGCCGCCGTGGCGGAGCTGTACAACTGGTATGTCACCCACTCCACGGCCACTTTCCAGTATGACCTGTGTACCGAGGAATTCCAGCGCGAAAATATCGCCTATGTGCAGCAGCGCGCGCCGTTCCTGGTTGCCGTCAATGCAGCGGGCAAGCTGTGCGGCTTTGCCTGCGCCCACCCCTGGCACAGCCGCACAGCTTATGCGTGGGATGTGGAGCTGACCGTTTACTGCGCCCACGACTGTGTGGGCCAGGGGGTTGGCGGGCGGCTGTACAAAGCCCTGCTGGACGGCGTGCGCCAGCGCGGCTACTGCAACGCCGTTGCCCTTGTGACCGGCCAGAACAAAGAGAGCTGCGCGTTCCATAAGGCGCTCGGCTTCAAAAAAATCGGCGTGGAACCCCGCACTGGGTACAAGTTCGGCCAATGGCTGGACCTTGCCTATTGGTGGATGGACCTGCGCCCCGGCCAGGAGCCTCCGGAGCCGGTGCGCCTGGGGCGATAAAACTGCATAACACAAAATTAAGCGGGGCACTGCTGATTGGCAGCGCCCCGCTTTTGTTATAAAGATTTGTAGGGCGCGATGCCCTTATCACGCCGCGGAGAAACGTAAATCCATCCACCGCAAACCTGTAAACGATCTGTAGAGGACGATGCCTGCATCGTCCCGCATACTGAGCTGCAGCCATGGTATACTGTCATCAACATCCTGTCTCCCCGCCGCGCGTTTTTGTTTTCCACAAGAAGCTCCTCTGTTTGTGGAAAACCGTTCAGATTCTTTTCACTTTTCCCTGTCGTTACGCGGTCTGCATTCCTGTTTTTGCCCACAAACTGCCCTTGTTCACGCAAAGTTTACCGGAATTTCCAGCTATTTCATGCCTTGTTCATCCGCAGTTCATTTTTATTCTTCATGATAGAATCTATCGGGGGCCCCTATTACCGCCCCCAACTGGAGGAATTGTTATGCACGAAACCCAACAGCCGCGCGACCCCAAAAAGACGACCGGCATTGTATATGCCGTGATCCTTGTGGTGTTGCTGCTGCTCAATTTCTGGGCCTTCCCCGCCATGATGAAAGGCCAGGTCAAACAGGTCGATTACGGCACCTTCCTGAACATGCTCGAAGGCGGCGAGCTGAGCACCGTTGAAATTCAGGATCAGCAGATCTATTTTGTGGACAAAAACGATACCACCTACTGCACCAACTCCATTGCGCAGGACCTGCAGCTGGTCACCCGGTTGGAAAGCGCCGGCGTTTCCTTTGGCAAGGTGTACAACCAGACCACCTGGGTGGATACCCTGCTGGGCTGGGTCATCTCGCTGCTGCCCATGATCATCCTGATCGTCTGGTTCAACCGCATGATGCGCAAGCGGGTCGGTGAAATGACCGGCGGCGCCAACAGCATGATTTTTGGCGGCGGCAAATCCGGTGCCAAACAGTATGTCGTTGAGGATGGCAAGTCCATCAAATTTGCCGATGTTGCCGGTGAGGACGAAGCCAAAGAGAGCCTGCAGGAAATCGTTGACTTCCTGCATAACCCCAAGCGTTACGAGGATATCGGTGCCAAAATGCCCAAGGGCGTTCTGCTTGTCGGCCCCCCGGGCACCGGTAAAACCCTGCTGGCCCGCGCTGTTGCCGGCGAAGCCGGTGTTCCCTTCTTCTCCATTGCGGGTTCTGAATTTGTCGAGATGTTCGTCGGCATGGGCGCTTCCAAGGTGCGTGATCTCTTCAAACAGGCCAACGAAAAAGCCCCCTGCATTATCTTTATTGATGAGATCGATACCATCGGCAAAAAGCGTGACGGTGCTTCCGGTATGGGCGGCAACGATGAACGCGAACAGACCCTGAACCAGCTGCTGACCGAAATGGACGGGTTTGACGCCGCCAAGGGTGTTATCATTCTGGCCGCCACCAACCGTCCTGAATCCCTTGACCCCGCTTTGACCCGCCCCGGCCGTTTTGACCGTCGTGTGCCCGTGGAGCTGCCCGACCTGAAAGGCCGCGAAAGCATCCTGCGCCTGCACGCTCAAAAGGTCAAAATCGGCCCCGACTGTGACTTTGCCGTGGTTGCCCGCATGACTCCCGGTGCTTCCGGTGCCGAGCTGGCCAATATTATCAACGAAGCCGCCCTGGGCGCTGTGCGCCACCACCGCATGGCCGTTACCCAGTACGACCTGCAGGAAGCCGTGGATACCATCCTGGCCGGTGCCCAGAAAAAGAATAAGATCCTGAGCGACAAAGAAAAGTGCATCGTGGCCTACCACGAAGTCGGCCATGCCATGGTTGCCGCCCTGCAGAGCCATTCCGCCCCCGTGCAGAAAATCACCATTGTGCCGCGCACTTCCGGCGCGCTGGGTTTCACCATGCAGGTAGAGGACGGCGACCACACCCTGATGACCAAGGAAGAGATCCTGGCCAAAATTGCCACCATGACCGGTGGCCGTGCCGCCGAAGAAGTGGTGTTCAACTCCATCACCACCGGCGCATCCAACGATATCGCGCAGGCCACCAAGATGGCCCGCGCCATGATTACCCGCTACGGCATGACCGACGACTTTGACATGGTTGCCCTGGAAACCGTGAACAACGCCTACCTGGGCGGCGATGCCAGCCTGGCCTGCAGTGAGCGCACAGCCGCCACAGTGGATGATAAGGTCGTGGAAGTCGTCAAGCAGCAGCATGAAAAAGCCAAACAGATGCTGATTGAAAACCGCGGCAAGCTGGACGAGATCGCCAAGTACCTGTACGAGAAAGAAACCATCACCGGCGAAGAGTTCATGCGCATCCTGACCGCTGTTCCCCAGCTGCCCACCGGTGCCGTGGAACAGTAAAGGCAGCACCGCACAATTCCCGCCGGACGGCTTAAGCACCGCTCCGGCGGCTGCGGCACTTAGAATTGTGCGGTATTGCCTAAAATCTCCGCTCTGCGCGTTTTCTTTGTAAAATAACGGTGCCCCCGCCCTATGCAGTTCATTTACCGCACGGGCGGGGGTGTTTTGTTGTAATTCCGTAGGGGCGCACACCATGCACCCATCCGTTTTATATCATCACACTACAGCGCTTTCTCACAAAGCACACCATGTAATAGCGCCATTTTATGGCCAGCCGTTACCCCTTTGTAGGGGCCGCTGCTTACCTCTTTCCGAAAAACGCAATAAAAATGCTGTCTTTCTCCACATCAGGGAAAGGCAGCATTCTTCTTTATCCGTTCAGATCTTCGCCGTTGCTGACAATCACATTTTTATACCATCCAAAGGACTTTTTCCTGTACCGTGCCGCCGCCCTGTTCGAGTACCGGGAAAAGCACCAGTGATCCTGCCGGACTTTATTTTGCCTGTGCGCCCTCTGGGAAGATGATCTTGTTCACAAAGAAGAAGATCACCATGGAAATGCCGCCATTGAGCACGGTGGTGCCAATGTTGTAGATGAAATCCGGCACCAGCAGGCCCGCAACCGCCACCCACACGCAGTTGATGGAGTTGACGATGCAGGTGATCAAGCAGAACGCCACCACATACCAGGCGATCTGCTTGGCCAGGTTGCCCTTGCTGCGGAACACAAAGTTGCGCTGGATGGGAAAGTTTATGCATTCTCCCACCACCATGGCAACCATGTAGGCGCAAAAGTACGGCAGACCGCCATGGGCGGAATCATACCCCAGGATGTTCCACTGGAAGGTTTCGCCAAACAGCGTGACCGGGATGCCCGGCCAGCCAAAATCCACCACCGGCAGGCTGCTGAACGCCGCCGGCAAAAATTGCAGCAGCAGGTATTTGAACACCGTAACCAGGTTGGATACGATCACAAACAGTCCGCCTTCGCGCACCCACTTGGCTGCGGCGGGGTGTTTTGCCGCAAAATTATTCCATAGCTGCATAAATAGCCCCTCTCTTTCCTCAGCTGTTGCGCAGGCGCTGTTCCAGCTGTGCGTTCAGTACCAGGTTTTTCACGGCTTCTATGATCACCCGCACAAGGCCGATGATCCAGAATCCCTGTAATTCCATCACAATGCCATCCACCATGCCCATGCTGATGGCACCGCTGGTCATTTTGGCCAGGGCACGCAGCGGCATGTTGTACTGGAACAGCACATTCAGGTCCGGCTTGCCGCGCTTGTAGCTGGCGTTCAGCAGTGCGGTAAGCACCAGCCAGATCAGCCAGCCCAGCGGGCTGCGGCTGTGGTTCAGCTCGCCCAGGGTCATGTTGCGGTCAATTTTAACTTTTCCCTGCTGCACCGGGCGGCCCAGCAGGGTGGCCCATTCGTCATCCGGCACGCTCTGCACCTTGCCGCTGGTATAGTGCGGCAGATGCTTGCCCGCATAGGGGTTGGGTGCGCCGGTACCGGCCACTTCCACCACGGCGGTCAGGCGGATGTCCGCACTGGACGCGCCGACCCGCAGCTCATAGCTGCCGCCTTCCACTTCCCAGCTGTCGGTCCTGGTGTTCCAGTAGCGGAATGCCTTGTCGTCCATCGGGATGGTCACGGTCTTGCTTTCGCTGGGCTGCAGCTGCACCTTGGCAAAGCCTTTCAGCTCCTGTGCGGGGCGGAACACTTCTGCCCCGGGTTTTGCCACATACAGCTGCACGATCTCTGCTCCGGCGCGCTTGCCGGTGTTGGTTACGGTCAGGGTCACGCCATTGGACGAGGCCTGCAAATTGCTGTAGGCAAAGCTGGTGTAGCTTAACCCATAGCCAAAGGGGAATGCCACCGGCACACCGGCGGTCTGGTAATAGCGGTAGCCGACATACAGTCCCTCGCGGTACTGCACCATGCGGCCCGGCCCGGCAAAGTTATCCTTGGCAGGGGTATCCGCATAGGCGTTGACCCAGGTTTCGGCCAGCTTGCCGCTGGGGTTCACTTTGCCGGTCAGCACATCCAGCATGGCGCCCGCCCCCGCCTGGCCGCCCAGCGCACCATACACCAGGGTACGGCAGTGTTTGAGCCACGGGGTTTCCAGCGAAGCCCCTGCGCTGAGCACCACAACGGTGTTGGGGTTGGCCTGCTGCACGGCCTTTAACAGTTCGATCTGGTTGTCCGCAAGGCGCATATCGCCGCGGTCCAGACCCTCACTTTCCTTGATTTCATCCAGCCCCAGGCAGAGCAGCACCACTTCGGCCTTTTGGGCCAGGGCTACAGCCTCGGCCTGTTTGGCGGCATCCGGTTTGCCCTGGCGGTCAAAGCCGGGGGCAAAGCCCACGCTGGCCAGGCCGCTCTCTTTCAGGCAGTCCAAAAAGGTATCCACCTTGATGGAGTTGACCGCGCTGGAGCCAGCGCCCTGGTACCGCGGCGTCTGGGCAAAGTCGCCGATCACGGCAACCTCGGTGCCCTCTTCCAGCGGCAGCAGGTCGTTCTCGTTTTTCAGCAGCACAATGCTTTCGGCTGCGGCGCGGCGGGCCAGCGCGTGGTGGGCATCCGCATCAAAGGTGCGGCTGTGGGACTGCACGGCGGCATGGGTATCAAACACCAGCGTCAACAGCTCGTCCAGCCGGGCGTCCACATCCGCTTCGGTAATTTTGCCGCTCTGCACAGCCTGCATCAGCTCGCGCACGGCGTCCCCGCCGGGGGCGGGCATTTCCAGCGTGGAGCCGTTCTGCACGCCCAGGGCATGGTCATTGCTGCCGCCCCAGTCCGTTACCACAGCGCCGTCAAAGCCCCACTCCCCGCGCAGGATGTCCATTAACAGGTGGCGGTTCTCGTTGGCATAAGTGCCGTTGATGAGGTTATAGCTGCTCATGATGGTCTTGGGCTTTGCTTCCTTGACCACGATCTCGAACCCGGTCAGGTACAGCTCCCGCAGGGTGCGTTCATCCACCACGGAATCCGACGCCATGCGGCGCAGCTCCTGGCTGTTGACGGCAAAGTGCTTGGGGCAGGCGGAGATGCCGTTGGACTGGATGCCCCGCACATAGCCCGCTGCCATTTTGCCAGAAAGATACGGATCCTCGGAGAAATACTCAAAGTTGCGGCCGCAGAGGGGGCTGCGCTTGGTATTCAGGCCTGGCCCCAGCAGCACGGCAACTTCCTGTGCGGCGGCTTCTTCGCCCATTGCCTGGCCGATTTGTTCGCCCAGGGCAGGGTCCCAGCTGCACGCCACAGTGGCCGCCGTGGGGAAGCAGGTGGCCGGAACACTGGGGTTCAGCCCCAGGTGGTCCGCCGCGCCCGCCTGCTTGCGCACGCCGTTCGGACCATCAGAAAGGGTGATGGACGGAATATTATTTTTCGGCAGTGCACGGGTCCCAAAGGTAGTAGCGCCCGAAAGCAGCGCACATTTTTGCTCTAAATTCAGTTTTTTGATGATTTCCTGTGTATTCATAATCATCTTAAATTTTTATTTTGTTACCGCAGTCGCTTCCGATTCCACAGATGCAAAATAAATTCCTTCCTGTGCATCAGCCTGAATTGTTACGGTATAGCTGCCATCGCTTACACCCGTAAATGCTGTTGCACCGCTGCGGTGGTGGTATGTGCCCGTTTTTGCCATCGGGCCAAAGCCATCAACATATTCCTCGTCTTCCTGCGCCAAATCTTCCAGTTTGATTTTGGTCGTCTGCACAACATCCGCTCCGCTGTACAGCGTCAAGGTAAAGGTCTGCGGCGGATATTCCAACTCAGAATATGCTTCAAACACATCCTGATCCATGGTAACCGTTACAGTATCTCCACTTTGCACCGCTTCGCTTACAGCACCAGGCGCTGCATAAACACCCACATAAGTTCCTGTTACACTGTCCGACAGGCCGCGCTTATAGTCCGATGTTGTTGTCATCACATAAGCGTTATACTTTGCGCCGGGGGTACAGTCTGCGCTTAGGTCCACCGTTCCCGCATAATTTGCGTTGCTGTCATCCGCCAGAATGTTGGAAGATGTAAAGGTATAATAATCTTCCTGCTTGCCTTCTGCATCAAAGCCATACAGACGGATTGCATAGGTACGGCCTTTGTCAACACCGGTAAAGGAATACTCACCGGTTTCAAAATTAAAGCTCAGGTTCGTTGCCACTGCGGCCGCTGCTTTCGTATCCGTTTTGGCTCCGCCGCAGCCAGCCAGAACAAGGCTGGCCCCCACAGCAAGCGTAAACATCGCTGCAACGCCATAATGATTCCACTTGTTTTTCATCGTCAAATCGCCTCTCTCTTATGCTTTTGCAGCCTTTTTCTTGTTCTTCTTTTTGGCAAACAGCTCCGGCTTGAACATATGCAGTGCAATCAGCACGATTGCAACAACCAAGATAACATCCACCACACCCAGTGCGATCAGCCAGTACGGAGTCCAGTTGCGGGTCGTCGTCATCAGGGAAGAATTCGCCAAAACCATCAGATGGCGCTTGGTTGCCTGGCGCAGAAGCTGCATGCCATAGCCACTCTTCAGGGTCGTATCGGTAACATTCACACCCATGGCCAGCTGCATATCCACGCCTGCGCGCAGGGCCAAGTCACCATTGCTGACAGCAAATGCGTCTGTGTTTACAACGCCCTGGAAGCCCCATTCATTGCGCAGCACCTGGGTAAGCATTGCATAGCTGTAGCCAACCATACTGGTACCAATGCGGTTATAAGATTCCATGATGCCGGTCAGACCAAGCTGGTTCAGGCCATCGCCCGTTACGTTGTGAATTGCCACTTCAAAAGCGCGCAGATAAATTTCACGCATTGCCTGCTCGTTGGACCAGATGCAAACGCCGTTGCGGTTGGTATCCTGATCATTCAGTGCAAAATGTTTGGCAAACACATAAATGCCGCGGCTCTGCAGGCCGGTCACCATATTAGCTGCCATCATACCGCTCAGCAGCGGGTCTTCGGAATAATATTCAGCTGCACGGCCGCCGAAAGCGGAGCGGTGAATGTTCATACCAGGGCCGTAAGTACCACTGACACCGTTGACCAGATCTTCATCACCGTAAGCTTCGCCTTCCTTCAAAGCAAGGTCTACATTCCAGGTTGCTGCCAGCACAGTTTCGCTGGCATATTCAGCAGCTTCCAAGCCGCTTGCCAGGTCATGGATGCCGTTCGGGCCATCACATTCGGTTGCCTGCGGTTTGCCAATAGAATCCACAGCAGGCGAACACCAGCCGCAGTTACCATACAGGTTGTTCATTTCATCAACGCTCATGTGGTTCATCAACTGTTCCCACACTGCATTGTCCGGGTCAACAATGCCAGCTGCATCTGCCAGCATTACACCGTTTTTCTCACCATTTGTATAGGTAGTTCCCTGTGCAGGGTCATCATTCAGATCAATGGTGCTTCCGCCATTGCCGTTGGTCAGCAAAGCAATCGTTGCCGCGTTGGCAGTTGCGTTTTCGCTTGCTTCACGGCTAGGATAGGTTCCTTCCCAATCTGCACGGGAAAGATACGGCAAGGTCGTGCCGATATTACCATCGCCAGCAGTCACATCATCAAACTGGTTCGTCGCCACAGTTTCATCCGTGCTGCGGGCGGTCGTATCATACTTGATGGTCTGATCCACAGTAAAATCATATGTCAGGTCATTCTTCACTGTATGGGCATCGCTGCGCAGGCTAAGGGTATAAGTACCGGCATCCAGCACATAGCACTTGTCCGTCTTATAATCGTAAGATGCCATGTCATCATAATTCATGGTCATGCTCACGGTCTGGCTCTCGCCCGGCTGGAGCAGATCAGTTTTTGCAAAAGCGCCCAGAACAACCGCAGATTTTTCAATTCCACCAGGGGTATAGGGTGCGGTGTAATACAGCTGTACCACATCTTTGCCTGCCACATTACCGGTATTGGTTACCTTAACACTTACCTTTACCTGGCCGCCCTGGCTGCCTACTTCCCACTGCGGGTCGCTCCAATCAAACGTGGTATAGCTCAGGCCATAGCCAAAGGGATACTGAACAGCTTTCTGATACTCTGCTTCTTCCTCCGGGGTATAAACATTGTCATCCCCAATGTAACGGGTCTCGTAATAGCGATAACCTACATAGATGCCTTCCTGGTAGTACATGTACTTGCCGTTGTTGGCATCGCCATTGCCGTCGATCGTAAGACCACTGTTTGCATAAGTAAAATCGCCAAAGTTTTCATAAGCTGGCGAACTGGTCACATCATAAGCATAGGTATCAACCAAATGGCCGGACGGGTTGTATTCACCCATCATTGCTTTCGCTACAGCAATCGTACCAGTGGTGCCAGGGCCGCCTGCCCAAATTGCAGCATCCACCTTGTTGTCCTCAATAAAGCCAAGGTCCATAGGATTGCTTGCGTTAATGACAATGATGACCTTATCAAACGTTGCTTCCAGCTTTGCCAACAGTTCTTCTTCTGCCGGCTGCAGCTGCAGGTAATGCCGCCCGGCTTCACCACCGTAATAACCGGCCATATCCAGCGGGCAGTCACCGCCTTCGCCTGCCATACGTCCGATTACATAAACCGCCACATCCGAGTAAGCCTTTGCATCCTGCCAGAACGTTGCGCTGTACTCATCATATTCGGCCAGTGTTTCTTCATAAATGTTAAAGTCTGCATCACTGACCGTCATGCCTGTCATCGAAGCGCGCTTCTGCGCAGTCGTCTGGTAGAACTTCGTCAGATCCGGGTTCAGCTGCAAACCAGCAAATTCAAAACCATCAATAAAGTTAAAATTCTGATCTTCATTATGGTGGCCGCCGGAGCCATAATCGGTGTAAACCGTCTTGTAGCTGTTATAGCCGAACAAATTGATTTTGTCCGTTCCCAACGGCAGGGTATCATTATCGTTTTTCAGCAGCACAAGACCTTCGCTCTCTACTTCCTCGCAAAGCTGTAATGCCTGCGTGTAGGCATCATCTTTTGAAAGGTCCGTCATGCTGTTTGCACTTTCGGAAGATGTCACAAACCGTTGCATGTACGCCTGAATCTGCGAATAATAGATGGAACACAGGCTGTTTCCTACGATTCCCGCAGCAAGCAAAACCGCAATGGATGCTCCCCCTACAATATGTTTCGATTTTTTCATAGTTACCTCCTGTTTGCCGCATGGAGTTTTCTGCTTTGCTATTTGGCAGCAGGTTCTTCACCAGCAAAACAAATGTTTTCTCCTTTGATTATGCCGCCCTCCGGATGGCAGCCAGCGTGGATTTTACTCCCCGCTTGTTTAAGTATATTGTAGCAAACAGCTTTTTCTTTGAATTATTTTTTGCATAAACTGTTATTTCTGCCGCACATTTTGCCAAAAAATCATTTTTCTCTCAAAATTCATTGTGCATTTCTTACAATCAAAATTCAGTCTGCTTTGTGCACCCTGCCAAACAGTACGAAAAAGCGGCCAGAGCCTGTATTTGGCCCCAGCCGTTCCCGTTACTTTTTCTGCGGCAGCAATACCCTTAGTGTAAACCACCCATTTTCCCAGTGCAGCGTCATAGTTCCGCCGCGCTTTTCGGCTGCGGCGCGCACACTGCGCAGGTCGCTGCCGCCATGGGTGTTGCGGCGCGGCAGGCCG
>ULVF01022706.1_pt1 | contig 10993 bp, 8 predicted proteins | sample 1959201 | NCBI WGS metagenome assembly ULVF01 (sample SAMEA4835779, study PRJEB28245) | human gut metagenome | biome: gut microbiome; material: fecal sample | place: Denmark | collected 2008 | reverse complement strand
GCACTGTTTCTGATTATAATCCAGTGGAATACCTGCTTTTTAAACACAAACAGTTCCTTATACTTGTAGATGGCCATTATGAATCAAGAATGCATAAATAACTATTGTCAATGATATTTGATCACGGTTTTGGTGCGGTTGCCCTGAAGAAACTACTTGAAACTATCATATTTGAATAATTATTTGTACTTTTGTCCGTCAATTTGGCGTAGGCCGGACGGCCCCGTCTCTTTACTGAATAAATTTTAAAGCGATGAATATATCTTACAATTGGCTGAAAGATTATCTTGATTTTGATTTACAGCCTGATGAAGTAGCAGCAGCACTTACCTCTATTGGTTTGGAAACCGGAGGGGTAGAAGAAGTTCAAACCATCAAAGGTGGATTGGAAGGACTTGTCATCGGTGAAGTTCTTACTTGCGAAGAACATCCGAATTCCGATCACTTGCACATTACAACCGTGAATGTTGGCGGCGCGGAACCCTTGCAGATTGTTTGTGGTGCGCCGAATGTAGCTGCCGGACAGAAAGTGGTTGTTGCTGTAAACGGTACTAAATTGTATGATGGTGATGAGTGCTTTACGATCAAGCGCTCTAAAATCCGTGGCGTTGAATCGAACGGTATGATTTGTGCTGAAGATGAAATCGGTATTGGAACAGATCATGCAGGTATAATCGTACTGCCGGCCGATGCGGTAGTCGGTACTCCGGCCAAAGAATATTATAATGTGAAGAGCGATTATGTGCTGGAAGTTGATATCACGCCGAACCGTGTGGATGCCACTTCTCATTTCGGTGTAGCTCGCGATCTGGCCGCTTACCTGAAACAGAACGGTAAGCCTGCCAACTTGAAACGTCCGAGTGTGGATGCTTTCAAGATTGATGATGAAGTTCCGGCTATCGAAGTTGTCGTTGAAAATAAAGAGGCCTGTCTGCGCTATTCAGGTATTACGATTAAAAATGTAACTGTAAAGGAAAGTCCGGAATGGTTGCAGAACCGTTTGAAGGTGATCGGCCTGCGTCCCATTAATAACGTGGTGGATATTACGAACTATATCTTGCACGGCGTAGGACAGCCTTTGCACTCTTTCGATGCCGATAAGATCAAAGGTAATAAAGTCGTGGTACGCTCGGCGACGGAAGGTGCCAAGTTTGTGACGCTCGATGGTGTGGAACGTACGTTGACCGACCGTGATCTGATGATTTGCAATGTGGAAGAGCCGATGTGTATCGCCGGTGTATTTGGCGGACTCGATTCCGGTGTGACGGAACAGACTAAGAATGTATTCCTGGAATCTGCCACTTTCCATCCGACTTGGATCCGTAAGACAGCCCGTCGCTTCGGTCTGAATACGGATGCTTCTTTCCGCTATGAACGCGGCTTGGATCCGAATCAGACGGTCGAAGTGATGAAGCGTGCCGCTCTGTTGATTCAGGAAGTGGCAGGCGGAACGATTACGGGTGCTATCCAGGATATTTATCCGGTTCCGGTTGCCCCCTATCGTGTGGAACTGACTTACGATAAGGTCAATACATTGATCGGCAAGGTGATTCCGGTTGAAACGGTCAAGAGCATTCTGGAAAGCTTGGAAATGAAGATCGTTTCCGAAACTGCCGAAGGTTTGGTGATTGATGTGCCTGTATATCGTATTGATGTACAGCGCGATGTCGACGTGATCGAGGATATTCTCCGTATTTACGGATATAATAATGTGGAATTCAGTGACAATGTAAAGTCTAATCTGAGCTATCAGACTCCGACTGACCGCAGTTATAAATTGCAGAACCTGATTTCCGAACAACTTTGCGGTTGCGGTTTCAACGAGATCCTGAATAACTCGCTGACACGCTCGGCCTACTATGACAATCTTTCCACTTACCCGGTTTCTCACTGTGTGATGTTGATGAATCCGTTGAGCGCAGATCTGAATTGCATGCGCCAGACGTTGTTGTTCGGAGGCTTGGAAAGTGTCGAACATAATGCGAAACGCAAAAATGGCAATATCCGCTTCTTCGAATTCGGAAATTGCTATGATTACAATATCGACCATAAGAAGGAAGATGAAACATTGGCCGAATTCTCGGAAGATTATCGTTTGGGCTTGTGGGTAAGCGGCAGCCGTGTGGATAACAACTGGGCGCATCCGAATGAAAAGTCTTCTGTTTATGAATTGAAGGCATATGTGGAAAACATCTTGGTTCGTCTCGGTGTGAATTTGCAGAAGGTCATTTTTGGTAATCTGGCTAACGATATCTATTCGGCAGGTTTGAGTATTACGACTTCGTCCGGGCGCCAGTTAGGTACGATGGGTATCGTCAGCCCGAAGATCTGTAAGGAATTGGATATTGAAACGGATGTCTATTATGCGGAACTTTCCTGGACATTGTTGATGAAGGAAATCAAGAAGAGCAAGGTTACCTTCTCTGAAATTTCCAAGTTCCCGGCAGTGAAACGAGATCTAGCCCTGTTGTTAGAGAAGAATGTTCAATTTGCCGAAATAGAAAAGATCGCAACGGAAAGTGAACGTAAACTGTTGAAAGACGTTGCTTTGTTTGATGTATACGAAGGAAAGAATCTGCCGGCTGGCAAGAAATCATATGCAGTCAGCTTCTATTTGCAGGATGAAGGAAAGACTTTGAATGATAAGCAGATCGATGCTATCATGAAAAAGATCCAGACAAATTTGGAACAGAAGTTAGGTGCACAATTGAGAGGATAAAAAACATAAATCATAAATCATAAGATCATAAATTATGGGAAGAGCGTTTGAGTTTCGTAAAGCGAGAAAGTTTAAGCGTTGGGGTAATATGGCCCGTGTATTTACTAAGTTGGGTAAAGAAATTACGATAGCTGCAAAACAAGGTGGACCGGAACCTGAAAACAATCCGCGTTTGCGTGTATTGATGCAGACTGCTAAAAAAGAGAACATGCCGAAAGATAATGTCGAACGTGCTATCAAGCGGGCTGTCTCTAAGGATTTTACCGATTATAAAGAAATGAACTACGAGGGATATGGTCCTTTCGGTATTGCTATTTTTGTGGAAACTGCGACAGACAATACGACTCGTACTGTAGCAAATGTACGTAGTTATTTCAACAAGAACGGTGGTTCTTTGGGTACATCCGGCAGTTTGGAGTTCCTGTTCGAGCATAAATGTGTTTTCCATATTGCAAAAAAGGATGGCATGTCGTTGGAAGATCTTGAGTTGGAGCTGATAGACTATGGAGTCGATGAAGTGGATGAAGATGAAGACGAAGTGGTTCTCTATGGTGAATTTGCCCAGAATTCGGCTATTCAGAAATATCTGGAAGAGAATGGATATGAAATCACCAGTAGCGAATTTGTCCGTATTCCGAACGATGTGAAAGAAGTGACTCCCGAGCAGCGTGAATCGATTGAAAAATTGATTGAAAAGTTGGAAGAGGACGAAGACGTTCAGAATGTGTTCCACAATATGAAGGAAGACGAAAACGGAGACGAAGAATAAGTTCGTATTTGTTATAGAATAAAAAAGAGAGTACAAGGACTATAACCTTGTACTCTCTTTTTTATTCTATATCAGTATTTATATCAAAAAATCTTCTTTTCTTTGCTGTACTTTATTTCAATACAAATACATTTTTTAGTGGTTATGAAAGGTTTTAGAACTCTACTTTGTGTTATTTCGTTAGCCTTATCAGGCGTAATTGTGAGTGATGTTATGGCCCAGAAAGAATTGGGTGTGTTTAATTCTTTGGCAGTAGGTGTGGGCGTCGGTACTACCGGTATCGACGTGAATGTGGCAACTCCCATCACATCTCACTTTGATTTACGTGGTGGTTTTTCCATTATGCCAAATTTCAGCATGAGTACGGATGTAGATGTTGATGTGGAAGCTATGGAAGGCGTGAGTGTTCCCTCTACGATTGGTATGGAGGGAAGTATCAAGCGTGTTTCCGGCGAATTACTTGTGAATTATTATCCGTTTAAAAAAGGTTCTTTCTTTTTGACTGCTGGTGCTTACTTTGGCGGGGGAACTTTATTAAAAATAAATGGGCATAGTGATGAATTGAAGGAATTGGTAGCCGAAGCCGGTAAGGCCGGTATTGTTATCGGCGATTATACGATTCCGGTAGACAAAAACGGTAATGTGTCAGGTGGCTTGAAAGTTTCGAATTTCCGTCCGTATGTGGGTTTGGGGTTCGGCCGTGCCGTACCGAAGAAACGGCTTGGTGTAATGTTCGAGCTGGGAGTCCAGTTCCACGGCAAACCGGATGTTTATACGGACTATGGTAATGTCAACAATTTGTTGGATGAAGTCGATCCGGACGATACGTTTTCGAAAATCATGGATAAGCTCACTGTTTATCCGGTTATGAAGATACGTCTGTGTGGACGGATTTTCTAATCGTACGTAAATATATATATTAAATGAAAGCCTGGCTGTGGGGAGTCAGGCTTTCATTTTTACTATAAATAAGACTGGGTTGTCTTTGTTTGTCAGGTCAGGAAAAGAGTAGGCAAGTTCTTTGCCGCTTTTATAATAACAGTAGGTGTTGCTTTGAAGGTCTATGGATTGAAGTTCGAGAATCTTGCCTGTCTTGTAAAAGTTGTCATCCAATCCTCCTTGCACGTGATAGGCTTTTGTTCTTCGTTGGTCGTAACAAAATGTATAGCTACGTTCCGGTAGAGTAGAGTAGGATCGTAGTGTGTTGAGATTAAAAAACGTGTCCCGATCTGTAAAGGAAGAATTTTTGCGTAGTCCTCGGTGATGGTCAACTGGTTGCTATTGATGAGATAGAGTGTGTCGTTTAAGATATGGGCTGGCTGTAAGGATGGAGCTTGTACATAAACGTGCCCGTCCTTGACGGCTATTTCGGTACCTGTCTTGTAATTGATATCCATTCTTCCCAAATCGGCAACATCCAGTTTGCGCTTCCCGACTTCATTAAAGTAGAGATCAAATTTATAGAGCCATTGTTCGATTGACGGAGCTTGCTTGTTTTCTGAATTAACCAAGTCTATTGTTGTCCACAGATGGTTGTTATAATAAGCCATATGCCCGAAAGTTTTCCATGAAGCATCTTGAGGGAGGATACTCTGAAAAAGGAGTTGCCCGTCGTAATCATAATAGTATACCTCATGTCCGGTGCCGATCACGACCAGCCGGTCGTGGACAGGATCGACCGCATAGTCAACCAGTTCGACTGGCTGTCTCGTTCCTGGCAGATGTGCCGTTATTTGTCCGAGAAATTGACCGGAACTGTTGAAATGATAAAGTTGACGATCGCTGACAAGGAAGATGTCTTCCCGGTCGCGCTTGATCATTTTAATCTTGTTCAAAGAACAATGTCCGTTTGTTTTCAAAGGGATGGCGATCACCTCCTCGGCGACATCGGACAGACTTCCTTCCGGTTGACATTGAGGCAAATCGGTAGTATGGATCACTTGATATCCGATCCAGCCGTATAAGGCTATCAGACATATGAATAAAAGATTAAAGGTTTTTCTCATTTCATTTCTAATTAAAAAATTCCTTTGTATAAACGGACGATACTGTCGGTTTATTGCAAGGATCTCTTAATCCTGCAAGAAAATCCAGTTGTTTTCGGAGGAGATATCTTCTCTGTACCGGAATCCTTCCCAAGTAAAATCTTTTAATGCATCCGGATTGGTAATCCGGTTTTTAACGATGTAACGGGTCATTTGTCCACGTGCCATCTTGGCGTAGATTACGATTGTTTCGGCTTTCCCGTTTTTCCAGACTTTAAAATCCGGTGTTATTACACGGACTGATTGTTCTACCTTTTTCCAGTCGAATGATGGTTGTAGGTCCATGCTCCCCAGGTTGATCAGCAGGTTATCGTCGGCTTTCACTTCTTCAATAAGCGGTTCGGTTTGACGGGCACGCCAGTAAATATACATATTCCCTTCTCCTAATTCGGGTAGTTTCACATCATATTCCATCCGGTAAGGTTTGATCAGGTCCAGCGGGCGAAGGAGACCATAACAAATGGAAACGAGCCGCAAATGATCCTGGGCAAAGCGGAAGTCCGCCTCTGTAAAATCTTTGGGATTGATATTCTTGAATACGACACCCGTATAAGCCAATAAAGCTTGTAGCGGTTCTTCTTCCGCAGAATGGAAATTCTGAAAACGATGGTAACTTTCCATCATCAGCTTGGGACTGAGCTTTAACATCCTGCCTAATTCTTCGGCGGGATATTGAGCCATGTGCAATGCGATCTCGATTGCTTCCTGGTTGAATCGGGGCGTTGTACCTGCAGGCGCTTTTATTTTGGATGTTCCAGCCATTGTCTTGGCAGGAGATAAGATGATATGCATATTTGTGAATATATTGTTTTTATTATGTAAATATCTCGTCATTTATATCCGGTGCATAAATAAAAGTCGGATATCCCGCACCCATTTCCTGATATAACTGCCTGATATCACGATGCAGACTGCTGATAGCACTACTACTATTCCTCCGATCTGCATCGGTTGCAGATGCTCGCCTAAGAAAAGGACGCCCATGCATACGGCGGTAAGCGGCTCCATGCATCCCAAGATCGCAGTCGTTGTCGAACCTATATAACGAATGGCCAGTATCAGTGTAAGGTCGGATACCAACGTCGGGAGGAAAGCAACCATCAGCACGTCTATCGTTGTGGCCAGATTCGGCATCGGGTCGGGAAAATCTCCTTTTATCGCCAGATTTACCAGAAAGACAATCGCTCCGGAAAGCAGAATATAGAAAGTGGCTTTCAAGCTGTCGAGCCTGGCGATCCGGCTTCGGTTCATACCTACGATGTAGGCTGCATAGGCAATCACTGTAGCCAATACCAACATTAATCCTTTTATATTGATAGAACCTCCCGGCGTATTTCCTCCGCTCAACATATAGACACCGCTTACCGCCATCGCCATTGCCAGCAGTATCGGCATTGTCAGCTTGTCCTTGTAAAATACAAACATGATCAGGCTGACTACCACCGGATAAAGGAAATGGATCGTTGTCGCCACCCCGCTCGGAATATAAAGATAAGCCTCCGTCAGCCAAAGCGCCGTGATGGCATAAAGTGTACCTAAAATAAAAGCGATCCCGAATTCGCTTTTCTGTATATCGAACGGAATCTTTTTCACCCACATCAGTACGGCAACCAGTACGGATGCTAAGGAAAAACGGTAGAACAGCAACGAGTCCAAACCTACGCCGTTTTCAAGCGCCGGAATGGAAAAAAGAGGAATCAATCCGAATGTGGCGGATGCGATAAGTCCGTACAAAAATCCTTTTACCTTCATGTAAATTCACTGTCTGTTGAAATGAGGGGACAAAAGTAGCAAATCTTTCTGAACCTTTTCTAATGAAATGGGAATCATGCTTTGCTATTCTTTTCGATTAATTTTGTATGTTTACGGCGTATTAGAAAATGATGGACAGCTAATTATGTCCGGGAGCATGATGAATAACCCTTGTTTAGGGTGTGTGGAAATTAATACAAACTTTATATTATATGAAAATCGGAATCGGTATTTTACTATTATTCTTTGTTACCTCTTTGCAGGCACAGAACATTATAGGAAAGGTCATAGACAATAAAAAACAACCGGTAGATGGTGCAACCATCGTTTTGCAGGCAATAGATTCTACTTATATAAACGCTTCTATTTCAAATGTAGACGGAACTTTTGTGTTGGATAGCCAGCCTGAAGAATACCGTTTGATCGTGCAGCATCTCTTGTACAGGACTAAGGAAATCGAGGGAAAGGGCAGAGATGTCGGTGTCATTCAACTTGATCCGCAGGATTATGCTTTGGATGAGGTCGTGGTAAAAGCGGAGCGTCCTTTTGTGAAGGTGGAAGAAGGGCGTTTGGGATATGATCTGTCCGTTCTTGCCGGCGACGGGGTGGTGAACAATGCATACGAGGCTCTGACTAAACTCCCCGGTGTAAAAGAGACTAAAGGTGTATTAACTTTGGCAGGTACGGGAAATTTGACAGTCGTCTTGAATGGAAAACCGACAACAATGGACGCCGGACAACTTGAGACGCTTTTGCGCAATACTCCGTTGGATAGAGTGGAAAAGGCGGAAGTCATGTACAGTGCGCCTCCCGAATATCATGTAAGATAATTTGGATGATGAAGATCATTTTAATCTCGCTTATACCAGCAGTTTTACACCTGAGCAGCATAGCAATAGCCTGACTTCCGGTAATTATCAGGCAAGCAATGTTGACAAATATGTCGAAACCCGTATGCACAATGTCACTTTGCAATATCATTCCGGATCTGGATTTGATGTCGGCGGAGATTACACGCATTATACGTCAGATAATAACCAAACTTTGTTTGCGGATTATGCGGATGGTGCTCAAAGCGGTTTCTCTATAATCGGTGGTCAAAAGATAGACCGTTATTCTATTTATGTTGACCGGAAGCGTTCTTTGGCTAAAGAATGGGATTTGGGGTACGGTATGTCTTACCGATTTGCAAAAGACCGTGACTTTCAGACCTATGATAAGGTTACAGGTGATATCCCGACCGAAAATACGGATTCCCGGCTTCGTGAGCAGACTGCCAATGTCTATGTTTCCTTGAGCAAGAACTATGCGACTGGTACATCGGTTTCTATCTCTGCTACAGGTGAATATTATACCATCGGCAATTATCGTAAGTGGGCTGTCTATCCGCAAGCATCTTTGACGTATGTAAAATCTTCCGAACATTTATTCCAGTTTTCGTTATCGACGGATAAGACTTATCCGGGTTATTGGGATATGCAGTCTTCCGTCAGTCATCTGAACGGATATACCGAGCTTTGGGGGACGCCGGGATTGAAACCTTCGACAGCCTATAATTTGAACGGCAATTATATATGGAAGCAAAAGTATATTTTCGGTCTGTTCTTCATGCATACGTCTGACTTTTTCGTACAGACGGGCTATCAATCGACTGACCGTTTGGCATTGATTTATAAGAATACGAACTGGAACTATATGCAGATGTGGGGGACAAACGTCATCTTACCCTTTAAAGCCGGAAATTGGCTGGATTCACGACTTACTTTGGTAGGTATGCAAGTTCACCAGCGTTGCGATGACTTTTTTGATATCCCGTTTAACCGGAGGAAATGGATGTTCAACAGTTCGCTGGATAACACGTTTAAGATAGGTAAGAATCTGGCTTTCGAATTGATAGGTAGTATACAAACCCCGATGATCCAGGGAACTTTTGACATTGAAACAGTCTATAACCTCACTGCCGGATTGAAATGGAGTTTTGCTAGCGATAGGATAAATCTGTCTGCCCGTTGCAGTGATCTTTTCAACTCGGGCATGCCCAATTTGAAAGTTCGTTTTAATGGGCAACACTTGGATATGAACAACGATTTTTATTCGCGCTCTTTTACCATACATTTCAGCTACCGCTTCGGTGGATATAAGAAGAAAGAAGCCGGGAAGATTGATACCTCAAGGTTCGGACATTAGCATGAGCCTTGTTTATCTTTTAGGATTGTGTGTCGAATGTACTTGTTTCCGTCTTTATGGATAGCATACTGGACAAGTTACAATTTGTCCAGTATGCTATTTATTTTTTGTAAATTATTTCTACATGAGACAATTTGCCGGGAAGGCATTTCATCTCCTATCAGACCGTATATTCCATGCAACAGAGGTTTTACCCGGAGAGCGAGCCGTTCGCCCTCTTCTGTCAGGTAAATTTGTTTGTTACGCCGGTCCGTCGGGTTTCCTCGACGTTCTACCCAGCCTTTCTTTTCCAGATTATTGATAAGATTGGTCAAGCAAGCTTTGTCTTTAGCTGTCTGTTCTGCCAGATATTGCTGGCTGACTCCGGGTTTCTTCCATAAACGATGCATCACCTGGAGCATCTCGAATGTCATGTCGACATTATTGGTTCTCAATACTCTTTGTATGGTCTGGCGAAAGGTCATTCGCGTTTTCAGAATTTGGAGTATTAGTTCGTGTGCCGTTTCGTTATTTGCCATTGCTGTTTACTTTTACGGCACAAAAATAGTGAATATCCTTGAGATATCGGTTAAATGTTTGATTGTCGATTAAAGAATGCGCCGTTCCAATTCGTCCAACATATTCACGCGTTCCAAAGAAAATGTGTTGTCGTGCGTTTGTATATATTCCAAGATTGTCTTGGCTTTTTGCAACATCGCCTGCTCCTCGTCGGGATAGAGATAACTTTCTTCGATCAGGGTCTTGACGGCTATCTCAAGACGGAGGATTCCGCCGTTGTCATCACTGTCGAGTCGACGGACAAGCTCTTCGGGCTGGGCCGTCATAAGGGTAGGACGGTCCAGTTTGAGGGAACTGTATATGGTTTGGATCAACTCTGGAGTATGGCGAGCCGCATTTGTGTTGCGATTCATAATGATCTGAAGGACTACTTTAGCAAGTTCTTCGATCTGTATCATGATGAAGTCTCTCTTAAGCATAAGAAATATTAGCTTTGAAAATTGTCAATTTTCAATTGTCAATTGAATAATGCGGATATCCTTTTTAGGGCGGTCATATTCGTCGCGAGGTTGTCCGGCGATGATATCGAGCACATCGAATCCTTCAATGAGTTCGCCATATACGGTATAGTTGCCGTCCAGATGGTGACAACCGCCTTCTGTGGTGTAGGCTTTTCGTTGTTCTTTGGTGAACAGCAGATGTCCGGGTGTAGCACGTATCATTGAGTCTACTTGGGCGTTGATTTTACGCAGACGTTTTTGGTATTCGCGTTTATTGCTGGCTTTCTGCATACGTAGTTCGGCGCGGACGGGATAGAAGAACTTCTGCATAGCCTTTTCCTTGATATCCTGGTTGGCAATCATTTCCAGCGTGTCCAGTTCACCGCTGGTATAGACTTTTCCTTGTACGATATAGAATTGCGACATATCCGATTTCTTTTGCGGGTTGATGTCGTCGTTCTGGCGAGGAGCAGCCAACGCGCCGCGTTTGTTGAAATGGTGAGGCCGTATCTCCGGCATGATC
>ULVF01094158.1_pt1 | contig 11187 bp, 8 predicted proteins | sample 1959201 | NCBI WGS metagenome assembly ULVF01 (sample SAMEA4835779, study PRJEB28245) | human gut metagenome | biome: gut microbiome; material: fecal sample | place: Denmark | collected 2008 | reverse complement strand
CCGCGCAGTTTTCCGCGCAAGGTGACGAACCCCGGCGTCTGCTCGACGTGCGCGCCGAGGGCTTCCATGCCCTTCAGGTGCAAATCAATCGGACGCTGACCAATTGCGCAGCCACCGGGCAGCGCAACCCGCGCATAGCCCGTCCGCGCCAGCAGCGGCCCCATTACCAGTACCGACGCGCGCATTCGGCTGAGCAAATCCTCCCGGCGCGGCGAACGCGGGGAATCCGCAGTCATCGTCAGCAATTTTTCCGCCTGATCCGCGTGCATCAAAACGCCGCAGTCGCGCAGAATATCCGTGAGAGTTTTCACATCCGTCAGCGCCGGAATCTGCTCGATGGTCACGGTCTCCCGCGTCAGCAGCGCGCCGCACATCAGGGGCAGCACCGCGTTTTTTGCCGAATGCACGGTGATTTCGCCCGACAGGCGCGCACAGGGTCGAATGCGATATGTCGCCATGTTTCCGCCTCCTCGCGCTTCATTTTGCCCGGCACATCAGGCGATAACCGGGCGAAATTTCCCTGCAAAGGCGCATTTTTGCCCCGGCAGCCGCGCAATCCCGGCATTCGCCTTGACTTTTGGGGGCAATTGGCGCATAATGAAACGGCATTCCATTGATTGAATTGACAAATCCACGGAGGTGTCCTCGTGTCCACCGCAATTACCCATGTACAGCCCGGTTCGATTGCCCAGCGCCTCGGTTTGGTAGCGGGCGATAAACTTGTGTCCATCGCGGGCGAACCCATTATCGACCAGATTGACTATCAGGCGCTCACCGCGCAGGAACGCTTCGACATGATGGTGGAGGACGCAGGCGGACAGACGCGCACGGTGCATGTGCGCAAAGAGGACTGGGAGCCGCTGGGGCTGACGCTCGACCAGACGATTGTCTCCAAGCCGCGCCCGTGCCGGAATCACTGTATCTTCTGCTTCATCGACCAAATGCCGCCGGGAATGCGCAAAACGCTGTACGTCAAAGACGACGACTGGCGCTTGTCCCTGATGATGGGCAACTACATCACCATGACCAACATCGACGACCACGAGCTGGATCGCATCATCCGCCGCAAGGTGTCGCCGCTGTTCGTCTCCGTGCAGTGCACCGACCCGGAGATGCGCGTCAAGCTCCTGCGCAACCCAAATGCCGCGAAAATCATGGACAATCTGCGGCTTCTCAAGGCAAACGGCATCCGCTTCCACGCACAGATGGTGCTCTGTCCCGGCTGGAACGACGGCGAAATCCTCAAAAAATCGCTGGAGGATCTCGAAACGCTGCGGCCGGCGGTGCAGTCCATCGCCCTTGTGCCAATTGGGCTGACGAAGTTCCGCGACGGACTGCCGTACATCAAGCCCTACAACAAGCAAATGGCAGCCGACCTGATTGAAAGCGTGAAGCCGTATCAGGAGCGCTTCCTGCGGGAAATCGGCACGCGCCTTGTTTTCCCGGCGGATGAATTCTACTGCCTGTCCGGTCTGCCGCTGCCGACGGACGAGGAATACGAGGATTACCCGCAGATTGAGAACGGCGTCGGGATGCTGCGGATGTTCGAGACTGACCTCGAATACGCGGTGGAAGATTTGCCGATGACGGAAACGCCGCCGCGCCGCATTTGCATTGCGACCGGAACGAGCGTCGCGCCATTCCTGCGGGAATTGGCGAACAAACACGCCCCGCGCGGCACGACCGTCGAGGTGCGCCCGATTGTCAACAAATTTTTCGGCGAGAGCGTGACGGTGGCAGGGCTGATTACCGGGCAGGACTTGGTGGCGCAGTGTCAGGACGTGCAGGCGGACGAAATTTTGATTGTCCGCAGCATGATTCGCGCCGAGGGCGACCTGTTTCTGGACAACATGAGCGTCGATGAGGTGCGCGCAAAACTCCCCTGTCCGCTGAAAATCACCGAGAACAGCGGCGAGGGCTTCTGGCGCGCGATTTCGGGGCAGCTGTAAAAGCTATCCGCACATAAAGAATCCGCAGCATGAACGAACTTGTCCATGCTGCGGATTTTCATTGCCTGATTATGTTATACTATTTCCAAATGAGAATGCGCCAAGATGCGAAGTGAATTTTTCATTCTGGCTAACGGAAGTGAAACGCAGCGTAGCAGCGCTACGCTAAGTGGAACGACCGAACGCCAGAAGGGAAAAGGCACGAGCAGATGGTGCAGGTGAATTTGAAAATAGTATTATGCCTTTTGACCAATCTTGCGTTCCGTGCCGTGAATCAAGCGCCCGATGTTCGCGTGATGACGATAGATGCACAGCCCCGCAATCACCCAGACCCACGCAATCACCAGCCAGTTTCCCCAGTTCGTCGCGGTGACGAGGATGCCGAACAGCACCACCAGCGCCAGCGAGCCGAGGGAGACGAACTTCGTGATGGCAATCAGCGCAATGGTGATGACGTAGCAAATCAGCGCCTGCCACCAGAAAGTCATCAGCATCACGCCGCATGTGCTGCTGACGCCCTTGCCGCCCTTGAAGCCAAAGAACACCGGCCAGTTGTGTCCGAGGATGACGAACAAGCCCGCCAGCAGCGCGCCATTCTGCCCCATCCACAGACGGCCAACGAGGCACGCCAGCAGCGCTTTCACCACGTCGCCCGCAAAGACAATCGCGCCGCCCTTTTTGCCCATCGTGCGCAGGGCGTTCGTCGCGCCCGTGTTGCCGCTGCCGACCTTATGCAGGTCGGGGCCGCCCATTGCCTTGGAAACGAGCATCCCCGTCGAAATCGACCCCAGCAGATACGCAATAACCGCAATCGCCAGATATGCCAAAACGTCCATCGGTTACTTTTCCTCCTTCGTCTTTTCCCGCAGGATGAAACGAATCGGCGTGCCGGTGAAATCGAACGTCTTGCGGAAATAGTTCTCCAGATACCGCTGATAAGCAAAGTGCATCAGCGCTTCCTCGTTCACGAAGAGGATGAACGTGGGCGGGCAGGCACTCTGCTGCGTGATGTAGTAGATTTTCAGTCGCCGTCCATTCGTCGCCGGAGGCTGCAAGTCCGCCGTCGCGTCATTCAGCACGTCGTTGAGCACGCCCGTGGGGATGCGCTTGCTCGTCTGCGCCCAGACCTGATCCACCATGTCGATGACGGTATGCACGCGCTGCCCAGTTTTGGCGGAGAGGAACAGCACGGGCGCGTAGTCCATGAATTTCAGCGCATCCAGCACTTCCTTGCGGAACTGCTCCAGCGTGCCGGTTTCCTTCTCAACCGCGTCCCATTTGTTGACGATGATGATAACCGCCTTCCCCTCGTCGCGGATGAGCCCGGCGATTTTGGTGTCCTGCTCGGTCACGCCGTCCTGCGCGTCGATGAGCAGCAGCGCCACATCGCAGCGGCGGATGGCAGCAATCGACCGCAGCACGCTGTATCGCTCCAGCGTCTCGTCCTCCACGGCGCGCTTGCGGCGGATGCCCGCGGTGTCGATGATGTTGTACTGCGTGCCGTTGACGGTGAAGAGCGTGTCAATCGCGTCGCGCGTCGTGCCGGCAATGTCGGATACCATCGTGCGTTCGCTGCCGACCAGCCGATTCACCAGCGACGACTTGCCGACGTTCGGGCGGCCGACAACCGCCAGCTGGAGGATATGTTCTGTCTCATCCATCTCGTCCTTGCCTGCGGGCGGGAGCTTTTCGCAGATGGCCTGCAGCAAGTCGCCCAGACCCAGCATGTTCGCGGCGCTGATGGCAATCGGGTCGCCCAGCCCCAGCTCGTAGAACTCATAGATGTTGTCATTCATGCTGATGTGGTCAACCTTGTTGACAACGAGCAGGATGGGCTTCTTCGTCTTGCGCAGCAGGTTGGCAACTTCGCGGTCGTCGTCAGTCAGACCATCGCGTCCGTCGGCGAAGAAGCAGATAACATCCGCCGTATCCATGGCGATTTCGGCCTGGCGGCGCATCTGGGAGAGCAGCACATCGTCGCTGTGCGGGTCAATGCCGCCGGTGTCGATGAGCGTGAAGCGGCGGTTCTGCCACTCCACATCAGCATAGATGCGGTCGCGGGTCACGCCGGGGGTATCCTCCACAATGGAAATGCGCTTTCCGGCGATTCGGTTGAAAAAAGTGGATTTGCCGACGTTGGGGCGGCCAACGATGGCAACAAGCGGCTTCGCCATAAAGATAAATTCCTCCTACATAGGAAATGAAAGCTTCGTGTTCGTGCAAGGGACTGCGGGCGATTGAAGCAGAAAAGCGCCTTTGCAAATTTCCCCACCTTGCAGTTTAGCATGACTTGCGGCAAAATGCAAGCGATTTTCCGTCGAAAAAAAGCGGCAGACGTATTTTTGTCTGCCGCAAGTGATTATTCGTCGTAATGATTGATAACCGTCTGAGCGACGGCGACGCGCGTCTGCCGCGTGTCCATTGCCTGCTTTTCAATCGCGCGGTGCGCCTGATCCTCCGTCAGTCCGCGATACTGAATCAGCAGACATTTCGCGCGGTCAACCACGCGCACATCCGCCAGCTTCTTCTCCAGCTTCGCTTTCTCGGCGCAGACCGTCATCAGCCGATTCCGCAGCACCGCCGCATAGCGAATCGCCTGATCGAACAGCGGACGCGCGACAGGCTTGGCGACAACGAACACCCCGTAATTCTCCAGCTGTGCCTGCACTTGGTCAGCCAATTCCGCCTTGACGAGCATCAGTACGCTGGTTGCCGTGTGCGACGCGGCGTCAATCGCCAAATCAATGCCGCTTTCGTCGCTAAGCGGCGTGTTAATGACAAGCAGCGGCCAGTCATCCTCGCCCAGCGCACGTCGGGTTTCCGCACCGCTCATGCACATGCGCGGCGGCGGGTTTGTGCCGGGCGGCAGCAGGGTTTGGAGCAGCATCCGACTCTTCTCCGTGCTGCCCGCCAACAGGATTTGTTCCTGCATGGTGATTCCTCCCCTGCCTTCTCAGATGGTGCGCAAATGCTGCTGAAAGACCGCGTTTGCGTCCGCCTCAAAGCGCGCCGCCGTCTTTTTTTTCTCCGCCAGATACGCGTCTATAACGTTTTCCGGCAGCACCTCGCGGATGAAGGCGCTCTTTTCCGCCAGCGAAATCGCCTCTTCCAACGATTCCGGCAAACTTCCGGAATCATCAAGCGGGGCTTGCAGCGGCGTCACCTCGGTGATGCCCTCCATCGCCGCCGCCAGCCCCAGCGCGAACGCCAGATACGGGTTGCAGGCAGGATCGGGCGAACGAAGCTCCATGCGACCCGCGCCGGGATGCGCCGCCGGAATGCGGACAAGCTGACTGCGGTTGCCGAACGACCAGTTGATGCGCTTCGGGGCTTCCCAGCAGCCCAGCCGTTGATAACTGGACGGCAGCGGATTGAGGAACAGGCTGATTTCGCGAATGCGGCTGAGTATCCCCGCGATGGCGTGCTGCGCGTCAAGGGACAGCTGCCCGTCCTGCTGCTCGAAGATGTTGATGCCGCCGCGCTCGATGGAGAGGTTGATATGCAGCCCATTGCCGCTTTCGTCGCGCAGAGGCTTGGGCAGGAACGACGCGCACAACCCATACTGGTTGGCAATCGTGCGCACGGTCGTCTTGAAGGACATGGCGTTGTCCGCCGCCTTGAGCGCACCCGCGTACTGGAAATCAATCTCGTTCTGCCCCGGTCCATGCTCGTGGTGGCTGCTTTCGGGGATGATGCCCATGTTTTCCAGCGTCAGGCAGATATCCCGGCGGACGTTCTCGCCCTTGTCCAGCGGCGACACGTCCATGTAGCCGGCGCAGTCCTGCGGGTGCAGGGTAACCTCCCCCGCGTCGTCGGACTGGAAGAGGTAGAACTCGTACTCCGTGCCGATTTGGAACGTCAGCCCCAGCGATTTCGCCTTTTCGACCTGCTGGCGGAGGATACTCCGGCTATACCCGGTAAAGAGCGTTCCGTCAGGCAGGAGGCAGTCGCACATCATGCGGGCGACGCGCCCCGTCTGCGGACGCCACGGCAAGAGGGTGATGGTCTTCGGGTCAGGGCGCAGGAACAGCTCACTATGGCTGATATCGCAGAAGCCCTTGACCGCCGACGCATCGAAGGAGACGCTGCCGCTTAGTGCGCGGTGGAGCTGCGTGGGCATGATGGAGATGTTTTTGAGCGTGCCGAACAAATCGACGAATGCCAAACGGATAAATTTGACGTCGTTTTCTTCGACGAAGTCAAGGACTTCCTGTTCAGTCATAGGGGGAACCTCCTTGTTTCGCGCAGAGTGCGCATGGTGGTTGGGAGATTGGCTTGATGATTCTAATGGACTTGATTTTGCTTGTTGCGCAGGGATTTCGCTCCTGCGGGAGCGACCAAAGGGCATGAAAACAGGTGAAACCTGCGGTCGCCCTTTGGAAACCTTCGGTGCGCACTCCCGTAGCTGGTCTTTACCGCTGCTTTGGATTAGTTGGTCACATACATGGAGCGATACGGATTCGCGCTGTCCGGCACGAGGACAACGAAGCGGTCAGCGAGAATCGCGTCGGCATCCTTGCCGAATTTCTCGGCAAACTGCCGCACGAACGGTGCGATTTCCGCCTTTTCCGCATCGTCGGCTTCGTGGGACAGCACCTGCGCGGGAATGTCGAACGGCATATCGCAGTCGGTGCGCAGGAATATCTTGCCGCCGTGCATTCCGGCAGCGGGGAAACGCCCAACGGGGGCGTGGTCGCGCGTGTTCAAGCCAAGGACGACGATATAGCCGCCCGCCTGATATTCGCCGAGGAACGAACCCGCTTCGCCGCCGACGACAAGCACGGGAATGTGCGTCTGGTACGCCTTCATGTGGATGCCCGCGCGGTAGCCGACGTTCCCCTCGATGAGAATCGTGCCGCCGCGCATGGCATAGCCCGTCGCGTCGCCGCAATGCCCGTGGATGGTGAGTGTGCCGCTGTTCATGGTGTCGCCCGTGGCGTCCTGCGCATTGCCGAGGACTTCGACGTCGCAGCCGTCCAGATAGCAGCACAGCGCATTACCCGGAATGCCGTGAATCGTCACTTTTTTTCCGGACAATCCAGAGCAAATATACCGCTGTCCGCACACGTTGTCAAGCTCGATTTCCGCATCCGGGCAGGTGTTGATTTCCTCGTTCAGCTCGCGGAAGTGCTTGTCGCCCGCTACGATTCTCACAGTCTGCTCCCTCCCATCAGCGTCGCCCGATCGCGGCGGGAGAACGCCATCAATTGCGGCTTATCCAGCATGAGTTCAAAGTCGATGCTGGAAAGCGGCGTTTTCTCGCGGATCAGCGCCGTATAAATGCCCGCGCGCGCCACGTTGCCCACGAGGATGTACCCCATCAGGCGGTCGTCCTTCGTGCAGAGGCGCTTGTAGCTGCCGTTTTCGCGGATGATGTGGTCGTCGCCCGTCATCGTGCCCGCGGTAATCATGTGCAGGCCGAACATGCCCATTGCGTTCATCGGGATGGCGTTGAAGCTCTTGCCGCTCTTCCCTGCCATTGCCAAGCCGCAGATTTCGCCCTGCTGCGTCGCGTTCGGCAGCAGCGCCAGCACACGCTCGGTGTCGGTCGTCACATCGAAAGACTTTGCGCAGTCGCCCGCCGCGAAAATGTCCGGAATGTCCGTCTCGCCCTGCGCGTTGGTGTGGATGCCGCGCGCCGCGTCCAGACCGAGGCTTTGCGCCAGCTCCGTCGCAGGACGCACGCCCACCGCCATCACCAGCTCGTCAAATTCGACCTCTTTTCCGCTCTGCATGATGGCCTTGCCCGGCTCGAACCGCGCGGCGCTGTCGCCCAGCAGGAATGTCACGTCCTGCGCTTCGCAGTGCTTCTGCACCATTTGCGCAGCTTCCGCGTCCAGAATCGACGGCAGCACCTGCTTCGCCAAATCGCAGACGGTCACGCTCGCCACGCGGTCGCGGATACCCTCCAGACACTTCATGCCAATCAGGCCTGCGCCGACAATCAGTACGCGCGTGTTCTTCGTCAGGCACGTTTCCAGCTCGTGTGCATCCTTGAGTGTCATGAACGTGTGATAATGTACGCTTTCCAGCCCCGGAATCGGCGGCACAAACGGCTTCGCACCCGTCGCCAGCAGCAGTTTGTCATAAGGGTACACATTTCCGTCCGAACCCGTAACGTTCTTTTCGTCCTTGTCAATCGACACCGCCGCCACGCCGGAGCGGAAATCCACTCGGTTGCGCGCGTAGAAATCCGCCGGCTTGTAGCGCATTCTGGTTTCGTCCGTCTTGCCGCAGAGCAGGTAGGAAATCAGCGGGCGGGAGTAGGTAAATTCGTCTTCCTTGGACAGCAGGGTGATTTCGCCCGCGTCATCTGTGCGCCGGATGGTTTCCGCCGCCGTGACCGCCGCAGGCCCGTTGCCGATAATCACATACTTCACGCTCTTCTCACCTCTCCTCGTAGACAATCGCCTGATTCGGGCAGTTCTTGACACACAGCGGCTCACCCGCGCCGTTCTTGGTGCACAGTTCACACTTCTGCATCACATGCCCCGTCTCGTCCGGCTCAATTGCGCCGTAAGGGCAGGACAGAATGCAGGTAAAGCAGCCGACGCACTTGTTCTCGTCGATGACGATCATGCCGTTTTGCCGTGTCAGCGCCCCGGTGATGCAGCCCTTGACGCACAGCGGGTCAGCGCAGTGGCGGCAGTTGACGGCGAAGTGGACGCCGTTCGCGCCCTCCTCAATGTGAATGCGCGGATGAATGCGGATGTTTTTGAGCGCCTTGACCATGTCGCTCTTGCCGGAATTGGCGAACGCGCAGTAATATTCGCACAGATGGCAGCCCAGACACCATTTCTCGTTGACGTAGATTCTCTTCATGCCGCTCACTCTCCCGCATGTTTGACGCCGAGGATTTCAAGCTCCTTCTCGTTCAGCCCGACGCCGCGCAGCATCAAGCGGTTGCCGCGCAGGGCTTCGATGGAGTTGATGCCCATACCGCCCATCATTTCCTTAATTTCGTGGTTCCACGCTGTGATGAGGTTGCCCAGCCGCTGGCAGCCCATGTCGGGGTTCAGGCGCTGGGTCAATTCCGGAATCTGCGTGGCGATGCCCCAGTTGCAGCGCCCTGTCTGGCAGGAGCGGCACAGGTGGCAGCCCAGCGCCATCAGCGCCGAGGTGGCGATATACACCGCGTCCGCGCCGAGGGCAATCGCCTTGACGACGTCCGCGCTGGAACGAATTGATCCGCCGACGACGAGGCTCACGCGGTCGCGGATGCCCTCTTGGCGGAGTCTCGTATCCACTGCTGCGAGCGCCAGTTCAATCGGGATGCCGACGTTATCGCGGATGCGGGTGGGCGCAGCACCCGTGCCGCCGCGGAAGCCGTCGATGGCGATGATGTCCGCGCCGGAACGCGCAATGCCGGACGCAATCGCCGCGACGTTATGCACCGCTGCAATCTTGACGATGACAGGCTTTGTGTACCGCGATGCTTCCTTGAGCGAGAAAACCAGCTGGCGCAAATCCTCGATGGAGTAAATATCATGGTGCGGCGCGGGGGAAATGGCGTCCGAGCCTTCGGGAATCATGCGCGTTTTGGCAATATCCGCCACAATTTTCCTGCCCGGCAGGTGGCCGCCGATGCCCGGCTTCGCGCCCTGCCCCATCTTGATTTCAATCGCCGCGCCCGCGTTCAGGTAATCGTGATTGACGCCGAAGCGCCCCGACGCGACCTGCACAATCGTGTGTTCGCCGTACTTGTAGAAGTCCTGATGCAAGCCGCCTTCGCCGGTGTTGTAATACGTTCCGAGCTTCTCCGCCGCGCGCGCGAGGGACTCATGCGCGTTATAGCTAATCGAGCCGTAAGACATGGCGGAGAACATAATCGGCACTTCGAGCTTGAGCTGGGGCGGCGTGTCGTCAATGAGCTTGCCGTCCTTGTCGCGGCGGATGCCTTCAGGACGGCTGCCGAGGTAAACGCGCGTCTCCATCGGCTCACGCAGCGGGTCAATGGACGGGTTCGTGACCTGCGAAGCGTTAATCAGCAGCTTATCCCAGTACACAGGCAGCGGCGCGGGATTGCCCATCGCGGACAAGAGCACGCCGCCCGACTGCGCCTGACGGTAGATTTCCGTCATCGCCTGCGCGGTGTAGTTGACGTTATCCTTGAACGTGTTGTCGGTCTTGACGATTTTCAGCGCGCGGGTCGGGCAGAGCGACACGCAGCGCTGGCAGTTGACGCACGCGCTTTCGTCGGAAATCATCAGCCCCAGTTCCGCGTCGTACTGATGCACCTTGTTGGCGCATTGGCGTTCGCAGACGCGGCAGGTGATGCAGCGGTCCTGGTTGCGCACCACTTCATACGCGGGATAGAAAAAATCCACAGCCATCAGGCGCGACCCCCTTCCGTGGTAAAGATGACAGGCTGACCGCCGCGCGGCGCCCAGACGTTCGTAACATCCGGGGCAATACGGCGAATCGCACATTCTTCGCTGGCAACATACGCCATGTCTTCCGTCTCCGCGACGACCATCGACCGCAGCTTCAAACGGTCATTGAGCGCCATCATGCCGCCGGTGAAACCGACGAGGATGGAGAACGGCCCGTTGATGAGCATCGACGGAAAACGCTGGCGCAAAAGCAGCATCCGTTTTTTCTCTTCCTCCGGCATGTGCTCAATCGTCGACCAGAACGGCGCCGCCAGCACGTTCGCCGCTTCCGAATACGTCAAGCCCTGCTTGCGCACGAGATAGTCAATCATGTACGCAATGACCTCGGTGTCGGTCATCAGCGTGCAGGTGTAGCCATACATCTCCATGCAGCGGCGGTTCGCGTCGTAGGAGGAGATTTCGCCATTGTGGACGACGGACACGTCCAGCAGCGTGAACGGGTGCGCGCCGCCCCACCAGCCGGGGGTGTTCGTCGGATAGCGCCCGTGCGCCGTCCAGCACGTCGCGGCGTATTCCTCCAAGCGGAAGAAGCGCCCCATGTCCTCCGGGTAGCCAACGCCCTTGAAGACGCCCATGTTCTTGCCGGAGGAGAAGATGAACGCGCCGGGGATGTTGACGTTGACGTGCAGCACATGCGCCGCCGTGAACGCATCCTCATCCATCGCCTCTTCCTGACAGCGCCACGCCTTCGGGGTGACGAAATAGCGCCAGATAATCGGCGGATCGGTAATTTCGCGCATCGGGCGCGTCGGCATGACGGACATACTGTGAATATCGAAGAAGCGCTTCAGGTAATGCTCGCATTCATCCCGCGCGGACTCATTGTCGTAGAACATATGGAAGGC
>ULVF01049295.1_pt1 | contig 11251 bp, 11 predicted proteins | sample 1959201 | NCBI WGS metagenome assembly ULVF01 (sample SAMEA4835779, study PRJEB28245) | human gut metagenome | biome: gut microbiome; material: fecal sample | place: Denmark | collected 2008 | reverse complement strand
AAGAGAATTGAAAAGAAAGTATGCAAGAAGTTTTCTGGGAATCTTATGGAGCTGTGTTTATCCGTTAATGCGTATGGCATTGGTTGTTGTATTATTCTCGACTATCTTTAACAAGGGGATTGAAAAATATCCAGCTTATTACTTTGTAGGATTTTTGATCTTTGAGTTTTTTGCTACAGCAACGCAGACATCATTGACAACATTAAAGGATAACAGCAGTCTTCTTATTAAGTCGAAGCTTCCACGTGAATTGTTTGTATTATCACGTGTACTTACTGCATTCGTCAATTTCCTGTTGGGGTGTATTCCTTTTGCAGCAGTGCTTGCGTGGTATCGGGCTGCGGTAACCATATATTATTTTATGATTCCGGTTGTGCTTTTACTGTTATTGATTTTTACCACAGGAATGTCTTATCTGGTTTCCATTTGGTTTGTGTTTCAACGGGATGCAAGGAATATCTATTCCAACTTTATATTTATTCTGCGATTCTTCGTGGCGATGTTTTACTCGGTAGACTGGGTTGCGGATGGTGTCAAATGGGTCATTCAGCATAATCCACTTTATGCATACATTTATGTGATGCGTCAATGTGTGGTCTATGGCCGCATGCCGGAAGGCATGTATATAACACAGATGTTTGCATGGGCAATTGGAATGTTTGGATTTGGAATTCTGGTATTTAAGAAATATGAAAATGAAGTAGTGGAGAGATTATAGTGGAAAAGTGTCAACAAATGATAAGGCGTAAAGCGGATGAAATTCAGCAAAATATGTTTGTAATCCATCAGTTGGTCTTGCGGGATAAAAAAAGGAGTCTGTCTTCCACGTTTATGGGAGAATTGTGGGAAGTTATTAACCCGTTGATCAATATGGTGGTGCTGGTGCTGGTGTTTGGAAAGATGTTTGGTTATGGAATAAAAGGAGGGTTTCCACTTTATGTTCTGACCGGAACAACATTATATGGACTATATACATCGGGAACAACCATGTGTTTGAATGCGTTAATGGGAAATAAAAATTTTCTCATTAAGACACAGTTAAACAAAAGTATTTATGTTATTCAAAAAATATTATTGGCGGTGCGATATTTTTTGTTTTCGATGATGATATATGCCTTTATGATTGCGATGTATAGAATTAAACCTAGTGTGACTTGGTTATTGTTTATTCCGGATGTCCTGCTTATGTTGGTTATGATGCTTGGCATTGGAAAAATGCTTGCGGTCATTAATGTGACATTTGCGGACATCACGTATTTCTATAAGATATTTACGTTGTTTCTGATGTATGGATCAGCAATATTCTATCGAGTCGATCGATTATCTCCAATAATGCAGAAGCTTATGACCATATTAAACCCATTATATACGGTGATTTCAATTGCAAGAGAAACTATAATCGAAAGGACATTTCCACATTGGAAACTTTGGGTAATTTTATGTATATATGCGATGGGATGTTATATAGTGGGAACGATTTTTTTTGACCGAAAAATTGAGGATATAGTCGCGAAAATGTAGGTAAAGTATTTAATGTGGATTGATGGAAAGGAAAATGGAATGGAAGATATTAGTGTATCAATCGTAGTACCTGTATGTAATGTCCAGAACTATTTGAAAGAATGTATGGACAGCATTTTAAAACAAACACTTAAAAATATAGAAATAATATGCGTGGATGATGGCTCGACAGATTATTCGCTAGATATTTTACGCTCATACGAAAAACGTGACTCAAGAGTGAGGGTAATTACCAAGGCAAATTCCGGATATGGCAATACTATGAATGTAGGGATGAAAATGGCAAAAGGGAAGTATATTGGAATTGTCGAGTCAGATGATTATGTTGAGGCTAATATGTTTGAGCGGCTATATAAGACGGCAGAACAATATGAGGCAGAGATCGTTAAGTCTGATCATTACATTTTTTCTACAAAAAATGGAAAAAACCAAAGTAAATATCAATGGGTATGTCCTATAGAATACTATAACAAAGTTTTAAATTCATACACATGTCCAGAAATTTATACATTTACTATGATGAATTGGACGGGAATTTATCTTACGGATTTTATAAGAACAAACAATATTAAACATAATGAAACACCTGGAGCAAGTTTTCAGGATAACGGATTTTGGTATCAAGTAATATCGCTTGCGCGAAGAATTGTTTTTATAAATGAGGCATTTTATTACTATAGGCAAGATAATCCGAATTCATCTATTAATAATAAGAAAAAAGTTTATTGTATTTGTGATGAATACAAATATATGACAAGTTTCCTTAATAATCATCCAGAATTAGGAGAAGAGCATCATAAAAGATTTTTTGAAAAGAAATTTTTTAATTATATGAATTCTTATAATCGAATTTCAGAAGAATACAAGTTGGAATTTTTGGAAGCAATTAGTGAGGAATTTCAGAATGATTTAAAAGATCCGTTACTAAAAATTGAAACGATAGATTCATGGGTGTTTCAACAAGTTAATAGAATTATTGATTCTCCTAAATTGTTTTATATAGAAAATGGTCTGTGGACATATAAAGAGGAATATGAAAAGGTCCATGATAAATTGATGAAAATAAGAAATTCAGAGGAATTCAAAAAAGGATTGCGTATAAAGAAGTTCTTGGGGATGAATGTATAAAAAGGAGATGAAAACGTGAAGATTATAGATTGCTCAAATGAAGGAAAAGAAGCGTTTGCACTAAAAAAACCATTAATATCGGTTATAATGCCTGTTTATAATAGTGAAATGTATCTTAAGGAAAGTCTAGATTCTATTCTCAATCAGACTTATGGAAATATAGAGGTAATTTGTGTGGATGATGGTTCGGCGGATCATTCGCTAGATATTTTAAAATACTATTCTAAAAAGGATAATAGAGTAAAAGTATATACGCAAGACAATAAAGGTCCTTCGGTAGCTAGAAATAGAGCACTTGATAAAGCACAGGGGGAGTATATTAGTTTTGTTGACTCGGATGATTTTTTACAATTAAATGCCTATGAAATTTTGGTGGAATGTGCGTTACAAAAACAATCTTGGGATTTGATTATATTTGGTGCCAATATAGTAGGATCAGGAGATAAATACTTTGAGGAAAAATTAACAACGACTTTTAAACTGTATGAGAATTGTACTCCAGGTAGTGTTGTTTTTGGTGAAAAGGCTGCGAGACCTTTTTTGTGGTTACACTTTGTGAAAAGACAGTTATTTGAAAAAACTACTAAGATAAGATTTGAAGAGGATATTAATTTAGGGGAAGATCAAATTCTACAATTTGAGTATATACCTAGGGCAAAGAATGTGATGGTTATCGATCAGAAATTGTATAATTACAGAATGGATCATAATGCATCATTGATGCAATTGTATAATAATCAAAGAATAAAGAAAATAGAATGTCACTTTCTTATTATTGAGAGGGTTGTAAATAATTGGAAGAAAGATGGACTTTATGGTTTCTATCAAGACGATTTATGGACTTGGGCAGTTCAATTGATTTATTGGACTATTAATGAACTTCCCCCAGAATTTAGACGAAAATATGCTGTTAGAATGATTGAGCTGATGCAAAAGGATAATGTGAAAGACTATTTAATTGCAGGGTATGAACAACTTCATTTGAAAGAATTGAAAGAATGGCAAATAAGTGATAATTCATCGGAAGATGAGATTGAAATGTTAAAAAAGAGAATTGATCGAGAAAAATATGAAATTGAAGAAACGGTAAAGTCTAAGGCGTTCAAATTGGGAAAATTTTTTACAAAGAGCAGAAAGCGGATTAATGTACAAGAGATGTAGAAGTTGATATGGGAGATATACAAGAGTATAAGAAACGAAGAAATGATGCTCTTTGCTATTTGGTAAATGAAATAAAGTTTCATGGATATAGTTATTCATATCTGAAAGATATATATGAAATTATTAAAGGCAAAGAGCCAGAGACAATAGAGAGTATTGAAAAGAATCTTTCCGTAAATAGATTAATTCAAAAAAATGGTGAATTAGAAAAGCAGGCGAGTGAAAGAAAGCGTGTTTTACGAGCATACAAAACTTTGTGTAATGAGGCGAAAGTGAAAGAACTTGCGTCTTGGTTACATGGAAAAGGGATAAAACACGTTATTTTGTATTATTACTCGTATGCGACTGATTTGTTAATTAATTATGCGGACAAACTCGGCATTGTGATTGACTATATTGTTGAAGATGTGAAAGAACCTAGAAAGATTCCAAGACTTTCATATAATACAGTGGATTATCCCAAATGTGATGCTGTGATTAATTGTAATATCCGTTATTCGAAATTGTCGAGACGAAAACTTGAGGAGAGAACGGATAACTTGATTATAGATGCAGAAGAACTTTTGGATTTACGCGAGAGTTTATAGAAGAGAAATTATGGTAGAAAAAAATATAAATAGTGTTAACAGAACAGAGTGTATGGCGTGTGGCGCATGCGAAAGCATATGTCCGGTACATAGTATATCAATGGAATATGATCAAAATGGATTTATGTTTCCGTCAGTGGATGAAGCGTGCATTTATTGTGGAAAATGTATGTCTATTTGTCCGGTGGTTAATCCGGTGAGATTATATAATGAGCCTGATACATATGCGGTTTGGAACAAAGATGAAAATGTAAGGAAAAAGAGTTCATCCGGTGGTTTTTTTTCGATATTAGCACAATATGTTATAGACCAAGGCGGTATTGTATTTGGAGCGGTATACGCAGAAGATTATAATTCAGTTTATATATGTAAGGCACAAACTATGGCGGAAGTGGAATTGATGCGCGGTTCCAAATATGTTTATTCTGAAACACGTAATTCTTTTCAAACGGCAAAGGAGTGTTTGGATACAGGAAAATATGTTTTGTATACGGGAACACCTTGCCAAATTGCAGGATTGGTAAGTTACTTGGGAAAAGAATATGATAAACTTATTACTTGTGACTTTGTGTGTCATGGTGCGAATTCTGTTAAAGCGTATAGATTGTGGTTGAAAGAGTTTACCAAGGATCAAAAGATTCAAAATCTGGATTTTAGAGACAAGTCAGTTTTTAAATGGTCTACAACAGCAACGGCATATTTGGAAAATGGAAATATTATTCGAGAGGACCACAATCGTTGTTTTTGGTATAAAGGTTTTCTGGAAGGTGTTACAATACGTGAAAATTGTAGCGTGTGTCAATATGCAAGATGTGAACGCTGTGCTGATTTTACAATGGGAGATGCGTGGCAAGTTGGTAGAATTAATACATTATATACAGATGGCTGGGGAACTTCTCTAGTGTTGGTTAACTCGGAAAAGGCAAAATGTATTTATAAAGATATTCAAAATCAAATGGGATTATGTGAAAAAATTCCATTGGAGGAAATCAGAAAGTATAATGGATATTTGAATCATCCACAAAAGTTACATACATCAAGAAAATTTTTCTTTTCTCATTTAGATAAAGATGGTTACCATAAGGCATTATGGTATGGAAGAGGGTTAAGATGGGATGTAGGTATTGTTGGATGGTGGTTTGCTTCAAATTATGGGAGTGCACTTACCTATTTTGTATTGGCTAAGAGCATAGAGTTGACTGGAAGAAACATTATTTTTATTCCTGTGCCACAGTTAAATGGAAACGATTGGGATAGAGATACTCAAATCGTGGAAAAATTTATGGCTAAGTATTTTAGAATTGCTAAGAAGAGAACCTGTGAAACTTTAAAAGAAGTGAATAAATTTTGTGATTCATTTTTGTTAGGATCAGATCAAATGTGGACAGAGTCGACAACTAATTTGGTAGGGTATTCATTTTTCTTAGATTTTGTAGACAAAGAGAAAAAGAAGATTGCTTGTGCAACATCATTTGGAGCAAGTCAATTTAATTCTAATTTGAAAATTAGATATACTGCTCGTGATTATCTAAAGAGATTTGATGCAATCAGTGTTAGAGAAAACAGTGGGGTAGACATTTGCCGTAATAAATTTGGAATTGAGGCAGAACAAATTATTGATCCTATTTTTTGGGAGGGTGCACAAGTATTTGATGAAATTATAGATTCACAAGATGCTAGTGAATTACCAGAAAAATATCTTTTGTGCTATATATTAGATCCAGACGAACAAAAAAGTAGCTTTATTCAGAATGTAGCGAATAAGAAACAATTAAGTGTTTTAACTGTTTTTGGACTTAAAGAATATGAAAGTGCAAAAAAGAGCTGGAATATTGGAGCGATTGTTGAGAAACCTACAATTGAAGAATTTTTACTATTGGTGAAAAATTGTGAATTTTTAATTACAGATTCACATCATGGAACTTGCTTGGGGATTCTTTTTAAGAAAAACTATTTTGCTATAGGGAATAAAAAGAGAGGGATAGATCGTTTTATCACTGTCGCCGAGAAGCTTGGAACGTTGGATAGAATAATTTCCCTACCTGTTAATGAGAAATTAGTAGATCAATTGCCTGAAATTGATTATGCAGATGTAGAGATTAGATTGAATCAAGAAGTTGATAGGGCAAAGAGTTGGTTGGAAATGGCATTTAATAAAGAATCCATTCCAGGAGAAGAGACTGTGTATACTTTGCTTAGAAGAATTGAGAAGCTTGAAGAACAGGTTAGAAAGTTACAAGGTTAATTTTGCTAATGTTTTTGTAAAGATGGAACATATTTTTGATAGGGGAGGATGTAAAAGTATATCAGGATAATAATGTGAATATGTGATTGCAAACAAAAGTATTTTAGGAGAGGAGAAGGAATGTTATGTTAGAGTTTGTTATATCGACAATATTATCTGGGATTATTTGGGATGTTATAAAGGGAACTCAAAAACTGTTATATCATTATTTCTTAAAGAAAATGGATATTGCTGAGACGCAGTTGACAAATTTGATAGAAAATATTCCACAAGAAGAAAAAAATAATAAAAAATTGGTAATGAAATATCTGAAAGAGGATAGTGAGTATCAAATTTTATTAAAGCAAGCCGTAAGAAACGTCAAGAGCACTAACTTAAAAAAACGAATGATGATTATGGTGTTAGTTGTGATTATTGTATTGGGAGCAGGTCATTATTATTTAGGTGTAATGGATGGACAATTCCGTTCTTTTTCAAATGACTATGTACAGGTTGTATATAATGGGTTACAAAAAAAGGAAGTTACACCTATCAGCCCAGAAGGAGATACATATTTTTACAATAATTGGTGGGATTTGAAGCAAAAGAAGTATATTCGTGTAGTAAAATTTTACGGGGATACAGGGATTGATGAAAATATAGAGATGATGGAGGGGGATGAAGCCGAGAGAGATAAATTTATAGATATATGTACATCACAACAAATTTATTTTACTCTTCAATATGCTGAATTAGAATTAGGAATAACTGAGACACAGGGGTTAAATGGTGATTTTAAGAATGAAGCAATTACAGGGGATAACGGACTTACTATCGGAAGATATTCAGGCATAGAAACAATGGAGAACATACCTGATATGATTCTAGTGCAATATAAGAATTCTGAGTATAAATATTTTGTTGTTGGGAAGACATTATATGTGGATAATAGTGGCTATATGATGGCGATGTTGTCATATAGTGGAATGTTATATGATGATTTTATGAATTCATATGACAAAAAAATTGTAAAATTAAGAAATTGCTTTAATAATATAAAGCAGCTTGCATATTGAGAAAATAGCAGAATTAAATATTCATGGGAGAAATTAGTTTGGAATCTCATTTGTGGAGAAAACTAAATCAATCAAAGATTTTGATTGATGGAATTGAATATTCTTCAAATGGAAGAGGTGCAAATATCGTAATTGTAGATGCAGAAACTTTTGAGGTAATTGATTCGGTTGTTTATGATACACATGAACTGCAAGATTACTTTAGAAGAATTAAGGAGGTGTAAAAGCATAGAAAAATTAGGAATAGTATACACGAAGTGACTTGATGTGGCACATAAGAAGAGGAGGGATAACATGTTTGATAAAGTAAATAAGGTGTTCGAGAAAATCCCAACCGGATGGATTAATTTTTTGACGATTATTTCGAGTATAATGGCGATTGGTTCACCGATTGTCGGAGGTATTGCAATAAAGCTGACGTATCCGAATAATCCCAATATACACATTATTTATTTTGTAATCATCTGTACAGTAGTGGGAATGTGGTTTCTTATGTTTCGGTATATGATTAAGTACAGAAAAATATTAGTTGAGGTTAAATCAACAACATCTAATAGGTTCTTTGAATTGAATAGAAGATTCAGAAATGTTTATTTTGATATTGATAAAACAAGTAAACAGGGAAACTTTACGATAGAATATTTAACCGAAAAAGTAGAAGGAATGTTAAAGTCCTCGCTCGATGATCTTTGCGAGATCTATAAGGCATTTTCAGGTCAGAAAGTAAGTGCATGTGTCAAATACATTGATAGTGTAGGACCTGTAGAATTGAAGGATGCAACGCTCAGAACATTTGTGAGATCTTCGAATGCTGATGTAAAAAGGTGTGAACTGGATAATAATCTAAGTGGTCCGATTTACATAAAGGATAATTCGGATTTTTATGAGTTGCTGGACAATAACCAATCGTATTTTTATCAGCAAAATCTGATTGAGTATGCAAAGAAATGTGCCGAGATGGGGAAGGAATATAAGAATTCAACTCCAAAATGGTATCTGTATTATAAGGGAACGATTGTTGTTCCAATAAATATTGCAAATAGGCGTGTGGCATATAAAGGAAAAGAAAATAGTTATGATGTTATAGGATTTTTGTGTGTTGATTCGTTATCAACGGAGGCTTTTTTGGAAAGCGAAAAAAATTATAATGTGAGTATTGCGAAGGCTGTTGCTGCGCAAATGTATATGATGTTGAAACAATATCGACAGTATTTAAAAATTTTAACGGATGGATGTGAATAATATGGGAGAGAGAATCGTTGCATTGTTTTCTAAAGTTCTTTTTGGAAAGCAATATTCAAATGGATTTGTTGTGGAAAAGTCTCATGAGAAAATGGAGTATAGACTAACAGGACTTTTTCCAAATGAGGCAGCAAAAGTGAAGGCAATAAGTGTCTTGGGGAAAGAGTCGACATTAAATGTGGATGATATGAAAAAGTAGGTATTACACAAATAAAATTGTTTCATTAAATAAGGCGGTGATCAATATGGAAGATTCATTACATATATTCAATGTGCTAATTCCGCTTCGCTACTATACCTATGATCTGCATAGCGAGAAAAAAGACTCGGAATATGTGATGGGATTAAAGCAGGATGTTGATTGGAATGTGGCACGAATGGTGGAGAAACCGATTCCTGAAACCAATCAAATATTCAGAAAAGAGGAGCCTGTTCATATCCATTTGTTTTGTGAAAACGATGCGGAACATGAAGAGATACCGGCGGATTTTTTCAAGGTGGAGATTACAAATATTGTTGCATCGGATCAGGATGAAGCTCGTGTATTTGTGAAACCTTATTTATATAGGATCTGTCGGACGTTAAGCTTTTTCCTGAGTCAGAATAATTGCAATAAGCATAGTTATCAGCCGCGGGTGGAGACGGATGTGGAACATGCAATATGGGGAAGCTCGCTTTATGAACCGTTTGAAGAACTCCTTCAGAAGAAAAAGGATTCCGTTGAAACAACTGTGGTAGATGGAAAGAAGTATCAGGTAATTACCGTTGAATCGGCACCGATTGTTATATCAGCAAGTTTATATACCAAAATCTATGGACGTATGCCGACGGATGACTTTTTGTTATATGTGGAATGTGACGATACGGACTTGAATTATATGTTGGATGAGTTCTATCTGGCGTTAGGGCAGGAAAACCGATATAGCAAGTTCTTTCATTTATTTTCGATTATTGAATTTGTTGAGAAGCGATATGAAGAAAGTAACGGAGCCAATAAGTTATTGGCTCCGGAGGAGATAGAGGCTATTGCAAAAGCGGTGATGAACTGTTCGATGATGGCGGACAAGGAGAAGCGGGATCGTGTTTGTGGTGCTCTAAAACAGACGCTTGGAAATTTGACGGATATCGGAAGAAAAGAGAAGCTGGTTCATATTTTACATCAGATGGAAATTCGTGAAATTAAGGATTGCGGAACGGAGTTTGTGGTTGATAATAAGACTATCGGGCAACTGATCAGTCTTCGAAACAAATGTTACCATGGGGATCGTAAGAATGCGGACCAGCCATATATGGATATTGATCTTGCTGTTACACAATTGATGTACCTATGTGAGCAGATTATTATCAGGCAAATGAAATCAACACGTTAAAGAATGGTTTGACGTTTGTTAAAATGTTAAGAAGGAGAAGGGGAAAATGTACGATTATTTAGTAGTGGGATCAGGCTTATTTGGCGCGGTGTTTGCACGCCAGGCAACCGATGCAGGAAAGAAGGTTCTTGTTATTGATAAACGACCGAATGTTGCGGGAAATGTTTACACCGAGAAAGTGGAAGGTATCAATTTTCACAAATATGGTGCGCATATTTTCCACACGAACAATACGCAGATGTGGGAGTATGTGAATCGTTTTGCAACATTTAATCGTTTTACCAATTCACCAGTTGCAAATTACAAAGGCGAGTTGTATTCAATGCCTTTTAACATGTATACGTTTAATAAAATGTGGGGCGTTGTGACACCGGAAGAGGCTGCGGCAAAGATTGAGGAACAGAAAAAAGAGATTACTGGAGAACCACAGAATCTGGAAGAACAGGCAATTTCTCTGGTAGGACGCGATATTTATGAGAAACTTGTAAAAGGTTATACAGAAAAGCAGTGGGGACGTGATTGTAAAGATCTTCCAGCGTTTATTATCAAGAGACTTCCGGTAAGACTTACTTTTGATAACAATTATTTTAATGCATTGTATCAGGGAATTCCAATCGGTGGGTATACAAAGCTGGTTGAAAATCTTTTAGAGGGAATTGAAGTTCGTCTGAACGAAGATTATTTAGTGGATAAAGAAAAGTGGAATAATTTGGCAGGAAAAATTGTTTATACTGGAGCAATTGATGCATATTTTGATTATTCATTAGGTAATCTGGAGTATCGTTCTGTTCGTTTTGAAAATGAAATACTTGATATGCCGAATTTCCAGGGAAATGCAGCAGTAAATTATACAGATTGAGAGACACCGTGGACAAGAATCATTGAACACAAGTGGTTCGAGTTTGGAAAAGATGAGAATGGAAATGATCTCCCTAAGACAAT